>Ga0209123_1000264_pt1 | contig 75723 bp, 63 predicted proteins | sample BarGraIncu00431A_FD_184500 | JGI IMG/M metagenome (GOLD analysis project Ga0209123, IMG submission 184500) | Arctic peat soil microbial communities from Barrow, Alaska, USA - Barrow Graham LP Incubations 004-31A (SPAdes) (version 2) | ecosystem: Environmental > Terrestrial > Soil > Wetlands >... | reverse complement strand
CCGCTGGTGATGATTACATTGTCTGCAAAATCTTTCTGCAAGTATTCTATATTGCTTTGTAAATCCTTAATGCAAAACGTATGGCTGTTTCCCGCCAAGCTATGCATGACTCCCGGTAAAATATAGAGTCCTCCAGCTTTCCTGTCCAGAAACCAGTCCTTACCGGCCCCTAAATGATCTAAGAGGGGGCGATAATGGTGCGGCGTCACCAAACCTATTGTCCGGATTCCAGAATTGACCATACTGGATAACGCAAAATCGAGAATCCGATATCTTCCTCCAAAGGGAACAGCCGCTATTGGCCTTTTTAGGGCAAGCCCTTGTAAGTTTTCATCTCCATTATTAGCAAAAACAATTCCAATGGTGTTCGGCATCATTTTTCTCCCCCTTTCCAACCATTCAACCAGAAGTAATATTATTAAGGGTCCGGTATCTGATCTTCCATATCCAATCTGCATATTCTCTAATCGTTCGATCACTCGAGAATTTTCCGGAATTGGCAATATTTATTAATGAAATCCCATTCCATTCTTTTTTATCCAGATATAGGGTTTGAAGCTTCTCATGCATTTCAAGATAAGCATGGAAATCTTTTAAGACGAAGAACTCATCATTATAAATCATCAGTGAATCAAATAAGACCCTGAATTCTTCTCCCATATTATTGAAGAAGTCACTGTTTAATTGATCCACACACGTTCGAATGTCGCAGTTAGCGTGGTATTCATCCCATGATTTATACCCGCCATGACGGGCGTAATTCATGACTTGTTCGGCAGTAATCCCAAAAATGAAGCAATTGTCCTCGCCCACTGCCTGTTGAATTTCTACATTCGCTCCATCCAAGGTTCCCAGGGTAAGGGCACCATTCATCATAAATTTCATATTTCCGGTGCCTGAAGCCTCTTTGCTCGCGGTTGATATTTGTTCACTAATGTCTGATGCAGGATATATAGATTCTGCCTGAGACACATTGAAATTTTCAATAAATACAATCTTTAGTTTTTGATTCACTTTCGGTTCATGCTCTATTTTGTAGCTTAAAGCATGAATAAGCTTAATGACGGTTTTTGCATAATGGTATCCTGGGGCTGCTTTTCCACCGAAAATAAACGTTTGGGAACCTGTTAATGATTCTGGGGCGTCCATTCCCTTATTGTATAAATGCATGATTTTTAGCACATTGAGCAATTGCCTTTTATAGGCATGTATTCTCTTTACTTGAACATCAAAAATTGACATAGGGTCAAGGTAAATACCCTGTTTTAATTTAAGTCTCTCGGCCAATCGACATTTGTTTTCGTACTTTACTTTTGCGAGCTGTTCTAAAAAGCTATGATCCTCTTTATAAGCTTGAAGCTTTTTTAGTTCCCCTGCATCTTCCTTCCAGTATGGACCGATGGCCTCTGTGATTAGACTGGATAGTTTTGGATTTGAAGCTAAAAGAAATCTTCTGTGATTGACACCGTTTGTTTTATTATTAAATTTATAACCAAAGACATGGTAATACTCTTTAAAAACCGCATCCTTTAGAATTTTAGTATGTAATTGAGCGACTCCATTCACCGAGGAGCTCCCAATAATCGCCAAATGAGCCATCCATATATAACCATCTTTAAGAATCTGAGTGTTCCGAATAATCTCCTCATCATCCATAAATCGTGCGATTAGATCTTCTTTAAACCTTCGATCTATTTCCTCAATAATCTGGTAAATCCTAGGTAAAAGGCTCTTGACTAGATCAATCGACCATTTTTCCATGCCTTCTGGCAGAATGGTATGATTAGTGAAGGATACGGTGTTCACAGTGATATTCCAGGCTTTATCCCATCCCATACCTTCGTCATCAATTAAGATGCGCATCAGCTCAGGGATACACAAAACGGGGTGAGTGTCATTGATATGAACTGAAACTCGTCGCGAAAAGTTATGTAACGAGCCTGATCGATTCTTTTTTTTATAACTCCTTACAATCGTTCCTAAACCAGCGGCAACAAAAAAATATTCTTGCTTAAGCCTTAACTCTCTTCCAGCAGCACTACTATCGTCGGGATAAAGAATATAGGAAATAGACTCAACTTCTGATTTATTAATGGTAGCCTGGCTAAACTCCCCACGATTAAAATAGCCTAAATCCAGTTCTCCAGAGATCGTTTCTGCACTCCATAGCCTTAAGTTGTTGATACATGAAAGATTATTATAGCTCACAATGGGAACATCATATGGTACGGCAAGTACCGGTTCATAGTTCTCATGATAAAAGGTTATTCGGCCTTCATTGAGTGCCGTCCTCACAGTCCCTTTGAATTTTACAACAATAGCCTTATCGGGCTTTCGTGTCTCCCAAGGATAGCCGTTTTTAAGCCAGTTATCTGCTATTTCGACCTGATTTCCGTCCACAATTTTTTGTTCAAATAACCCATACTCATAGCGAATTCCATTACCATGTCCCTCGATTCCTAAGAAAGCCATTGAGTCTAGGAAGCACGCTGCCAATCTGCCTAAGCCCCCGTTACCCAAGCCAGGATCTACTTCTTGTTCTAACAGATCATCTAGATTGATATTCAACTCTGCCAAACCATCTCTGACCACATTCTCTATTTGTAGATTGACCAAATAATTATGGAGAAGCTTACCAATAAGAAACTCCATTGAAAAATAATAGACCTCTTTTCCCTGACCCCTAGACTTCTTGTTGATGCCCCGGTAATAACTGGTTTTTTCTTTTAGAAGCTCTACCAGCGTGTTAAATTTAACCCATTGGGTTGCTTCATCTGCTGTAACCCCTTCTCCTTCAATCAATTTCAGCAGATAAGCTTGCTTAAAGCTCTCTATATCCGTAAACATACAGCTTGTTTCCTCCAATATTTAAAAGTATTCAACAAGGGTGCTATTATGATATGTGCAAATCCCATGTAGCTATTAGCACCCACTGTACTCTGTTCAACGTTCATCATGAGTACCTATATAACTATTCTCTCACACAATGGTTTATACCTTCATAAATGGTTATATTTGTAAATATTTACTTTAAATTGGGACATTTATTCTTTGTGTTCTGCCGCATGAGATTTTGTGCACATTGGATCATCTAAGCTAACTATATTTTTTTCCAGATGTAACATTTGAAACATCTCAAGCGTATTAAAGGTATAGAGATCAACACAATGTAGCCGATGACGTGGGTCTAATTATTGGCTGTAATATTGACAAAGGAGGAAATGATATGTCGAAACGCTTCTATCGATCTAGCTTGGATAAACAACTTGGTGGAGTCTGTGGAGGGGTTGCCGAATATTTTGAACTTGACCCCAGCCTTGTTCGGATAGGCGCTATTCTTCTTCTATTTGTAGCGGGTACGGGATTCTTAGCGTATCTTGTCGCGTGGCTCGTTATCCCCTTAGACACTGATAAGGAATACTAATTATCTTCTGACCATTTTCAAGTAAAGAAAACTTGGCTAGCGCCAAGCCTCAGCGAAGGCGGTCGTCTTAGTTGCCCTTATGCTTCCAGAAAGTATATAACAAAAAGTTATACTTTCTGACTAGTAGTACATAGATAAGACCCTAAAGCATTACGAGTCCGCTTTAGGGTCTTATACTTTATAAAGTATCGTAAACAATTTCTGCGATATCTAGGCTGGTTATGTCGCATTCCATACTACTTACAGCTTCGGTTAACGTCGCTAGACATAACGAACAGGCGCTGGCCAAAATATTAGCCTCAGTTCTCAGTGCTTTTTTGACGAGTAGTCTATTCATTGGATGCTCTTTAATCTCTTCCATCCAGATTCGACCTCCTCCAGCCCCACAACAAAAGGCCTTCGATCGATTATTTTTCATTTCTATCAATTCCAGTCCTGGAATTGACATTAAAACGTCTCTAGGTGGATTATAAATAGAGTTATATCTTCCCAAATAGCAGGGATCATGATAGGTTACTTTGAGATTATTAACGCCTTTAGGTTCGAGCTTCCCTGATTTGATCAATTCTAATAGAAACTCAGAATGGTGCATTACCTGATAATGTCCCCCGAACTGCGGATAGTCATTTTTAAGCGTATTGTAGCAATGAGGACAATGTGTCACGATGGTTTTAAATTGATACCGGTTTAAATTCTTGATATTTTCACATGCTAATTGTTGAAAAAGCTTTTCGTTGCCTAAACGCCTTACAGAAGCCCCACAACATTTCTCTTCCCTACCCAAGATTGCGTAGTCAACACCTGCTTTTTCTAATAGCTTAAACATGACCTGTGAGACGTTCTTATTTCTAGATTCAAAAGAACCGTAACAACCGACCCAATATAGGATATCCGTCTGCTTGTTCTCACTTAGGAGAGGAACCTGCGTATCGTTCGTCAAATAATACTGATGATCTGGACTTCGTCCCCAAGGATTCCCAACTTCTGAGATATTTTCAAAGACCTTCTGAACCGCAGGAGGATAGCCCGCACTCTCGGTGATCAGGCTTCTTCTCATATCGACGATTCTCTTAATATGTTCTATATTGACTGGGCATTTATCTTCACATAACCCACATGTAGTACAAGCCCATAAAGTCTCTTTCGCAATGACCTTTTCAATAATAGCGTGGTTGAAAGGTTTCGCTTTGCTTCTGAAAAATGACCTCTTTTCATTTGAGTGTCTTTTCAAATCTCGGATCACAACCATGGGGGATAATGGAGCTCCGCTGATATTAGCAGGACAGCCTTTATGACACCTGCCACAGGAAATACAGGCATCTAGTTCAACAAGTTGTTTCTGCGTGAAATCTTCAAGTCGAGCAACACCTGGGTTTATATCTCCCTTTAATAGTTTATCGACTGGGCTCAGCCCTCCAATGGGCGAAGAAGGTTTTAAGAAAATATTGAGTGATGATGCAAACATATGAAACAATTTAGAATAGGGAATATACGCAATAAACCCTAAGGCCAACAACATATGAAAATACCATAAAAAAGCATGGACAGTAAGGGCTGTAAGCGCTGTCAAGCTCGATGCTTGAGTTACCACAGAAAATAACAAACCGATCGGTGACCACCATGCCCAAGGATCATGGGTCGTGTAAATTCGTAAGCCCTCTAAAACATAACCCGTAAAAAGGATTAAGAATACGAGAATTAGTAAAAATGCATCATCTAAGGTGTAATTTTCATGGTCGGGTTTATCAATATATCGTTTATAGGCGGCCATTCCTATTCCTATCATCGCCATGAGACCGAATAAATCCATCAACAAGCTAAGTATTAAATATTTCTTCCCATAAAACAGAGGAATTCCAAAATGATCCTGAATGGCAATAACCAACGTTCCGATCGTTAAGATAACAAACCCATAAAAAATGCCTAAATGCATGAATCGGCGGAAGGTCCCCCTGAAAATTTGTTGATCATGTTTTATTAAATCTAAAAAGAACACTTTCATTCTGAGACCCAAGTGATCATAACGAATCGATCGTCCTTGTAGCCAACTCCTAATTTTCTGACCACTGCCAATCATAAAAATGACGATTGATATTAGCGCGATAAAATACATTAAACCCTTTCCATTGGTATTCCAGAATAACTGCCTAGTCGCCTCCACATGAACACCTCAATTTTCTCATACTATTGATCCCTGCTGCATTATAAACATCTTGTGATAAAGTCCTTCTTTGACTAAAAGTTGCGTATGCGACCCTCGTTCCACAATTTTTCCGTTGTGTAGGACCAGAATAAGGTCAGCATCTTGAATTGTTGAGAGTCGATGAGCAATCGCAATCGTCGTTCGACCTTGACGCATTTTTTCAAGGGCTGTTTGAATGGCTTCTTCCGTTTCCGTATCCACACTGGCGGTTGCTTCATCCAATACGAGTATTTTTGGTTTACCTGCCATAGTACGAGCAAAACATATAAGTTGACGCTGACCGCTCGATAAAGTGGCTCCCCGCTCTCCGATTGGTTCTTCGTATCCTCGCGAGAGTTTTAAAATAAACTGATCTGCCTGCACAAACGATGCCGCTTTACCCACATCTTTCTGACTTACGGCAAGTCTGGAAAGTGCAATATTTTTGGCGACATTCCCTACGAACAAAAACGGATCTTGCGCCACGAGTCCAACTTTGGAGCGCAACTCTTCACCGGAAAACTCAGATAAAGACGCGCCGTCTATGAGGATTTCGCCACGCGTGACGGGATAGAAACGCATGAGGAGATTAGCGATTGTGCTTTTTCCACTTCCTGTATGTCCTACCAAGGCCACCGTCTGTCCAGGATAAGCGGTAAAATTAATATTCTTTAAGACGTCTGATTCACCCTTTGAGGAACTGTCATAGGAAAAGTTAACATTTTTAAATTCAATTTCTCCGTTTAGGATCGAAGGAGACCCTGCGACGTCTACCTCTCTAGTCAGGCGACCATCTTCCAATAGTTCAAAAACCCGTTCGGCTGCAACCAAGGATTGTTGAAACTGAGACAATCGTTGCATCATCATATTAACTGGCTCAAAGAAGCGATCTAAATAGTTGATAAAGGCATAGAGTACCCCGATTTCGATCGGACCATGCAACGATCGTATTCCAAAGAAATTTAAAACAAGGACAAGGGCAAAGGTGTAAATCAATTCGACCGCAGGACGAACAAACAGACTTTCCAAGCGAATATTGGTAACGGCTGACTGGTAGTAGGCATTGTTAATCTCAGCGAACTCTTCTCTAAAGCGTTTCTCCTGGCGCATAGCTTGTACAATATTCATTCCTTGAATGGATTCATTCAATTTGGCATTCAGGCGGCTCAGTTCTTTTCGCAAGGTTCGGTATACCTTTGTACTAACTCTTCGGTAGATAACGATTAAACAGAAAATTGCGGGAAGCAAAGCGAGGCAAAAAGTGGCCAACCGTACATCCAAGCTAAACATGGCGATCAAGATGCCAATCATAAAAACAAAATTTTGAAACAGCGCCGCTAGAACTCCAACGAATAACTCCTTAATCGCTTCAGTGTCGTTCGTAATCCGGGAAACCAAAGCCCCTGCTGGGGTTTTGTCGAAAACCACGAGTCCCAGTCGCTGCACATGATTGAAGACATCGACCCGTAATTCTTGAATCACTTTTAGAGCAATCTGATTAAAACTGACCAACTGACGATAGTGTAGCCCCACCGAGAGAATATGAAGTCCTATATATCCTCCCCCGAGGAGCATCAATGCCTGCCGATCAAAGGAGCGTGGCACCAAATGACGATCGAGAAATATTTTCACGAGAATTGGGCCAATAACATCAGCAAAAGTGGCTAGTAATAAGATGACAGAAGCTGCGCTTAACGCTTTATAGTGAGGTTTGAGATATCTAAGTAAACGCCGGATCACCATATTATGCTCCCCCTTCCGCAATCAGTGATTCTAACTGCTGACTTCGATAAGTGGAAGCATACCATCCCTCGATTGACATGAGCTCCGCATGCGAACCACGTTCCGTGATCATCCCATTATGAAGAACAATAATCAAGTCTGCATGTTCAATGGCACTCAAACGATGAGAGGAGATCAAGGTTGTCTTTTGAGCTCTAGATTCTTTTAAACCCTGTAAAATTGCCTTTTCTGTCTTGGCGTCAACGGCTGACAAAGAATCATCGAGAATGAGAATTTCTGGTTCAAGTAAAAGAGCCCTGGCAATCGATATTCGTTGTTTTTGCCCTCCAGAAAGGGTTACGCCCCGATCCCCGACCAAAGTGCCATATTTTTCTTCAAAATGCATAATATCCTCGTGAATGGCCGCGATTTTAGCGACCGCCTGGATTTCCTTCAGCGACGAATCCGGTTTTCCGAAAGCAATATTCTCCGCAATTGACGTTGAAAACAGAAAATGATCTTGAGGAACATATCCTATGGCTGCCCGTAACGCTTCTAGCGTTACGTCATAAATTGAGCATGAGCCGATGCGAAGATCGCCCTCAGAAATATCAAACTCCCGCATGAGCAGACGTAAAAAAGTGGTCTTTCCACTCCCCGTTTTTCCGACGATGCCCAAGGTTTGACCCTGAGAGACTGAAACGTTCATTTCTTTAAGCACTGATTGGTGAGTTCCTGGATAGATAAACGAGACCTTCTTATACACCACGTCTCCGCTCGGGACCTGGTCTAATACACCTTTTCGTTCTAAGATTTCGTATTTAATGTTTAGCAGCGTATTCACGCGGTCATACGATGCCCGTCCGCGTTCTAGGATGTTAAAGAGCCAGCCAAAGGCCAGCATCGGCCAAATGAACTGTCCCAAATAGATCGTAAACTGAGTTAACTGTCCAAACGTTAAACTCCCATTGACCACTTCTTTTGCTCCAAAGGCAATCGCAAGGAAAAAAGAAATCCCTACAATGAACTGAATTGTAGGATCAAAGAGCGCATCTACTTTCGCAACCGCCAAATTTTTCTCCACGACGTCAGCGGATAGTGTCTGAAAGGCGCCTTTCTCTGCTTCTTCCTCCCCAAACGCTTTTACCACTCTGACCCCAGTGATATTTTCCAGTACCTTGTCGTTTAGATCAGAAAAAGCAGCCTGCGCCTTATGAAACCTCTTATGGAGTAGAGTGCCATAATAACTGGTTGACCAGGCCATTAGCGGCATAGGCAGTAGGGTAATGAGGGTAAGTTTCCAACTAATAAAAAAGGACATGGAGAAAATAACCAGGCTACCTGTCATCAGAGAATCGACGAATGTCAAAACGCCCACCCCTGCGGTCATTTCAATCGACTGTATATCGTTCGTGGCATGCGCCATTAAATCTCCGGTTCGGTGACCTTGATAAAACTGGGGCGATAAGTGTGTGAAATGTTCAAAAAGCTGCGTCCTTAGCAACCGTCCAAGCCGACTCGACGCCCCGAAAATCATTAAACGCCAGACATACCGTAACCCGTAGACAAGGAACCCGACAAGCAAAAGAAGCAAACTCCACTTGAGTAAGATTCCTTGGGTCAGATTCTCCTTGTCCACTCCGTCAACAAGGATCCTAACCGCATAAGGGGGAAAGAGATTGATGATGGCAACAAAAAGAAGAACCAAAATACCCAAACCGTAGCTTTTTTTCTCCAACTTAAAAAACCACATTAATTCCTTAAACAGAAGCATATAATCTCCTCTCGTAGATGATAGTCTATCAACATACGCTTCCCTACGTTTAGCGTAGAGTAATATATGATTGTTTTTTTATGACGCATTGACGTTACTGAATTATAGCATAGGACTTCAGAAAATTTCCAGAAATAAACTTTGTTTCTTAGCGTCCATGGTTCCGTTTCTCTACCTTTTTGGTGCTTCCACCTATAAAAGAATAGACGACTTACGGATTTGGCAAGTCGTCTATTTGAGGCACATATAGAGGTTTAGCGGCTGCGATTATAAATTCCCGCATTACTATTGACGGGACTTTATACAATTATTGTAACATATACAGCTTCATCTCATTAATTATGTGAAATCGCTAAAAGGAATAAGGGTCTCAGTTCGATGTGAACTGAGACCCTTATTCCTTTTACTTAATCATATTTTTTGTATTTGAACAGGACTCAGAGGGCGATACGGCATTCTTCATTTTACAATCCTCACACACCTTTAAACCATGGTCTTCATATAAATCCTCGTCCGATATTTCTATTCTACACTTTTCACAGTTAACCATCATAATTTAATCTCCTTTATAAATTTTGCAATAACAATTATAATCGTCTAATAATAATTTAACTCAAATTGCTTAATATATACTCCAAAACTACTTATTTCCTAAAATTTACACATAACTTACCTTGATAGAACATAGTTGTTTTGTTATACTTATGCGGAGTTGTTGTAAAATGTTGTAATATGCCCTAAAAATAACATATGGTAATTCAATTTATTAGGTTTGAAGCACCATATTCATCATGAAACTTAGAGAGCGCCACCATTCGGCTCGAATTCGGTAGAATGTCTACGTTCAATCATAGCTAAATGAAGGAGAAATAAAGTTATATGAAAAAAAAGAGTTCCATCAGGATAAAAATGATCCTAGCCTTTATTGGCTATAACCTCATTTTAGCGTCAATACTTGCTCCCTTTGTACTGTTCTGGGGACCCTTCGAGTCCCTCAAAATAATGACTGTTGGCGCAGTTGCCACATCACGACATCCCCAAGTTGTGCAAGCTTTTCTATCACAATCAGAAATAGACCGGATCATGAACCTCAATGCTGATCAAGAAGTCAGCGTCGGACAAGTCATTGGCCGCACCAACGTGATTTCAGACAAGAGTACAGGAATCACAATTGAAGATATTAAAGGCCCAAGCTTCAAGGGTAAAGTCATGCTAATTAAAGATCCTAAACGAGTTAAATTAGCTGTTACCAAAGAAATTGGTGTTACAGGAGAACGGGTCAGCGATCTAGTGAAAGATACGGGAGCCATTGCAGGAATCAATGCCGGAGGTTTCTATGACCCCAACGGTAAAGGAAATGGAGCGTTTCCTGACGGTTTAACGATGCATGACGGACAACTGGTCCACAACAACGTCGGAGACAAGGCGGTCAACATTGCCGGATTTAATGATAAGGGCAAATTAATCCTGGGTGAGATGACGGCCTCACAATTGAAAGAGAAAAACCTGCGCGAAGTTGTTGCTTTTGGACCTAATCTAATCGTCGATGGTAAATCTGTCGTTAAAGGAGATGGCGGTTGGGGTATTGCCCCTCGGACTGCTATTGGACAAATGGCAGATGGAACCGTTATCTTTGTTGTCATCGATGGTCGTCAGCCCACGTGGAGTATTGGGGCGACTTTACGGGATCTCATGCATGTCTTTGAAGACTATCATGCTGTAAACGCCGTCAATCTCGATGGTGGCTCTTCCTCTGAACTCGTGTATAACGGCAAAGTCATGAATCGTCTTTGGAATATTTTTGGTGAACGCTATATCCCTACGGCCTTTGTTGTTACACCTTAAAGACTTGTACAGTTATGAAACTCAAAAAAGGAGCAATCACGCATGAGGAAACTACGTATCTTATTAGTTTGGACATTAGTTTCGCTGTTGTTACAAGGTGGAGCCTACTCCCTTATGAACAACCAAGTTCAAAAAGTTATGACACCGGTATCTAAGGAACCGATCACGCTTAACCTCAATGCAACGATTCCAGGTGCTGACCTTAAAAATATTCAAATATCCTACGCCAAGGATTATTTAGCCTATACGGAGAACGGGACCCTTAAAATCTTTAATCTCGTAAAAGGAAAGATTGTATTTGAAAAGAAATCACCTTCTACGACTGATAAGACAATGGGAGTTGTTTCGTATCAATGGCTGCCCGACCGAAATACATTACTCTATTTTTATGCCAAGAAGAATCCTAATGAAGTAACAAACGTCACTGTATACCCTACTAAATCAAAAGTTTCAACCCTCACCCAAAATACGACCCCAGTGTATAAAACGGAAGACCCCAACCAAAAAATTGAAAAGGTCGTTCCCAAAGTGGTCCCTGTAGAACCTAAGCTCGAAAAACGTTATGGAAATCCTCAAATTACAGAATTATATTCACTTGAACTACCAGAAAGTAATGATGATACCCCTGCAGATGATCGTTTTAATCAAACAATTGATAAATTACCCAAAGGTGGACAAATTGAAAATGTTGTTTTCTCAACATCCTCTAATTTGATCTATCTCACGGTGAAAAATGAATCCTCTCAACTACTCATGGAAATTGATGTCATGAAAAACGTACGTTCTCTGAATAAAACAGGCGAGGATATCGATAATATGGCGGCTTCAGATCGGTATGGAACGCTTTATGTTGACAGTCAAGTTGGCAATAATCGTCAAGTTATCGCCTTGAATGGTACTAAGCGCTGGGTGATCTCTGATGAATCAAACGATAAGATCTTAGGGATTAGGGATGGAAAGGTCTATATTGGGGAAGTCGTAAACGATGAGCTTGTAAAAATCAAAACCACATCGGACCGCTTAGAGTTAACCGACAATCCTGCTCTGAAAACTGAATGGGAAGGTGTAATTCCCTTCAAGGATGTTCGCATGCTCATCGGTTCAAAAGGCCAAGTCGTCGTCTATGATCATCAAATTGCGCATACCGTCACAGACGGGAAAATGAAAGAGATTAAATTAGCTGGAGAAGAAAATTATGTCTCTTTTGATGGCGCAGAGCTTATTCAACTAGACCAGAAAGGATCTTCCACCCTTGTCGAATTGAAACCACTCAAGTCTCAAGAATAAGGCTCTACTAGGAGCGTCTTACCAAAAGCTTTCAAAGACTAATATAAGGGATAGGATTCAAAACTATGAATCCTATCCCTTATTCGTTTATTTAATCTATACAAGAGATTATAGGTCCTTTTAATCTTACAATGCGCTCATAGCTTAATTCATCAGATTAATTGACTGGCCTTCTCCTTTTAATGCCTTCATTAGCGTATCTTGGGTCACTTCTTGGTGTGAGGCGTGCCACAGAACTTTCTTGTCACTGACGAGAAGCGCTTGGGGAGACTGATGTTTTATCCCTAATTCCTCTGTCACTTGGTTGGAAACTGTGCGGGATTCAATGACTTTGATCATGCCTACCGAAACCTCATCTGGACTATCCTTGATAAAATTCCGTACCTCCTGCCAGGCTCGGCTACTTGTGGGACAGGTCGTACTATGTTTGAACAGTATAATTTGACGTTGGCAAGATTCCTCGAGAATCTGTCCTAATTCTTGAGATGATGTAATTTCTTTGAATACAGCCATGATTTCCCTCCTTTTACCGTTATATTATTATAACAAAGACGTGCTTGTTTACCTAGTTGAGCCTTTCTTGTCTTACATATCACCTGTTATTTTAGGGACTGAGGAATCCACTTCTTTGATCACTTTAAGAGCGGGGGGCAAGACTGCTACAATACCGCCCATGACGACGAAAACACCTCCCGCCGCTTGCAAAAGGGTTAGCTGTTCATCAAGTAACAACACGGCGAAAATTACAGTCATGACTGGTTCAAGTGTGCTAATGATGGACGCGGAAGTCGCGCCGATTAGTTTCATACCATGAAAAAATGTCAACATTGCTATAATAGTGGAGAAGAAAGCGATACCCCCGATTCCTAACCAGGTATTCCACGTGAGGTTCCAGGTCGTCCCACTCATGGTAAGCCCTATGATTCCATAGGTTAGAGCAGCAAACGTAGAAATCAACGTAATCGTCACTAACGGGGTGGTTGTCTGTAATACTTGATTTCCAATAATAATATAAATTGCATAAACGAAGGCAGCCCCTAGAGCAAGTGCAACCCCGAAAGAATTTATGTTCTTCATCGCGACACCTAAAACCAAAACTAAGCCAAATGTAGATAGTAGTAGTCCAAAAAATTTAAATCTCGAAAATTTTTCTTGGTGAGCCAGCACAGCGATGACACTAACCATAATGGGATATGCATATAAAAGTAAAGCAGCTAAGGAGGCCGGAATATACCGCACAGATGATAAGTAAAGCCCTGACATTAGTGAATAGCCTATCCCCCCCATGCCCCATAAGATAAACCAGATTTTGAGAGGAAGTCTGGGAAACCCTTCTCGCCAAATCGTTATTATCCATAAAAAAAGTGCTGTGATGGTAAAACGCACAAATAAAACTGTAGAAAGACCTGCACCTCCAGCAAATATAAATTTTCCTAATATAGGGTATACACTGAACCCCAACGTGGAAATAATGACTAATAATACGCCGAATCCAATCTGGTTTTTTTGCCCTTTATTATTCATTGCATTCTCTTCTTCCATTTCTACCGTTTTATTCTTGATAATAAATTGTCACTTGATCTTCACGCTTCCTGCTCTACTAGATCAAAGACCCTTAGCGTTAATTTTACCACAATAACCAGAAAATTTAAGTAAAGGGGATCAAGTATTTTAACTTGATCCCCTTTACTTTTTATTTAATGTTCTTTATCGAATTTTCTCCGAACTGCTTTGTGACCACTTTTTCATAAGGCGCAATCTTATTCAACTCACCCGCATCTTTAATGATCTGTTGCAGAAGATAGAAATCCTTTTCGTTTAAGACGGGGTTGATTTTCCAGCTGTTCTGCTCTTTATAACGTTTGACTGAGCTCACTAGTATCTCATCTTTTTCGTCAGGGAATTGAGGCTTGATCGCTTTAGCAATTTCCTCTGGCGTATGATTGGCGACCCAACGCTGACCTTTGTAAATTGCGTTCGTAAACTTCTGAAGAAATTCGGGGTTTTTATCGATGATGCTCTTCTTAGTAAAATACGCTGTGTAAGGAACTTCACCGCTCTCCTTTCCTAGTGATGCGACAATATATGCTTTACCTTCCTTCTCCATACTAGATGCAGTAGGCTCAAAGATAATGACATAGTCCCCTTGCCCTCCTATGAAGGCACCAGGCATCGCTGCAAACTGCATTGTGGTATCAATCGATACATCTTTGCCATTCGTGAGACCATTTTTACTCAATACGTACTGGAGGATCATTGCAGGCATTCCGCCCTTACGCCCACCAATGACAGTCTTTCCTTTAAGATCACTCCATTTAAAGTCGGGATTAGCCTTCCGGCCCATAAGAAACGTCCCGTCCCCATTGGTAAGTTGAGCAAATACAACACTATTATCCTCTTTGCCTTCATTATAGACATAGACACTTGCTTCAGGTCCAGCCAAACCAATATCCGCTTGCCCTGACAACACAGCCGTCATAACCTTATCTGCGCCTGCACCATTCGTTAATTCAATTTCAAGTCCCTCTTCCTTAAAGAACCCTTGAGTCAGACCAACATACTGCGGAGCATAGAAAATTGAGTGTGTAACCTCAGACAGTTTAACTTTCGTAAGCTCAGTTTTCGTCGTATTACTACAGCCTGATAGCACGAGAGATATGCCTAAGATGAGCGCGCTAAGTACGAGCATAAGCCTATTTTTCATAACAATAATCCTCCTCTTGATTTTAATCTGTTGACTAGACAACGCGTTTTTGTCGAACTAAACTTTATTCTTTACCAAGATTTTTTCGAGGTAGACCACCCCCTGATACATTACAGCAGCTGCTATACCTAAGATAATGACACTGGTCATGACCAGGTCCAATTTAAAAACTTGGCCTCCGTAGACGATCAGATAACCCAGGCCTGCTTTGGAAACTAAAAATTCTCCAACAATGACTCCGACCCAGGATAATCCAACATTAATTTTAAGGGCATTAATGAAAGTCGGAGATGATGCAGGAAGTATCACTTTTGTAAGCACCTGAAACTTTGTACCACCAAAAGTCTTAACGAGCTTAATCTTTTCTTCATCGATTGATAAGAAACCATTTAACACTTCTAAAACTGTGACGATCAGTGAAATTGACAAGGTCATAACAATGATTGCCGCAGGCCCTGCCCCAATCCAAACGATAAAGACCGGACCGAGCGCGATTTTAGGCAAACTGTTTAGGATGACTAAATAAGGTTCTACCACTTTATACAAAAATTCAGACCACCATAAGATAATAGCAATCAAGGTTCCTAAAAGTGTCCCCAAGACAAAGCCGACCACCGCTTCAAGACAGGTTATACCGATGTGTTGGAAGAGGACTCCTTGCTCATACAAACTGATCATCGTTTTAATAATTCTCGTAGGTTGACTGGTGATAAACGGGTCTACAATCTTGGCATTCGCACATATTTCCCAAAGGCCTAAAGCAATGACTAAAATCATTAATTGGATGATACGAATATTCATTTTCTCCATTTTGACACGCCGTAAATATCCAATATGTTCTAGAGAAAGGTCTGATTCTCTCGTGCTGGGAGGCGTACTTTCCTGTCCTTGTTTAGACATGGACATCCAGCCCCTTCCAAATTTCTTGAAAATATGACTGAAATTCAGGTGTTTCTCGTGAGGATAACGGGGTCCTGTTATCACAAGTCAACTTTATCTTATAGATATTTTTGATGGTTCCAGGTCTCTTAGATAAGAGGATGACCCGATCTGACATACTGATACTCTCTGCAATATCATGGGTTACCAAAAGAGCTGTTTTGTTTTCCTGTTTAATAATGGCATAGATATCCTGATTAACAACAAGTCTGGTTTGATAATCTAAGGCAGAAAATGCTTCATCCAGAAGAAGGATTTGAGGATCGGTCATAAGTGTTCTAATCAGTGCGACTCTCTGTCTCATTCCACCTGAAAGCTGGTTTGGATATTTGTCTTTGAATTCATAAAGTCCATACGTTCTAAGTAGTTCTAAGGCACGATCTTTCGCTTCAGGTGTTACAATTCTCCTTATTTCAGGACCTAGCATGACATTTTGGTAAATAGTTCTCCAGTCAAAAAGGTGATCCTTTTGCAACATGTATCCAATTTTTCGGGAAGTTCCTGTAACCTTCTCACCAGATAATAAGACCCTCCCAGTGGTTGAAGAAAGTAATCCAGAAATAATCGATAATAGAGTGGATTTACCGCACCCGCTTGGGCCGACAATGCTAACAAACTCTCCATCTCGGACTGTGAAATTGATACTTTCAAGAGCCGTTATTTCCCCATTGAGTGATTGATATTTCATGCCTACGTTTTGCACCACAACTACATCGTTCAATGGCACTTCCCCCTTAAAAGGCATCTCATTTTTTATAGTGTATGGAAGATGCCGTAATCCGGTGAGCAATTTGTAATTCAATTAAATGTTATAAAATGGCACAAAGAAGAGAACAGTTGTGAACTCTAAACAATGCGACAACTGTTCTCTTCAGAAGACATAGTGTTGACAAGTTTAAGAACCTTTTGGTCTCAATAGTCTTGCCCTAGTAATACTCGTTTCTCCGTATTTTTCTTTGACTAAATCTATGACCTTCGTGAGGTGTTCACGATCTTTTCTCGGTTCAGAGAATAAAGAAAGTTGACTTTCATCTTTATCAGTCAGGTTACTGAGCGTTACACCAATTAATCTAAGTGGCTGTTTTAAGGCTACCTCCCGTAATAAGTGACAAACCTCTTGGTAAATCACATCATCAAGATTAGTCGCCCGTGTTAAGGTATGAGAACGAGAAACTGAACGAAAATCGTTATACCGAATTTTCAAGGTAATCGTTTTGCCTTTGAGCGATTCTTTGCGTGCGCTCCGTCCCACATCAACGGAAAGTTTCAGTAAAAATGTCTCTAAAAGGTCGCGATCTGTAATATCCGTGGCAAAAGTAGTCTCACGACCAATCGATTTAATGACCCTATCCTTTTCCACGGGTCGATCATCAATTCCCCGCGCCAATCGATACAGTTGACTTCCAATTACGCCAAGAAGCTGTGTTAAGTATCCCTGTTCTAAGTTCCGTAAGTCTCTAACTGTTCTAATATTAAGGCTATGCAATTGCTCGGCCGTTTTTTTACCGACTCCCCAAATCCTTTCCACAGACAGTGGATCTAGAAATTCCTGAACTTTGTCCGGCTGAACAACGACGAAGCCATCCGGTTTCCTCAAGTCAGAGGCTATCTTAGCCAGAAATTTATTGCTGGCCAAGCCAACAGACGCCGTCAAGTTAAGTTCATGCTGGATCCGTTGTTTAATGATCAACGCAATTTCATCCGCAGAACCAAATAGATTTGTAGACGCTGTAATGTCTAAAAAGGCCTCATCCAAAGAAAGTGGCTCTACCATGGGCGTATAAGTTAAAAATATTTGTCTAATTTGCTTTGATACTTCCTGATATTTTGGCATATTGACGGGTAAGAAGACTGCATGAGGACAGCGACGGTAAACTTCTGCCATGGGCAAGGCCGAATGAATTCCAAATTTGCGTGCTTCATAAGAGGCAGCGGAAACAACACCCCTACTGTTAAGCCTGCCCCCTACCACAACGGGTTTACCTAGTAGGGACGGATCGTCGCGCTGCTCAACAGAGGCGAAGAAGGCATCCATATCTACATGTAGTATCTTACGTAAGTTCGTCCAAACGGCCATCTCTTCCTCTTATCCTCTGAAATAATTCACGCCACCCGTGAAAATAGGTTGATACTGATTCCCCGGGACATTAATCGCGACACTCTTTCCAGTTCTTTCGGAATGGGCCATCTTTCCTAAAACACGTCCATCGGGACTGGTAATTCCTTCAATGGCTTCGTAAGACCCATTCGGAGTATAGATGATATCATTGCTTGGGTTACCGTGGAGATCGACATATTGGGTGGCAATTTGCCCCTTAGTCATCAACGTCTGGATCACTTCGTGAGAAGCAACAAAACGCCCTTCTCCGTGTGAGATGGGTACAGTATGAACTTCACCTAGTTCAACCCCACTAAACCAAGGAGATAAAGTAGAAACAACTTTCGTTTGGACCATGCATGATACGTGACGTCCTATTTTGTTATACGTGAGAGTGGGGGAATCCTCGGTTAGATCCATGATTTCTCCATACGGAACAAGACCTAGTTTAATCAGCGCTTGAAATCCATTGCAGATCCCGAGCATTAAACCATCGCGTTGTTTTATGAGTTCTAACACTGCTTCTTTTATCCTTGGATTCCTAAACATGGTGGCGATGAATTTGCCGGAGCCGTCCGGTTCGTCCCCGGCGCTGAAGCCACCTGGTAACATAACAATTTGGGACTGTCCAATCTTTTGAACAATTTCTTGGATGGATTGTTCAACATCAGCAGCATTTAGGTTTCTGATGACCATGGTCTCAACTAAGCCTCCAGCTTTCTCAAAGGCTTTCGCCGAATCGTATTCGCAGTTGGTTCCAGGAAATACTGGTATAAATATTCTCGGCTTGGCCACTTTCATGGAGGGCCTTTGAGTATTGCGTAGAGCATAACTTAATACAACCGGATCAGCTACTTTTTCTGTCTGAGTCGGAAATATTTTTTCTAGAGGCTTTTCCCAGGTTTGTAAAGCAAGATCAAGCTCAATATTGACGCCCTTCACCGTAATCACAGGAGTTTCCTGAGTTAAGCCGAGCAGTTGATACTTTACCTTGCCGAAGACATCTTCTAAATTCACGGATTCTCTAATTTCCAAGATGATTGAACCATAGTTGGCAACAAACAAGCTCTTTATCTCTGTCTGATCGTTAAAAGCTATTCCGATTCGGTTACCAAACGACATTTTGCTGATAGCAGCCGCTAGACCACCCATCCTCACAGTATGCGTTGCCAACACTTTTCCAGAATGAATCAACTCGGTAATCTTTTGATAATTCTCCATTAGTTGTTCAAAATTTGGAACTTCATGTTCATTCCGATCGGTCGATACAAGCACAACTTGACTACCGATACTTTTGAACTCTTGAGATATCACCTGATCTGCACTGGTAACATTGACAGCGAAGGCAACCAATGTTGGAGGAACATTCAAATCCATAAAGGTGCCGGACATACTGTCTTTGCCACCGATGGCAGGAATACCAAGTTTTTTCTGAGCATAGAATGCCCCGAGTAAAGCACTGAAGGGTTTACCCCACTTTTCAGGATCAGCACCCAGTCTTTCAAAATACTCTTGAAGGGTCAGCCTCACCTTGCGATAATCTCCCCCCAAAGCCACAATCTTGGTAACCGCATCAACAACAGCATATAAGGCACCGTGAAACGGGCTCCAGATCGCCAATTCTGGATTATAGCCATACGTCATCATGGTCGCAGTATTTGTTTCGCCGGTCAGCACCGGAAGTTTTGCCACCATGCCTTCTGCCGGAGTCGTTTGATACTTACCACCGAGTGGCATCAAGACGGAAGACATTCCGATGCTACTATCAAACCTCTCTACTAACCCTTTCTGACTACACACATTCAAATCTTCTAAATTGGCTAACCAAGCTTCCTTAATCAAGGAAACGTCTTCGGTAACGCCCGATAATTTTTGTTCAACAGTTGCTGGCAACCGTTTAAAGTAATTGTGATTGGCATTGGGTAGATTCACTAGAACCTTCGTTTTCTGCTGAACCCCATTGGTATCCAGAAACTCCCTGCTAACATCGACAATCGCTTGTCCCCGCCAAAACATCTTGAGCCTGGGGCTAGCGGTCACCGTTGCCACTAAAGTCGCTTCCAAATTTTCCACCTGTGCATACCGCACGAATTTCTCCAAGTCTTCTGCTGAAATGACCACTGCCATACGTTCCTGAGATTCAGAAATTGCAAGTTCTGTCCCGTCAAGACCATCATACTTTTTCGGCACAGAGTCCAAGTTAATTTCTAAGCCATCTGTTAATTCTCCTATGGCAACAGCAACGCCCCCTGCGCCGAAATCATTACACCGCTTAATGAGTGTACTAACGTTCGCATTACGAAAGAACCTTTGGATCTTACGCTCTGTGGGTGGGTTGCCTTTTTGTACTTCTGCCCCACAGGTCAGTAATGATTCACAAGTGTGTTCTTTAGAAGAGCCTGTAGCCCCCCCACACCCGTCTCGTCCTGTTCTTCCGCCAACCAACACAACAACATCCCCCGCCTCAGGGACTTTGCGTACAACGTTTTTACGGGGAGCAGCCGCAATGACAGCTCCGATTTCCATCCGTTTAGCTACAAAGCCTTCGTGATAAATTTCCGTAACTTGTCCCGTGGCGATCCCAATTTGATTACCATAGGAACTGTATCCCGACGCTGCACCCCTCGTTATCTTTCGTTGGGGTAGCTTTCCGGAGAGTGTATCTTCTATTTTTGCTCTAGGGTCGCCACTGCCTGTTACACGCATAGCCTGATAAACGTAAGTGCGGCCGGATAAAGGATCACGTATGGCTCCACCCAAACAGGTAGCAGCTCCTCCGAAGGGTTCGATTTCTGTCGGATGATTATGGGTCTCATTCTTAAACATCACGAGCCACTCTTCATCTTGGCCGTTGATATCGACATTCACCACGATACTACAGGCATTGATCTCATCCGATTCATCGAGGTCTGTTAAAACCCCGCTCTTCTTCAGTTCTTTTGTACATAAAACGCCGATGTCCATCAGACAGACGTCTCGATTCGTTGGATTTTCACCATAGACATAATTCCTAGAAGTGAGGTATTCCTGGTAAGCGAGGGTTATTGGGTGCGCAAACTTCCCTTCAGGAAGTGAAACCTCTTCAATATGAGTATTAAACGTCGTATGGCGACAATGATCCGACCAATATGTATCAATCACTCGGATCTCGGTAATTGTTGGATTCCGTTTCTCTGTATCCCTGAAATAAACCTGGCAGAACGCCAAATCCTCATAACTCATCGCCAGACCAGTGTCTTGAAAAAACGCTTTCAGTTCAACCGGTGACTTGTGAATAAAGCGATCAATAATTTCTACATCCGGTGGAATTACTGGTTCAAATTCCAGACTTTCTGGTTTTTCAAGAGAAGCTTCCCTTGCTTCGACTGGGTTAATGCAATATAATTTTATTCTCTGAAAATCGTCCACAGATAGTTGACCCCTGATGACGATCACTTTAGCCGAAGCAATATTGGGTCTCTCTTTCTGTGTTAGAATCTGAACACATTGGGCTGCAGAATCCGCCCGTTGATCATACTGACCCGGCAGGTATTCCATAGCAAAAACCAGATCCTTCGGGGAAATTTCTAAATCCTCTTCATACACGAGATCAAGCGGAGGCTCTGCAAAAATAATCGGACGAGACTTAGCAAACTCCTCATCGGAAATACCTGATATATCATAACGGCTGATGATTCTTATACTCTCTAATCCTTCGATTCCCAAATTTTCTAATAAATCATGATATAGCCCCTTGGCTTCAATGTCATAGCCTGACTTTTTTTCAACGTAAATCCTTTTGACTGCTTGTAATGCCATTCCATCCTCCATCAGTTATAATTTTTAGATACTTACTTTGTCGTAGACAACCCTCGTTGATAAAATATGTATAAGGCCATAGCACTTTGTCTATGGCCTCATCGCACGATAATAGTAGGCACAAATTCTTCATTAATAATACCATGACTGATATCTAAATAAAAGGAAGACTAACATTCTTCAGTGAGTAATGTCCAAAACATCCTTACAGCGCAGTAATCTGTCTAGCATTTCATAGCGTCTGCCCAATTCGCTAATTCCCCACGGAAGTTTTTCGTTAACGTAACAATCTTGCAATACGGTTGATCCTTAAAGTGTTCCATATACGGTACAAAACCGCTTTTCGAAACAGGAATGTCAATTTGTCCCGAATGTCCAATGCAAATTACTTTACATGAATCATGGATGCGCGTGAAGATCTTACGCAATTCCATGATCGTGAAGTTCTGACATTCATCGATGATAATGGTCATGTCTTTGAGATTAGTCCCTCTAAGAAATAAGGGACTCTTAGGGTAACACCAAATTTTATCCATCACTCGTTTTACAGTTACCTTTCTACGTAGGGCTTCATCACCCAATACTTCCTCATTATAGACACATTGAACAGGGTTCTCGTTGATTTCTAAAAGAGCGTCTATGAGCGGCTGATGATAAATACTTTCCTTCTCAGACTGTGTGCCCGGTCTAAAACCCATTGAGGACTCTTGGACTGGATTGAAGATATAGGTTAAGGGCTTTTTAAAGATCTTTGCGCATGCCACTGCCAAAGTTGTTTTTCCCGTTCCAGCTTTGGCATTGACCATGACTAATTGATAATCAAAGATCGCGTTAACATATTCCTGTTGTTCAACGGTCAATTTTGGTGCAAATCCAAACAATAAGTTATTCTCAGGTAGTGGCATAATACTCACCTTATCCTTATAGCGTTAGTTTAGATTAGCATTTACAACGTCTTAAAGTAAGCATGAATTGCGGTTCGCGTAGCATCGTCCCCCTTGCATTATATCAGCACCTTAACCATACTAAAAGAATAGTATCGTTCAAAAATCGTGGGAAGTGAAGCTTACTCATCAATAAACTTTAAAATGCCTTCATCCAGATCGTACTTGATACTTATAATTTTCACTTTATTCACTTCTAAGCCCTCTTTAATCGTTTGACTCTTAGCGATATCCCTTTGGGCGTTTTGCACATTCATCTCTGTACTCATTTCAATCACATCTTTGCCCGTTAAGCCCATAGCTTTCGCTTGATCGACCGAAGGCTTAATTTTATTCATAATGGCACCGATACTTCCATTCGTTTCTCCGCCTTGCACAGCAGCCGTGACAGCTCCGCATTCCTCGTGACCCAGAACGACGATTAGTGGCGTCTTCAGGTGTTCAACGGCATACTCAATACTGCCTAATTCAACGGGGGATACAACATTTCCAGCCACACGTACTACAAATAAGTCGCCTAGTGCTTGATCAAACAGAAGTTCGGGAGGAACCCTAGAATCTGAACAACTCAGAATGACCGCAAAGGGGTGCTGTCCGTTTTTCATCAAATCGACTCGTCTTGTAGAACTGAGGTCCTTACTCAAAGGCTTCCCTGACGTAAAACGCAAGTTTCCGTCAATGAGGAGTTGTTTTGCCTCCTCCGGTGATGAAATAATTTCTCTTCTCTTGTAAACAGGAATCGCGATAGCCTGCTGAACAATAGGGTTTTCCAAATTTGATGAATGTTTATCAGTTGAAGGCAACGTTTGATTTCCACAGCCACTAAGGATTATAGCGATACCAAGCAACAAGGACATATTATAGATGAATGGATTTCTCATAAAACATCTCCTTACTTCTTTGTATTTCAAAGTATTATTTCTATATTTATTTTGCCGCAATCATCAACATTTTAGTCCTTGCCCTAACTTCAATATATTAACGATCCCTTTTTGTCCACAGAAAAAATTAAAAAAATACTAAGGAGTAGGAAATGAATCATATCGTCATTTCTACCCCTTAGCTAATTTAGCATGCTCAGAAATCTTTGAGCCTTATTTAATTTTACTGCGAATATACGGAATGACAGTCGGTAGAAAAGAAATAAAAACTATTCCAAATATTACATAGGTGAAATTATTTTTAACCGCTGGAATATTTCCAAAGAAAAATCCTGCAAACATAAGTAACATGACCCAGGCCATTCCACCGATTAGGTTAAACAAAAAAAACTTTATGAACTTCATTTTACCAATTCCCGCAACAAAAGGGGCAAAAGTTCGTATGATCGGTATAAACCTGGATAGAATGATCGCCTTGCCTCCATGCTTTTTATAAAAGGCTTGGGTTTTATAAAGGTACTCTTTCTTAATTAGGCGGGAATTTCTCATGTCAAGTATCTTATGACCAATCATTCTTCCAATAAAGTAGTTTAAGGTGTTCCCTGCAATCGCTGCAATAATAAGAAGTAAAAGGGCTAATTGAAAATTCATGGCACCCGAAGCGCCCAAAGCGCCAATGACAAAAAGTAATGAGTCTCCTGGTAGGAAGGGTGTCACCACAAATCCTGTTTCACTAAAAATAATCATGAACAGTACCAGATATGTCCAACTTCCATAGTCCCGAATGATCTCGACTAAGTGGATATCAATATGTAGGATAAAATCAATTAAACCAGTTATTAATTCCATATAAACTCCTTTTAATCATTTTTCTATTTTTCTATAACATCCATATTTTACCCTAATTCAAACTATATATCTAGTAGGTACTGAAATACACCTTGAAAGGTGTTAGGTTCTCCATGGTTAAAGCAAACGATATCCTACACCGGATTCCGTCATAATATGCCTAGGTCGTGACGGATCAAGCTCTAACTTTCTCCTTATTTGGCCAATATAAACTCTCAAATACTGTACTTCTTTCTCATATGCCATCCCCCATACAGTATGAAGTAACGCCTTGTGAGTAATTACTTTTCCGGCATTAATCGCTAAATACTTTACGATCTCATATTCAGTAAGGGTCAGTTTGATTTCGTTATGATCCCGACTAATCCGGCGGTGAACTAAATCAAGTGTCAAATCATCGAATTGCATAATAGGCTGCTCTTCAACCCCAACGGTATGACGCATGGCCGCACGTATTCGGGCTAACAACTCTCCCATTCCAAAAGGTTTCGTCACATAATCATTGGCGCCATAGTCTAGCGCTGTAATCTTATCGCTTTCCTGTTCTTTGACCGAAAGAATGATAATGGGTACCTTCGTCCATTCCCTAAATTGACGTACCACTTCAAGTCCATCAATATCGGGTAATCCTAAATCTAGAATCACTAAATCAGGGCTAAACATCGCGGCTGCGTCCAAACCTTCATGACCGTTCCCGACGTCTTTCACGGCATATCCATGACTTGTTAAGGCAACACGCAAGAAACGACGTATCGGTGTTTCGTCATCAATAATTAAAATCCTCGGACCCTTGTTTTCCATTTTACGCTCCTTCATCCATTGCTGGCACTCTACCCGTATATTGATTGGTTAACGGCAAAGTAAACGTAATTGTCACCCCACCGAGCTTATTGTTTTCTGCCCAAATATCTCCTCCATGAGCTTCAATTAGTCCTTTACAAATCGCTAATCCAAGACCTGTTCCACTCACCTGAAGGGGGGAATTGAGTCGGTAAAATTTATCAAAAACCTTACTCAAATCCGTCTCTGGTATGCCCTGTCCACGATTAGCGATCACGATTTCTAGTTGTTTTTCTTGACGCTTAATGGAGACCAATATTTTGCTTCCCTTTTCGGAATATTTAATTGCATTGTCCAGCAAGTTAATAAAGACTTGCTCTATTAATATCCCATCTGCTTGCACTAACGGTAATTCATCCTGTATATCGATGTCCATGGGGCGACCATTTAAGGAGACTCCAAGCCGATTAATCGAAACCCCAATAATATCTTGAAGGTCGCACCATTCTTTTTTCAGTCTAAGCATACCGCTTTCTAAGCGGGCCATATCTAACAGGTTACTAACAAATCGATTCATCCGTTCTGCTCCCTGCAGAATAGTTTGTAGTAACTCGTTCCTAACATCGGCACTATAAACAACATTTTTATCTTCTAGGAGTCCTGTCACTGCGCCGATAATTGAAGACAGAGGCGTGCGTAAATCATGAGAGAGTGAATTGAATAGTGCCGTGCGCAAACGTTCAGACTCTACTAAAGCTAGGGATTCTCTAGCTTGCTCAGCTAATTTAACTCTGTTGATGGCCATGGCAGCTAAACTAGTAAAGGCTTCCAATAACCGAAGTCGCTCAGCGTCAAATTGCACCACAGTTTCGTTAAAACAAATGCCCAAAACTCCATGCGTTCCCTGCTCAGTACTTAGTGGTAAATAAAGTGCTGCAGCGGCACCTAAGGTTTCCGTTCCCTTCCCTGCTTTCTGTCCTCTCTCATATACCCAGGTAGCAACTGCCAGTTCATGATCATTGTAAAAATCATTAAGTCCATAATCTTTTCTGTGGACTAATTGAGATTTTTCATTGGGTAAAAGCACCATCACTTGCCCATCTAGGGTATTTGAGATATTACTGACAATACACCTTAATACGGCATCGAGGTTATCGACGGCAGCAATATCTCGGCTTAGTGCATAAAGTGACGTGATGCTATTTTCCCGCTGTCGTGAATAAGTGACTTGTTTTTTCAATCGAACAGAAAGCGTTCCCGTCATTAATGCCACCAATATAAAGATAGCAAAGCTAATTAAATACCTGAGATCTGCGACCGTAATACTAAAAATAGGACGGACAAAAAACAGATTAAACGTGAGCGTTCCCGTGATCGCAGTTGCAATGGCGGGAAATGTTCCCCAACGTGCTGCACTTAATAAGACGGGTAAGAGATAGAGTAAGGAGATATTAACAATCCCCAGAAATGAACTGATCAGACTCATTCCCGAAGTCAGAAAAGCGACCATGAGGCTGGACAATAAATAAGGCCATATTATGGATATGTTCCACTTCTGGTTTTTTGCTCGCACTTTTTCTTCATCGTTCAGAGCTTTATTCTGACTAGTCTCTGCCTCTTGTTGACACCCTGGAATAACATGAATACTCATTCCATGACTGTGCCGAATCACTTTGTCGACAATTGAGCCATGAATGATCTCCCAGAAGCGCGTATGCTCTGGTTTACCAATAATTATCTGAGAAACATTTCGTTTTCTGGCCAGCTCTAGAATTTCTTCGACGACGTTATTCCCAATTAGACCAATAATTTCAGCCCCCAACTCCTCAGCCAAGCGGAAATTTCTGGCCATCGACTCTTTATCAGCCTCGCTTATAGGAGAACGGTGGAGGGTCTCTACATGTACGGCAAACCATTCTCCTTGTACTCTCTCAGCCATTCGTTTTGCAATACGTATCAACTGAGCAGAGAAGGGACTGGCACTAATGCATACCAAAATCTTTTCTCCCGTTGGCCAAGGTCCGTCTATTCCGTGAACTTGCATATAGGATTCTAACTGACGGTCCACACGTTGCGCAGTATAGCGAAGGGCTAACTCTCTCAGTGCGTTAATATTTCCAGGTCGAAAGAATTTCTTTAATTCTTCTGTAGCCTGGTCAGGCACAAAAACCTTACCATCTTTAAACCTTTGAATTAGCTCTTCAGGCGGGATATCAATCAACTGGATTTGATACGCGGATTCTAAAACTTGATCAGGAACTGTCTCCAGCACCGTAACCCCTGTTATTTTAGTCACAATGTCGTTTAAGGTTTCTAAGTGCTGAATATTTAAAGTGGTATAAACACTTATACCCGCTTTTAACAACTCTTGGACATCTAAGTAACGTTTGTTGTGCCGAGAGCCTCTTATATTGGTGTGGGCTAGTCCGTCGATTAAGACAATTTGAGGACAACGGGCCAATACCGCATCCAGATCCATCTCGAAAACAATTCTATTTTCATAACGCAGAGACCTTGAAGGAATAACCATGAATTGTTTAAGCATTGCCTCGGTATCCGATCTCCCGTGAGTCACTATTTGACCCACAACCACATCCATACCTTCCGATAATCTAGCCAAGGCTGCTTCCAACATTGCATAAGTTTTCCCAACACCAGCGGCAGCACCTAAAAAAATTGTTAGTTTTCCCATTACCATATAGATCATCCTCGCCGTGCCCTAAATAGTTGACGTTAGTCTTTGGGATGAACGTTTGAGTCATCCAATATTGGCTTATTCGGTACAGGATGGTAAGGAACACTCGTAACGAGAATACTCTTACGGAAAAGCAACATCAACTTTATCAATTGCCCCGTCTGATTATGCAGGATATTATGCCAAAATTTCTCAGGAACGTATTCCCCCATTGCTAGGGTAATTGTGTCGAATTGTCTACTCTTCTCGACTTCATCTATATATTTCAATAAGTCATGAACGATCGCCCGATACGGTGAATCCACAATTTCTAAAGGAATTTCCATATGTTGTTCTTCCCAATGCTTTAAAAGTTTTGCAGTTCGACTTGGGTCTGAAGCAATATGAACCGCCGTAACTTGTGGGGTTAATGCATACGCATATTTTAGAGTTTTTAAGACAATGATATTCAAGTCGTAAACCGGGACAATAATTTTATTACGATAATCTGTTAGCTCAATTTGTGACCTTCGACGTTTTAGCTTCTTAACATGCCTGTGGAAATCGTCGACGGCTTCCGGAGTAATATCTAAATTTTGTATTTCTAAATTGTAAACATAATGAATACCACGGAACATCAAAACAAGGAGAGGCATAATCAGCAGAATAATCCAGGCGCCTTGCTTGAACTTGGTGATAATAAAGACGAGCAAAACTAGGAACGAAACGATCCCTCCAAAACTAAAAATTGCAAAATCGGACTGCCACTTTTCCCCTCTTTCCTTCCAAGTATGCTTGGCGAGGCCGGTACCAGTGAGCGTAAATGAAATAAACACACCAATTGCATAAAGAGGAAGCATCGTATGGGTATCCCCGTGAAACACAACAATGAGTAGACTAGAAACAAGGAACAACGTCCAAATTCCTGCACTGTATACCAAGCGATCTCCTAAGTTCTTGAAATATCTAGGTGTGTATCCATCTCGAGCCATTAAGCTTAATAATATAGGTAACCCTGCATAGGGGGTACTTGAGGCAATGACCAAGATGGCCGCAGCAGTCCCCATCAAAACAAAATAGGGAATCGTTTTTCCAAATATTATTAGTCCTAACTGGTTCAGCACGGTATTCCCTTCAGCTGGGACAATGTGGTAAGAACCTGCTAAATACGTCAAACCTATTAGCCCAATAGAAACAATAATGGCTAAAATTAACAAGGTCTTAATAGCCCGCTTTTGAGAGGGCTTCTTGAACGCTGTCACCCCATTGCTCACCGCTTCAAACCCCGTCAAAGCCGTTGTTCCCCCTGCGAACGCCCGTGCTAAAATAAACCAAGTCATTCCACTGACAGAAGACGAGGCAAGATGCCCTGTTGCCACGGCCGTTGGTGTTACGCCATTAATCAATATTTCAACTAAGCCAGTTCCTATTAATAGAGCTAACGTTGCAATGTATAGATATACTGGGAAGGAAAATAAGCGAGCGGATTCCTTTAAGCCACGCAAGTTGATCCAAGCCATAAACATGATGACCAAACAATCTGCTAAAACTTTATGTGAGGGCGGAGCCAACCATGGAATAATTCCCGTTAAATTTTCTATCGCAGAACTAACGCTGACAGCAACTGTCAGAATATAGTCGAGCGTCAAGCTCGCGCCAGCAATAAGGCCAAAGTTTTCACCAAGATAAGCTTTCGCGATAGTGTAAGAGCCACCACCTTCGGGGTACTTCTGGATCGCTTTGCGGTAAACAAGAAAAATACTGATGACCAAGAGTACGATAGCAAAAGAAATCTTCAAGACATACGCATAGCCCAACGTTCCTGCGAGAAGCAGGACATATAAAATCTCGTCAGGCGCATAGCCCTCAGAAGATATAATATCTGAGCCGAAAACTGGAATTCCTCCACGAACGCCGACTTTTGACTCTTCGGCATTTTGTGATGATAGTGGATGCCCAAAAATAAGAGTGCGAATTTTTAGCCAGAAAAGTCTAGTAATATTAGCCATCAGAAACTGGAGCCTTCTTTCTCGTCTTAATATCCTTAGATTATATTGACTAATACTCTGGTATTAGAGCAAAGAGATAATTTTTTAAAGTAAGGTTTCTTAGTAGTAGTAGTAGTAGTAGTAGTAGTAGTAGTAGTAGTAGTAGTAGTAGTTGATATACTACGCCAGCTTCGATAATAATATGTCCTAGGGCGGGATGAATCATTCAAAGTTAGTTTTCTATGAATTTGGGAACTAAAAGGCTATTCACGCGTTTTTTTTCGATGATACTCATAAGCCGCTTCAATTTGAAACCCAAACTTCTGATAAAGGTTAAACGCGTGTGAGTTATTACTATCAACTTCTATGACAATTTCTCGTATGCCACTCTGGATAAGCTGCTCTACAATGAGGTGCAGGAGATCCTGTCCATAGCCTTTACTCCGAAATTCCGGCGTAATACCAAAACCAAATATTGATACTTCATCCCCATCGCGGCTTGATGATCCCATTCCAATAATCTCGCCCTTTAAGATCCCAAGATATGTATCGCGCGTCACAGATTGAAAAATATTCATAATTATACCTTGTGCCTCTTCATAACTGTCTTCAAATATTTTCATACTAGTTTGAATCAGTCTCGTAAGGTCTTCCTCACTGGGGTTGAGATATGTCAAGCGATTTTTGGGCAATGGTACATAGTGCCTGTGATCTAATCTCATCGAGTATTCGGTGAAATCATACTGAGCCGCGAGGTGTGAGATAACCTGTTTACCGGTCATAGATTGACTCTCAACGACAAAAAGGATCTCCGGAATCCCATACTTTATAAGTTCTTCACAAGATTTAGATAATAACTGTTTAAAATAGCCTTTGCTCCGATGGGATGGGAGCGTTAAGGCTGTGATTTCTGCTTCATTTTGAGTTGGTACAAACATCGTCAGCAAACTGATTAACTGGTTACCGTCATACATAAGAAAAATACTGTTCATTTGTTGATTGAAATTCATGGTTGTATCGACAAAAATGCTTCCCTTAAGATTATCGTGTTTTTTACAAATCTGCTCTAGGTAATGCACTTCATTCACTACATTCTCACTGTAATCTTTCAATGTTTTTAGGTTCAAATAAGTTCCTCCTCAAAACAAAAACTAGCCTCTTCCTCCACCTTGAGTGATCAGTCCATCATGAAGTGAAAAAGAGAATATAATAGTACTATAGCAGTAATTTTCGTCATAAACAACGAGGAAATATATTTCCATAGACTAGTAGAACTAGTTAAAGTTAGTTTTTGGGATGAACGCTTGAGTCCAGTAATACTTTTTTGGGTACGGGATGATAAGGCACACTCGTTACTAAGATGCTTTTGCGGAAAAGCAACATCAACTTCATCAATTGCCCAGTCTGATTATGAAGCATATTATGCCAAAACTTTTCCGGAACGTATTCCGGAATTGCTACGGTAATTGTGTCAAAATGACCATTCTTCTCAATTTTATCAATGTATTTCAATAAATCCTGGACTGTAGCCCTATAAGGAGACTCTACAATTTCTAATGGGATTTCCATATGATGCTGTGCCCAATGTTTGAGCAACTTCTTTGTTCGACCTTCGTCTGAAGCAATATGAACCGCTGTAACTTGAGGCGTTAAAGCATATGCATATTTTAAGGTCTTTAAAACAATTAAGTTTAAATCATACACAGGAACAATAATCTTGTTTTTATAACTTGCCAGTTCAGCTTCTGCCCTCCGACGTTTTACCTTCTTCACATACGTGTGAAAGTCTTCTGCGTCTTCCTTGGTAACTTCTAAATCTTGAATTTCCTCCTGATAAACATAACGGATACCACGGAACATTAATACGAGGAGAGGCATGATCAGCAGAATAATCCAGGCGCCTTGCTTGAACTTGGTGATAATAAAGACGAGCAAAACTAGGAACGAAACGATCCCTCCAAAACTGAAGATCGCAAAATCATACTGCCACTTTTCTCCTTTTTCCTTCCAAGTATGCTTGGCAAGTCCCGTGCCAGTGAGGGTAAACGAAATAAACACGCCAATAGCGTAAAGAGGAAGCATCGTATGTGTATCCCCGTGAAACACAATAATGAGTAGGCTGGAAACAAGGAACAACGTCCAAATTCCGGCGCTATAAACCAATCGATCTCCTAAGTTCTTAAAATATCTCGGAGCGTAGCCATCTCTGGCCATTAAGCTTAATAATATGGGTAACCCAGCATAGGGGGTACTTGAGGCAATAACCAAGATGGCAGCAGCAGTCCCCATCAGGACAAAATAGGGAATGGTTTTTCCAAATATTATTAGCCCTAACTGGTTCAGGACGGTATTCCCTGCGGTTGGAACAATATGGTACGCCCCCGCTAGAAACGTCAACCCTATTAGCCCAAGAGAAACGATAATGGCTAGAATTAACAAGGTCTTAATAGCCCGTTTCTGGGAAGGTTGTTTGAACGCTGTTACCCCATTACTGACCGCTTCAAACCCCGTCAAAGCCGTTGTTCCCCCTGCGAACGCCCGTGCTAAAATAAACCAAGTCATCCCACTGACAGAGGACGAGGCAAGATGCCCTGTTGCTACCGCCGTAGGTGTTACGCCATTGATTAGTATTTCAACTAAGCCAGTTCCAATCAAAAGTGCTAAAGTCGCAATATAAAGATACACCGGGAAGGAAAATAAGCGGGCGGATTCCTTTAAGCCACGCAAATTGATCCAAGCCATAAACATGATAACCAAACAGTCTGCTAAAACTTTATGTGAGGGTGGGGCTAACCATGGGATAAGTCCCGTCAAGTTTTCTATCGCGGAGCTAACGCTGACAGCGACTGTCAGAATATAATCGAGCGTCAAACTCGCGCCGGCAATAAGACCGAAGTTTTCACCAAGATAAGCTTTCGCGATGGTATAAGAACCACCACCTTCGGGGTACTTCTGGATCGCTTTGCGGTAAACAAGGAAAATACTGATGACCAAGAGTACGATAGCAAAAGAAATCTTCAAGACATACGCATAGCCCAACGTTCCTGCGAGAAGCAGGACATATAAAATCTCGTCAGGCGCATAGCCCTCAGAAGATATAATATCTGAGCCGAAAACTGGAATTCCTCCACGAACGTCGACTTTTGACTCCTCGGCATTTTGCGATGATAGTGGATGACCTAAAATAAGGGTGCGGAGTTTTAGTGAGAAAAGTTTATTAATATTTGCCATTAGACGCTTACGCCTTCCTTCTTTAAACGCGAATTGCAGGTTTATTATATATTATAATGCCCTAAGAAACCCGATTAACTCTAGCGTGAATCTTATTATAAATCTATCTCCTATAAAAACAGTATAAAGATTGAAGGAAGGACCATAAAGAAAAGATAAAGATTTAAGGATTAATTCAAATAAAAAATAGCCGCCTGCTAAAAACAGGCGGACTACATTTAGGTGACACGAATAGATGTTGATTATTTTTTCGGTTGGATTGATTGATCTATTTTTGTTTTAGCTCAATAATACCGCCCCGATAAAGCATCGACATGAAATGGGCTAGACGAGTATAAACTTCATCTTCCTTGTGATCAAAGTCCAAACGCATCGTCTGCCCGATTTCTTGAACCGTTCTCGTACCGTCACACAGTTCTATTACCCTTGTTCCTTCGTGATCTAGTTTCCTGGTCAAAATTTGGGGAGCATGCGGGAACACCCAATGCAAAATTGCGTCCCATCGTCCGTTGCGGGTAAACTGCAAAAGAGCGCCTGTTTCTGTTTTATGAAATTCAAGGGTTTCTTTAAGGTGAGGGATCATCTCCAACATATTTAGGTCCTTTTTTCTTTTCACTGTTGTTTCCCTCCGTTACAAAGATTATTGCGGCCCAAAGATTGTTTTCAATGCCCCTAACTCATCAAGATGATATAATTTAGAACTAATTGTCTTTTGGTTGACGTTTCGTTCCACGGACATATAGATAAGTGACAAAGGCCAACCCAATGAACAGCAGCAGAGATAAGACGTTACTGGTAGCCATAGGATTTTCAGCAAATACGGCAATATTAATGCTCTTGAAGGCAAATACTGCTATAACGATACCAATCAGTGCATCGCCGGCAATAAGACCAGAGGACCATAAGATAGCCTTTTCCACTTTTTCCTTGAGAAGTTCTCCTTTAAACTGACGATCAATAATCCACCGTACGATGCCACCCACCATCACACCGCCGCTCAAAGATAGCGGCAGATAGAGTCCGAGTGCAAAAGGAAGTACAGGTAATCCCAATAATTCAACGACTAGGCCAAGGACCACACCCACCGATACAAGATTCCATGGCAAAGATCCGGTAAACACACCTTTAATTACCATCGACATTAACGTAGCTTGAGGTGCTGCAATTTCTTTACTACCAATACCATAGGCTGCATTCAAGATAAAGAGGACATAGCCAATGGCAGCAGCAACTAAGGCAATACCTACAATTGTGGCGATCTCAACATATTTTGGTGTACCACCGATAATGAAATTCGTCTTTAAATTTTGGGCACCGGATCCAGCCACTGAAGTAGCGACACAAACAAGCGCCCCGATGGTGATGGCGGCGACCATTCCAGACGTTGAACTCCACCCGATTGCTTTGAGTAGCGCACTCGTCACCAAGAGTGTTGCAATGGTCATCCCTGACACTGGGTTATTGGATACCCCGACAATCCCAGTAATCCGGGCTGAAACCGCTGCAAAGAAAAAACCAAAAACTAAAACACATAAGGCACCAACAATACCGCCTGGCAATAGTCCAGGTAATAATATGATTGCCAAAAGAACAATTAAAATTCCCATACCGATCATCTTCATCGACAAATCACGTTCCGTACGCTCACTCGCCTTGACACCCGATGACTTTAAACCGGTTAGGGCGGCTTTAAAGGAACTATAGATCGTTGGAAGAGACTTAATTAGACTAATAAACCCACCCGTAGCCACTGCTCCAGCGCCTATATAACGGATATACTTACTCCATATGGCAGCTGCACTCATATCTTTAATAAGGTCAGTGCTTGGGAAAACTGCAAGAGTTAGCCCCGCTCCAAAATATTTAATAATGGGTATAAGGACTAACCATGCAACAACGCCGCCTGCCAGCATATATGCACCGATTTCAAAGCCCACAATCAAACCTACTCCAAATAAAGACGCCAATGTGTCAAACCCAAACACACCAGCTGTAATTCCTGGCACATTAAAAGAAGCCGTCTCGCTCCATAATCCCAAACCACCTGATAAAAACTTATAAATCCCACCTAACCCCATACCTGCAAAGACGACTTTTGCACCAGCTCCGCCACTTCCAGTATTAACCAGCACCTCAGCACAAGCCATTCCTTCTGGATATGGTAAGGTGCCGTGCTCATCAATGGTTAAGTAGCGGCGAAGAGGGATAATAAAAAGGATCCCTAAAGTACCGCCTATTACGGCAATCGCTACGATTTGTAAAATAGTTACTTGCATGCCCCAAAGGAAGAGGGCTGGAACTGTAAAGATAATTCCTCCCGCAACGGCTTCACCCGTCGAAGCTACAACTTGAGTGATGTTATTTTCTAAAATATTATTGCGCCCAAATAGTTTAAAGAGCGCTGTTGCCATCACGGCGGCAGGGATCGAGGCACTGACGGTCATCCCAACTTTTAGTCCTAAATACGTATTTGCAGCTCCAAAAAGAATAGCGAGAAATGCCCCAATCACAACACTCAGTAAAGTAAATTCGGGCATAACAGTTTTAGCGGATACAAACGGAAGATAATCTTGCCCTGCGACTCCACCATAGGCGTCATGAGATAGTCCCTGTTGCTTTGCCACTTAGTTTGCCACCTTTCCATAACACATCATTGATTTTCAATAAACTCATTACAGTTGTCCGTCAGTCGCGTACATTTCACCACCAATTTCATTCCGTAATTCGACGATATAGGCTGATATTCGACTAAAACCAGTATATATTACATCCTAATAAGCGTCAATAGTGTGAATAGAATATCTTTAATTGTTGGATAGATGTCCTTCTGGGGAATACAATTAAAACAAATATAAGAGCCCATACCTGTCGTCAGTCATCTTATAATAGATAACAAACGGGTATGGGCTTCTACTTGGGCTGACTCCCAAAGTGTCAATATATATCATTCATTTATCTTGCCAAATAGCCAAACCGATTAAGGGGCCAGTAACGAAGAGAGGCTTTACCAATAATATTCTCAGCTGGTAACACTCCCCAGTAATGGCTGTCAAGACTATTATTTCGGTTATCACCTAGCACAAAATATGAATTTTCAGGCACAATGATGGGCCCAAAACTATAATCAGGCTTTTCCATTTCGTAGGGCTCGTTTAATTTCGTTTCATTAATTATTACTTTCCCATCCTTAATCTCTACCTTCTCTCTAGGAAGACCAATGATGCGTTTAATCCAAGGTACTCCACTTGAGTCCACGTCGCTGAGCGGATGAAAGACAATAATATCGCCTCTCTTAATTGTCGATAACTTGAATAATAGCTTATCAACAATGACTCTATCCTGCAATTGGATGGTGGGTAGCATTGAACCGGTGGGTATAATTGATGCTTGCACAACTGCGCTACGTAATCCCCACGATAAAATGAATGCAAATATCACTATTTCTACATAACTGAGAATTGTTTTGCCAAAACTCACTTTTGTCGTCACAAGTAATACCCCCTTCTAGATGTCGATGTTTTGAATATCAATCGCTTGGTCGCTAATAACAACTAGACCTGTGTCTCCTTTTAGTTCAGAATTGTGAATCGTTGTAAATGATTTCCCAACTTTCTTGGCAAGTTTTATATATTTTTCTGTGAAAGCAAAACTCAGGTCTCCGTTAATTAGTAATTTCAGGGCTCTTTTGTCTTTTAGCGCTTCTTCAATCTCCGGAAAAACTAAAGGGTTAGCAACCTGCTTTATCGACAGCTTTCGAATAACCCGCTCCCTGAACTCCCCAAGAAAAAGCATTTTTTCTTCCTTTTTAAGTTCGGGTACTGTGTCAATCCCTATAGCAAGGGCTTGTTCAAGTCTGCTTTTTTGGCTTATTGTTCCGATTTCATCCCTTAGATTATCTTGATCTAATGTCATGTGACTTTCTCCCTTAATGATTATTTTGATATTCGAAACTATAGTTTACGTATTTACTATAATCGATACCTTTAAGGTTATGTATCATCATTCAATTAAATCCCAGGTTGTTGCATTCATTTGCAGGACTTCAGTATTATATCACGAATACATTGTTAACCTAAAACTGGGTGATATCTATCTATAAGAATCAGGACAATCCAATAACCACAGAATCGACTTTCCAACCCATGAAACTATACACTCGACGTAAATTAATAGGCCTAGGGCTGATTGGGGCTGTAGGCTTGACCGGAGGAATGAGCGTTATAGAGAAAGTATTTCGTGAGCAAACAAATGATAAAATTAATCAAAAACTAGTTAAGCCCAACTTCACGCCTACACCTAAACTATGGTCTAATAATGAAGTCACGATCGCTTGGTTAGGACACGCAAGTTTTTTGGTAAATTTCTTTGGAACAAGAATCCTCCTTGATCCAGCCTTGAATTCGAATATTGGTATTACGCCTGTCGGTAACTATACTATAGGACCCAGCCGATATATAGCTTCAGCTTTGAACAGTGACGAAGTGGGTCCCATCGATTTATTACTCGTTTCGCACGCTCATACAGACCACTTTGATTACCCCACGTTACGCAAGTTACAATCGGCAGATACCCTTGCTGTTACTGCCAAAAATACACTTCCCTTGTGGCAAGGCATGAACTATCAATCAATTGAAGAACTTAGTTGGAGAAATAATAAGTCTTTCAATGGTGTCAAGGTCACAGCCATCGAAGGCAAACACTGGGGAGCCCGGATTCCCTGGAAAAAAGGCATGGAAGCGAACAGTTTTTTCTTATCTAAAAACGACATAAATCTGTTCTTCGGTGCAGATACAGGTTACACTGAATTAATTAAACAACAATTGAACGGGATACCGATAGACCTAGCCATCATGGGTATTGGTGCTTACTCTCCAAAATCCTTTGAGTCTAAACACGCCACGCCTGAACAGGCTTGGAAGATGGCTGAAGAAATCTCTGCGAAATGGGTTATTCCGATGCATTGGGGGGCGTTCAAGCTATCACAAGAGCCCATGGAAGAACCCATAGCCCGATTCCGCCAAGCTGCATCCGGACAAATAGAAAAGGTAGCGATCCAAGAAACAGGTGTTACTTGGATACTACCTCGCTAATATCTTTTGATAAAATCAAAGTTGAGAATCGTCCATCCCATCAAGCCATTCTTCAATGACCTTAACGACCGATGCAATACACCCTTGTTGAAATGGAGAATCCAATTTAGCTAACTTAACCAGTTCCAAAAACGATTGACTACCTCCGGCATGACACAGCCTCAGGTAATCCGCCCAAGCTGATTCGTGATTTTCACGGGATCTTTGCCAGAACTGGAAGGCACAAATTTGCGCCAAGGTATAATCGATGTAATAAAATGGATCCCCAAAAATATGCCCTTGTTGGTGCCAGTAACTACCGCGTTCAAGATAGTCGTTGTCTTCATAATCGCGATGAGGTAGGTATTTCCTTTCAATCTCTCTCCAGGCTGCTTTCCGATCCTGGGGTGAGGCCTCTGGGTGTGCATACACAAAATGCTGAAATTCATCAACACTAACCCCATAAGGAATGAAGAGTAATGCATTGCTTAAGTGGGTGAACTTATATTTGGCAGTGTCTTCTTTGAAGAAATTTTCCATCCAAGGCCAGGTTATAAATTCCATACTCATGGAGTGAATCTCACAGGCCTCAGAAGTAGGCCAATGATATTCTGGTATTTGAAAGTTTTTACTGCAGTAAACTTGAAAGGCATGGCCTGCTTCATGCGTCAAGACATCAATATCACCGGATGTACCGTTAAAATTAGAAAAAATATAAGGCACCTGATATCGACTGATAAAAGTACAATACCCGCCTCCGGCTTTACCCTTTTTACTAATCAAATCCATCAGTTCATTATCCACCATAGACTGAAAGAATTCACCTGACTCTAATGATAACTCTTTGTACATACGTCGTCCATTATCCACAATCCATTCTGGGTCGCCTTGAGGTGTAGCATTGCCTGTTGGAAAATTAAACTTCTCATCATAATAAGGCAGTGTCGAGAACCCCAGCCGTTTCCTTTGTCTTTCAAGTAGTTTACTAGCCGCAGGAACAATTGAAACTTTGACCTGTTCGCGGAAGTTTGCCACCATCTCCGGCGTGTAGTCCGAGCGAAGCATTCTGGCATACCCAAGTTCAATGAAATTCTCATAACCTAATTTCCGAGCCATACGTGTCCGAACCTGGACTAAACCGTCATAAATTTCATCCAGCTTCACTTCATTGGCGCTAAAGAAAGCGTATTTCGCTTCATTGGCTCGTTTCCGGATCGCTCGATCGGTTGATAATTGAAACGGAACTAAGCCTGGAAGATTCCTCTCCTCCCCTTCAAACATTATCTTCGCCGAAGCAATGAGCTTCGTATAATCACTTGAAAGTTTGTTTTCCTTTTGTAAGTCTTCAATAATTTCAGGGGCAAAAGTTTTAAGGGTGAGATCGGCCTTGACGAAAAGCTGTTTTCCCCACTTTTCTTCTAAGGCCTGTCTGAATTTAGAGTTGACTAAAGACCGATAATATCGGGAAATCAAGCCCTGATAAATGGGCGTTCCTTCATCAAAAAACGTCTGTTCTTCCGCATAGAACGGGTCAGTTGTATCGACGGTATGTCGTATAATCACAAGTTGTTCCATCGACTCAAAATCGCTTCTTAACTCATTAATTGCAACCATCAACATATCTTGTTGCTTAAAATTCTCTGCCAGATCAAACTTAACTAATAGATCCGTAAACTTTGTTTCAATCTCTAATAAATCGGGTCGTTGATAAGCAAACTCCTTAAACTTCATAAGATTCACCTTCCTTACGTCTGATTTTATAATGTATCTTTCACAGACACAAATTATATTTTGATAATATTATCTAATACCCCATGTCTCAATCAAATGTTCATTAGTAATCTCTTTTTCTCAGCTTATAGAAGACCAGCCGATTCCTGAAAGGTTCTTCCTCAAATTAGGATCCGCGGTGATAAGAATTATCTGCCTAGTACGGGAAAGCTTATGGAAATACTCTATGACATCACCCCAGAATTTTTCGTTCTCATCGACCTCACTGATTGAAAATATCAACGGTACATCGGCAAAGCTACCAACGGCTAGCTGTGCAATAGCCATACGGTAAGCAAAATAATGTCTTTTTGCTGCCACCAAATCTCGTTGTATCGTCTCATGGGCTAGTGAGGAGGAAAGTTTACTTAGTATCCACTTCACCTCACGGTTTAATGTCTTACCAAACTTGTCCTGCCATTCTTCCCAAGACGTTTCCAACAAAACCTGAGCGTCATCAATTGCTCGGCATAAGTCCTCATAAGCAACCCACTGCCTCTTAACATTTTCAATCTTCTTCTCTAAGACGGTTAACGACGGATATTTATGGTGATGCTCAAGGCGCTGTTGTGCCTCCGCACGTTGCCTACGAATCTGCAGACGTTCATTATGCCAGGCAGTGAGTTCACCCTGCCGTTCGTCATCGGAAATCAGTTTCTCCCGTTCCAAGTCTGCTAAGGGTTCCATTTTTTTTGCAAGACGTTCAATATTACGATTGCCAAGTAAGTCCTTATACTTCTGTGAATACGCAGCGATTTCTCGCTCTGTCTCATCTTTTGCCCGCAGTTGACTTGCAACTTTAAACACTGTTTCTAAGACTTCATCTCGATTCGTGGCAGGAGTATCCCAAGCTCCCAACTTTTCTCGCAGTTGTTCCGTGCACACCTGCAACAGATTTCTTTCCAACTTAGACTGTTCGAGTAAAAGCTGTCGCTCGTTAAGCTGAAGGGACAGTTGACCTTTGTTTATTGTATAGTCTTTCCACCCGTTCAGCCATGTCGGGAAATCCGGGACACCTGCAGCAATAAGTGCCTGTTTTAACTGTTCAGTACGGGAATGCACCGTCATGTGAAGTACATCTTCACGACCTATTTTATCTTCCAGTCGCTCAACTTGGAGTTGTAGCCTTTCTACTAACTTCTGCTGGTCACGAAAATCCTTTAGTCGACGTCCGAATTCCTCATAATTCAAAGTGTGATAACGCTCATAATATTGATCAAGACGAGACTCTAGCTTTTCCCCGATGCTAGTCGCACTAAAACGTTTACGTAGTGTACGGTCAAGCGATCCACCAATAATAGAGTTTTGCCACTGCTTTAAGTGCTTTTCTCGTTGCGCAAGTTTGACTTCATCCGCGTCAGTTACGCTAGCCATATCGGCCAGATCCTGAAGTCGACCTATTTCGTTTGAATATACTAGCTGGGTACTTTCAAGATCTTCTTTAATATTTATGAGTTTGCTAATTTCATCCTGAGCTAAATCTCGTTCTTCTTCTACTCTGCTCAAATGTCGATCTTCGTCATTCCACAATCCGTCGTATCCGCACGCTTGTATTGTGCCCCTAAGCTCAGCAATATTTTCAGCACGTATTTGTGCTTCGACGGAGAAACGTTCAACTTTTTCTTGAAGATTTGCCCACTCAATGCACTCTTCACGTAGACTCTCAATCAACGCCCAATCTACTTTTGACTCACTAGTCAGCGTCATCAGATTCAATTCTACGACTCGCAGCCGTTCTTCTAACTGAGTTATCTCCCCTAGGAGTTGGCGTAACTCCCGATAGTCTGGATTTTGTGTAAGGTACTCTAAGCGTTCCTGAATTAAGATAGTTGATGCAATCTTCTCGGATAAAACGGCCTCATTTTCTTGCCGGTTCTTAATCTCAATTAGAAGCAACCGTTCTGCCTCTTGCTGTCGGTGCGCGGCCTCCCATTCACTCCGTAGTGTTTCATACTCGGTCTTCAGTAGCTCAATACTTCCATTTGGTCCACTCACTTTCTTTTGAGCTCCGACCAGAGAAGCTCGCACTTTAATCAGTGAAAGTCCTTCATCTCCACCTTGCCGAAGGTTGTTAACCCGTAGTCTAAGGTCATCACCCTCGTTTTTTTTCTGCCAATTTACGAGCACCCCCTGACAAAAAGATCGAAGATTAACCCCCAACAAATGGTCTCCGAGTGTCAAATTCCCTGGCAAACACACAGTCAGTCCACTTATCTCCTCACTGACCACCGTTGTAGACCGCACAAACTCACTGTCATGTTGAATGAAATCGCGACGTATATGATATCGAGTATCTTCCCCAGCCATCCACATCTCCAATAATCCCTTGTTACTCTCTGCCTTTATAGCGTGCGGCGCCTCTGAGTCATATAATAATTCCACCAACAGCTTGCCGATCATGCTTAACTGGCTTCTATCCTCGCAAAAAAGCAAAACGGGGCCTATGGGAAATGTCCAGTCGACATCCCCTAGCCCTATTAATCGAATGCTTTTTATTCGTTCAATTCTCATCGTCTATCCGCCCCTGCGCTAGCGCTGCTAGTCCAATTTTCATAACTAGCTCCCAGTGCCCATGAGTCTCAGTGCTCACTGCAGCAACTTGTCGTTCTTGAAGTTTATTGATAAATAGATTGGTCAAAGTTGGATGGCCCTCTCTATTCCCAACCTTTTTTTTCAATGGTGTAACAACAGCTGTTCCAATTTCAGAGTCCGTTTCTTCAGCGTGTATCACTTCAACGAAGTGATACTTATCTGCTAATAGTTTTTGCAAAGGAAGAACGGCCGCTTCTACTTCTCTAAACGGTCCAGACAACTTGATCCGAAACAAATCTCTTTGCCGTTCTTCTGGGCTCGTTTCAGACAAGAGTTTTGTCGTAAGGGATTCTAAATTAGATTGGATTGTTAGAGTCTTTTCTAGGTAATGGCGCTGTCCCATTTCCCGAAATTCCAATCTGACGGAATCTTGCTCAATCTCTCCCATAATAACACCATGGGAGCCACTCTCCATAAAACTTCTAGCTTCAAGAAAGCCACTATCTGCCCATACTGTTTCTCCCGTTTTTTGAGTTCCGCTCCATCCCGCTTGATGTCCTAAGGCTAAGTAAATTAAGCCACTAGCTGCAATATCATCTGGGAGAATGGGGATTAACCTGTTGTCGTTACTCACTGATTTCACTTCAGCATGGAGAAGCATAATAGGGATCGTTCCATCTCGCTTCGACTGAAAACCGTCGAGAAAAGACCCTTCTTGTTGATAAGCGGTCCATCCCGCACCATAGACTGTAACTTTTTTGGAAGGAATTATCACACTAGTAATCCCACTTGAGAATATATGCACATTACTTGGCCATACTGCTTGACGGTAAGCTGATGTCGTAACAAACGGGTCTCTTTCTCCGGGAGTAATAAATATTTTAGTATCTTTCAACTTAGCTAGCAATTTGGCTACTCGCTCGACTGTCTCTTTATGTGCATACTCCTGTTCAAATAAATTACCGGTCAGAAATAGAAGATCTACTTTTTCCGATACACAAAGCGAGATCACTGCTTCAAAGGTCTGCCACAAATCTTGATTTCGCTGCGCCGCCCACACCTTTGGTCCTTCCCAAAAAGGGCTATCAAAACGACATCCCGCACACTGCAAAAAACGTACGCACGGAGCCATACCTTCACCTTCAACCCTATTTTAGTTCCATAATGTTTAATAAATTCACTGTCTGTCATCCGTTAAATTATTATAACATTATTCAGCTTAAATACGCAGCGATGATTCACTTTGAAATAACAGTAAGTAAAGGAGCCCCAAGATCAGGGGCTCCTTTACTTACGAAGAAGTGTATTAATTTTATTTTACCCCCTCACCAGTGTCGTTATCGGCCTGCTTTGAAGCAGATAAAACTCACCTGAGCCATAACTCCACTCGATATCCTGAGGTATTGACTCAAAATGTTCTTCAATATGTAAACAAAAATGCGTTAGATCGCTGACCTGTTGAGAGTTTAAACATCCTCTGGAGGGGCGTTTTGGGAGAAATGAAGTTGCAGTCAAGGGTCTCCACCGGGTGCTGGCGTGAATTTTAGTACGGGCCAATGAATATTATCACGCATCCAGAAACCATCTACTTGCCAAAGAGACATAAGAAACACCCCTTTAAATTAATAATCTCGCCTGATAAATAGGCTACGAATCCTTTCTTTTGATGGAAACGTCAGTGCTGCCAGGACACACCGAACCGTAATCGCTGAAAGCACGATGAAACCGCCTATAATGGCCATTAGCCCAGGGGCCTCACCTAACATCAGAAATACCCAAACCGGGTTCAAGAGAGGTTCAATCACGGGTATGAGGACCGCTTCCATTGCTGTAACATGCTTTATTGCCCGTGAATATAAAATGTACGGTATCCCCAGCTGAACAATCCCCAGTATTCCCAAGCATAACCATCCAGATGCATCCGGTACAGCTTGGGACAAAAATGGGAGCCCGATTATTTCCGTGATGATATTTCCTAGTAAAATAGATTCTAATGGAGACCCATCCTTTTGCATACGCATGAAAATAGTGAAAAATGCGAAGCTTACACCGCTCGCAGCACCTATTACATTTCCTAAAATACTTGCTGTACTTAGATTATCTAAGAAAAATAAGACCATACCGCCCATAACTAGGAAAATGGTAATCCAGTCCAGTAGCTTTGACTTTTCCTTTAACATCCACGTTCCTAATAAAGCAACATAAATTGGTGCGGTAAATTGAAGCAAAACTGCGTTTGCCGCAGTCGTTGTTTTGGTGGCTGTAACAAACAGAATAGAGGTAGCTGCATAGGCCAAAGCAGCCCCAACTTGAGCAAAAGACCATGTCATCTTGGGCTTTTTTAGTACGAGTAGTAATAAAACGACCGCTATGGCGCTTCTTGAACCTGCAATAGCCATTGGATTAGCATTGACAGATTTTATAAGTAATCCTCCGAGACTCCACAGTATCGCTGTGCTTACTAAAAGTTTTATGGCTCTAGGTCTCTGGTTTGAACGATTTAAAATATCTATGTCGATCATACTAAACCTCCCCGATAAAGTATACTATACAAAATGCTTCGGGAAAGAATTATTCACAAACAAAAAACTAAAGTTAGAACTGACTTTATATGTCAGCTAACTTTAGTTTAAGAACTTCATAATATCTAATAATTCCTAGTGAACGAGAAATGGTTTGACATCTTCAAGCGCTTTTTTTAAGCCTTCAATGGCTTGCTCGTCCATTTTCCCAGAGGTACGCATTCTTTGAAGTAGTTCTTCAGGCGTAATATCCTGCATCTTCATCGTAGAAATGATTTGTTTCTCATCTTTGGTTAAATCTTTCCATTCTCGCACTGCTACACACCTCCACTTATACTTAAAACAATCATTTGTTTAATGGATAGTTTCTGTACTGTTCCATCTTTCTATGCACAATGATCCTTGCCTTAATCTATTTCTTATATATAGGCATACAAATACAATAAACTCCAATACCAAAACGATGTATAATAGCTATGATTGAACTTTAATTGTACAATTATCATTGACTAAAAAGGGAGCTATTCATGGAACATTCACAAAATCATCAGACCACATATTTTAAGGCGTATTTTTTACTACTTCTTTCCTCTCTCATTTATGGTGGCAACGTTATTGCCGGTCGGCTTATTGCTGGCCATGTGCCACCTTTTACTTTGTCCGCAATACGAGTGATTTTAGCCCTTATTATTCTTTTACCGCTTGCTTGGTCCCGGATGAAAAATGCTCCTAAGCCAAGTAAAATAGAGTTACTGCAACTAATCGTCATGAGTGTGTTAGGAATTACGATTCCCTATGTTTCATTGCTCTTAGGATTACAGCACACGACAGGGACGAATGCCTCGGTTATCTTTGCGACCCTACCCGCCGTGACAAATACGCTATTATTTCTTCTATATAAGCTGAAACCCTCTAAATTTCAAACACTTGGTATGATTACTTCGTTTTTGGGACTCATAGTCGTGTTTACTCATGGTTCATTCGTTCATTTACTGACCTTTAAATTAGGGATCGGCGAGTTATACTTATTCCTCAATGTTCTGTCCATTGGGCTATTCAATCTTCTCGGGCAGAACATCATGAAGAAATTTTCCTCCCTTGTCACGAGTGTATATGCCCTCGTTTTTGCTGCGATTATGCTGATACCCATGGGCGCTTGGCAGCTCAGGACAACGGAATGGAATGTTTCAATGTCCGAGTGGCTTATTATTTTATACATGGGCTTCCTAGCAGCTGGGTTGGCTTTTTTTCTCAATCTTTACGGCATTAATAAGATTGGAAGTGGCAAAGCGTCGGTCTTTAACAATATGCAACATGTATTTAGCATCACTTTAAGTGTCATAATTCTCAAAGAATCATTGGCACTCTATCACTGGTTCGGGTTTATCTTAGTAATATCCGGAGTCGTTCTTTCGTTATATCAAAGTCCTCTGAGAAAGGCACTCAATAAAGCCGCGCCTTGACTGACTGGTTTAATACTTCATTCATACTACCGCTGCGCAATCCCTGTAAATCTAAAGTAACATAAATAAACCCTAATTCTTTCAGCTTGGTTACAATATCATCTAAAGCTGGTCCCATTAGCCTAGCAAAATCTTCCTTTGGTACTTCTAAACGAGCGATATTTTGATGATGACGTACTCTAACCTGTCGGAAATCATGTTGTTTTAAAATACTTTCGGCAAGCTCTATCTGTTTTAAACTTTCTAATGTAATTCTCTGTCCATAGGGTAAGCGGGATGATAAACAGGCTAAAGAGGGCTTATCCCAGTTCGATAATCCCAATTCCTTGGCTAACTGCCTAACCTCTTCTTTGTTGATACCTGCTTCTTCCAGAGGGCTGCGCACTCCTATTTCCTTGCCTGCCAATCTTCCTGGTCGATAATCTTTTCCATCATCTATATTGGCGCCATCCAAAATACACGCAAAGCCTTTCTCATTTGCAATAGCTTTAAGTTTACTAAACAGTTCCGTTTTACAATAATAACAGCGTTTCACAGTATTACTGGCGAATTGTTCATTTTTCAGTTCTTCCGTGGCTATTACTACGTAATTCACGCCTATTTTTTGGGCTAATTTTTCAGCTTCATCCAATTCAGTTTTAGTATAAGTCTCTGATGTAGCAATAACTGCCAAGCATTGATCTCCTAAAACGTCAAAAGCTACTTTTACTAATAAACTGCTGTCTACCCCTCCAGAAAAGCCAATCACAACTGACTCCATTTCAGAAAGGTTCTGGCGTAAATTATTCAGTTTCTCACTCAAATGATGATCCACAACATACCTCCAAATTTATTGTTAACCATTTTAATCGAAAAGTCAAAGGATACGTTCTGCTAGTCAGAACGTATCACGAAATGATCTATACTTACTGGAAGATCCTTCTTTTTAAATGATTAGATGTAATATTCAACCGCATCTGCATTTAAATTCTCTTTAAACTTTATCGTCTTAGTGGCCATAGCATCAAGCCAGAGATTAAGAAAGGCCTCGGACATTCCTTTGTTGGTTGATCCCTGCTCCTCAAACTCATGCACGAATTGATTAAAATCCAGTTCCGAACTTATTTTTACTAAAAATCCCTTTGTTGTAATCACCATGTGATTTTCATAATTGTATTCTTTGATTGCTGTGATTTCTTTAATTTTCGAATCTCTTACTTTGACGATCTGTTGGCTATTCAAATCCAAAATATCTAAGTTCACAGGATATTGATAAGTTTCACCTTGAATGGGGATTTGATCTTCAATATTGTAGACATGCGGTTGCCTGTTAATTTTTTTAATGGTTCCTTCCGATACAATGAAATAATAGTCGTCAAAGCATTCTGCCAGCAGTTCAATATCCCCCGCAACAAATTTGCTGACCAATCGAGCGCTTTTTTCCACCCCCGAAATAATACCCCCACCAGTGACGTCATATTCATCGACAATGACAAATCTACCTGTAATCTTATGGCTCTTGAACTCATCAAAGCTGATAGCTTCTTTGACTCTAAGCGTTACTTCGGCTACATCATTCATTTTCACTTCTGTGGCATTGACGATGGTATCCAAAGTCGTCGCATCAATCACCCTATTAATTGAGGCAATTTCACATTCTACTTCCTGAGTGACTAGTTTAAGCTTATATTTTTTGTTGATTGTCATCGCTTTTTTGCCTAACCAAAAAAGATTCGCCCGAAAAACATTCCCGGTTATTGGAGGATCACTCACATGGGAAATAAATTCTCCTCTTTTATTGAAGAACTCGTCTTCGACCGTGATCCCCACAGACATTCCGGCACTCACTCTATCTGTCTTATCATTTTCCTGCCAGGTTTCAATCGTTTTGACCCTTGTCGTTTTATTACCCGGATTGATGAGGATTTCATCTCCAACATTTAAACTCCCCGATTCAATCCTTCCAGCAATAATCCGCCGGTTGTCAAACTTGTAAACATCTTGAATTGGAAATCTTAAAGGCTTGTCCTCTAGTCCTTTATCTTTTTTAAAAAGGTCAAGTGCCTGAAGTATCGGCTCCCCTTTGTACCAAGGCATCTTAGTTGAAGACGTGGTCATATTTTCACCATAAAATGCAGAGATTGGAATGTATTTTAAAGGATGAACATTTAGATTACTGAGAAATTCATTCATTTCCTTGCGGATGATCTCGAACTTCACTTCTGAGTAATGAATTAAATCCATTTTATTAACAATCACATAAATTTTTTGAATCCCTAGTAAGGAAAGTATATAACCGTGTCTCCTGGACTGCTCTTGAATACCCTCATTGGCATCAATGACAAGCAGAGCGGCCTCAGCATTCGCTGCACCTGAAACCATATTCTTGAGGAATTCCTTATGCCCAGGAGCATCAATAATCACATAATCTCTCTTGGCAGTTTGAAATTGTAATTCAGTAATATCAATCGTAATCCCTTGTTTTTGCTCTTCTTCAAAAGCATCAAGCAAGTAGGCATACTCAAACGGTTTGCCCTTTTCTTTGGAAATTCTCTTAACCCGATCTATTGCACCTTCAGGTAAAGCCTTAGTATCATAAAGTAGCCTACCAATAACGGTTGATTTGCCGTGGTCGACATGTCCTACGACAACAATCTTAAGCGTTTCTCTCGAAACTTCCATTTCATAATCTCCTTCTGTCAATCGTTCGATGTACGAAGCCCGAATTTTCATACTCGATGTTTGATGTTCCTTGTTTTACTTCTGACCTTTTGTTTAGGCAACCGGCTCGCACATCACATGTATCCGTCTTTGCGCAGCTTTTGCATAGCATAGGCATCTTCTTGATCTTGTGCTCTTCCCGCTCGTTCGCTTACCTGTGTGTTACTTAGTTCTTCAATAACCTCTTTAATAGTAGAAGCTTCTGAATCGATCTGTCCAGTACAAGGTGCACAACCGAGGCTCCGGTACCTCTTTCCTTCTTTCGAGAAATACAGGTCGATAATAGGAATATTTTCACGCTCAATATAGGCCCAGACATCTATTTCATTCCAATGCAGAATAGGATGGACACGAATGTGATTCCCTTTAGGAAAATCAGTTTTAAATTGATCCCAGAGTTCAGGTGCCTGATTGGTATAATCCCACTCAGACTCTTTATTTCTTTCACTAAAAACTCTTTCCTTGGAACGAGATCCTTCTTCATCTCTACGAATTCCTAAAATAAGACCTTCGAATTCATATTGCGTAACCACGTGCTGCAGGCCATCAGTTTTTAAGGCCTTGCAACATACCAGCCTGCCTTTTTCTGGGCCCATTCCATTTTCTAGAGCTTCCACATTCTTGTGTACAATAAGGTCAAGGCCATATTCTTTCGCAAGCTTGTCTCTGTACGCAATCATCTGCGGTATCTTATAACCCGTATCCACATGAATCAAAGGGAAAGGACAGTGTCCAAAAAATGCTTTCTTAGCTAGCCAGAGCATAACGGTTGAGTCCTTACCGATTGACCACAACATACCTAGCTTACCAAACTTTTTATAGGCTTCTCTTAAAATATAAATACTCTGAGCTTCCAACTCATCTAAATGGTCCATAAAATTCGCCCCCAAATTTTAAAATATTAATATTGATTTGCTTCCTTTTGATTTATTGTAACGACGACTTCTTCTCCATCAGCTTTACAAATAGTCCAGTGCAAAAGGTCGCCGTCTCTCTTCGTAACCAGATATCCCCCCAGACCTCCAATATCTGCTCCAAGATAGTACTTAATCGCGCCTGTTTCACATTCTTTCAAGCAGGAGGTACACCCCCAGCAGTCTTGAGGATACTTAATATAAGATTCTCCCGATTCATCCCGGTGTATCAAATCACCTGGACAAACATTAAGACACTTGCCACAGCCTATGCATAGTTGCTTACTAATTTTGATGCTCATATTTCTCATCCTTTTTAACGATATCTCTTAAAATAACCTCGATGTCTCCGTTTCGATAGCGTGAATTAAGATATTTATAGTAATTCTGATCATCTCTCTCCGGATAGTCAGCATTCTCTTGGAAACAGTGCCATCTTGTTTCTTTTCGGGCCTGTAAATGGACGATTAGAGTCTTACAAACATACAAACGGTCAAGGACCTCATAGATAAGTTTTAGCTCATGTAAATCTCTTGCTTTCAAAGATTTACTCATCTCCAATAGACCATTAATCCGTTGTTTAGCGATGGCAAGTTTACTAGAATTCACAACATAGTCTGAAGAAATTCCTCCAGCATAAACATCCATCACCTTCTGCATAGCTTCTTCGATTTCTTCAACAGAATATAGAGCGGCATCGTTCTCCAAAAACTGCTGAACCTCAGTGAGTTTTGCGATCATATGCGCGTGTTCAACCACAACTGCTTCTTTCCCCTTGATATAGTCCAGTGCAGAAAGAGCAGCTATCTCACCTTCGGCAAAGCACCCTGTCACAAACTTTTGTGGACTGCCTCCTGCCACATCGCCGGCTGCAAAGAGTCCTTCTATAGTCGTCACTCGATTCGTATCTACCCAGTAGCCACTAGCTGTATGTCCCCCTACGATATAAGGCTCTGTTCCTTCAATTTCCACATTGGCCACTGAAGGGCCTTGGCCACTCTCAATCCATCTCAACGACTGAGCAGGTGCCATATTTAAATAAGCTTTGTAGAGATCTTCCTCTGTTTCTTTGGAGATACCCTTTGTTTCCAGATAACAAGGTCCCTTGCCCTCTTTATTTTCTTGTACCGTTGAATACATCCGATTCGGAGTTGTCGGGAGTCCATACTTTCTTTCGTAAGCTTCTCCTCTACCATTGATCTGCTGTGCTTTTACCCCTTGGGCGATGGTTCCGGTAGGTGCGATGGTATCTTTACATCTCAATGCAATAAAGCGCATTTCAAAGGTCGTCATTTCTGCTCCAGCTCTTATTCCCATGGCATAGCCTGCACCTGTATTGAACGGAGGATACCACATTTTATGCCTAGAAAAGCCAGGATTATTGGGACGATATAACCCCGCTGCGCCACCGGTTGTACAGAGCACCGCTTTGGCCTGAATCGTATAGAATACATTGTTATCTAGGGAAAAACCATAAGCGCCTATCACCCTGTTATCTTTAACCACGTAGTCAATAATATTAACCCTGTTCAGCACCTTAATATTTTTCTTCTGCTCAACTGCCGAGGCTAGGATCGGTTTGATATTTTCGCCATTAATTTTTATGTTTCTCTTGCCCCTAGCAACGTAATCTCCTTTTTCATCTTTTTGAATGACCAGTCCGAGAGCTTCAACTTTAGAAGTTACCTCATTGAGCCTTTTGGCGATTGAGTAAACCAGATCCTCTCTGATCACCCCTCCATTATCATTCCTTACATAATCTAGATAAGTGTCTGGCGTTTCCCCTTTAACAATGTAGGCATTTAGCGCATTAACGCCAGCGGCTAAACAACCACTCCGTTTAATGTTTGCTTTTTCAGCGATTAAAACTTGAAAAGAAGAATTCTCCGCAGCGGTCAGTGCAGCAAAGCATCCCGCCGTACCTCCACCGATAATGAGAATATCTGTTTCCAAGACCATCAAGTCTAAATTAAGGTTCATCGTAAGCTTCACTCAACTTCCTTACTTAGTTTTAGTCATCTGTCAAAAGTTTATCCTACGTAGGTGTAAGCGTGGCCACATTGCTTATTCAAAAATAATCTATTTAAATACTATCTAAGGCCTGCTGGAAATCCGCGCTAATGTCTTCTATATCTTCCAGCCCAACACTTATCCTAATTAAGTCCTCGTAGACACCCATCTTTTCTCTTTCTTCAAGGCTGTTCGTCTCGTAAATAGTAGAAGCAGGGTGAATAACCAAGGTTCGAACATCTCCAACATTCGCTAAATTTGAAGCATATTTTAGGTTATTGATCACGCTGAAGGCATTTTCCTTGGATCCTACTCTGATTGTCAAAATTCCACCAAACTTTCCTGAGAACTGTTCTTTGGCAAGCTCATGATAGGGATTATCCTCTAAGCCTGAATAGTTTGTAAAACTCACTTTGCTGTTATCTCTTAAATACGTGGCCAAGGCCAAAGCATTGCTACACAACCGTTCCATTCTTATCCCGAGAGTTTCTAAACCGAGGCTCGTGAGATAGACGTTAAAAGGAGAGATACATGCTCCAAAATCTTTAAAGATACTCTTGCGCAATTTTGCTAGGTAGATAAATTTGCCGTATTTCTTAAAATCTTTAAACCCGGGGTATTTATCAAGATCCCACTTGAATTTGCCACTGTCAATGATCATTCCGCCGATGGAATTACCACTACCATTGATATACTTAGACGTTGAGTGAATAACGATATCTGCGCCTAGCTCCACCGGCCTTACTAGATAAGGGGTGGTAACCGTATTGTCCACAATCAGAGGAATCCCTTTGGCATGAGCCAATTCAGATAAGCCACGAATATCTGCCACATCCAGCTTTGGATTACCGATCGTTTCCACAAAAATCAGCCGGGTCCTATCCGTTATTGCAGTTTCGAAAAGGGAGAGATCGTTCTCGTAGACATACCTAGTGGAAATCCCAAAGGCCTTAAAGCCCTCAAACAGAGCATAAGTGCCGCCGAAGATGCCACTACTAGAAAGGATTTCATCCCCGCTTTGTAAGATATTTAAAACTGCTAGAGTAATGGCCGCCATCCCTGAGGCACAGGCGACCGCACCCGCTCCCTTCTCTAAGTAAGCCATTCTTTTTTCAAAGCTTTCGATTGTGGGATTGTTGAGTCTTGTATATACAAAACCAGGCTCGTTCCCTCTGAAAATATTTTCTAGTTCTTCCGCCGTCTCATGCCGGAAAGCAGTGGACTGGTAAATAGGTGTCGTTGTAGCGCCTGACTTTTTATCGGCAGTAAAGTTACCGTGCAGTAAAGCCGTATTAAAATTCATTAGATACCATCCTTTTTAACAAGAATAGTAAATGTCCCATCTTCATTGTTAACAACTTGGGTTACTTGATGCCCTTCGTCTTTAAGACTCCGGGGTACATTTTGGATGGGTTCCCCTTCGTTCATCTTAACCTCCAGTATTTGCCCTTCTTCGAGTTCTTCCAACGCCACCTTAACCTTAACAAACGTTATTGGGCAAACAACATCGGTAATATCTACATAGTCATCTACTCTTGCACTCATCGCGAAATCTCCTTTAGTTCCTTTTCTAAGCTATCCCAACCAACCCGCTCCATGGTGAGTCCAAACCTTTCGCTCTTTTTGCCATAGCGTTGGAAAAATTCCAGCGTTGTATCGACTACACGATAAAGTATTTCTTCTGTGTATATAATGGGTAGCAGCTGCCGTCCAGTTGCAATCTGGTTACCAAATAATCCTCCGAAATACACTATATAACCACTCTTGCCCCCCCAGGCATCAAATGAACAGGATTTAACGCATTTTCCGCAAGAGTTGCATTTCGACTCATCTAAAAGAACTTGCTTATCCTTTTTTTGAACTTGTATGGCGCCTTTAGGGCAAACAGCTTCACAGAGCCCACAAAAAGTGCAGCTCTCTTCAATCCATTCCGGCTTCATCCCACCTTTTACCCCGAGATCATTTTCTTCTGCTTTCAAGCAGTTATTGCTACAACCTGTGATACCAAGCTTAAATTTATGCGGTAATTCCCTCGCAAAATAACGACGATCAAATTCCTGCGCAAGTTCAGTCGTATCAATGAGTCCACTGGGGCATATTTTACGTCCCTGACAAGCCGTAATGGTCCTTACTCTTGGTCCACAGGCACCGGGCTGCAATCCGGAAGAAGTCAGTTCATTTTTGACCGCCTCAACGTCCTCTAGCTTGATAAATGGGATTTCAATACCTTGTCTTGAAGTCATATGGACATATCCTTGACCATATTTTTCTGCTATTTCATAGACTTTCTTCAAATGCTTAGCCTCTATCTGACCGCCTACGATTCGCAAACGCATGGAAAAATTGTCTTTTTGAATTTGCCTCATGAAGCCACCTTGTTTTAATTCCTTGTAGTTAACTGCCACAATAATTCCTCCTTAATTCAATAACATCACTTTCAGATAACTTGAATTTCTTCTTCACTCACTTCAGCTTCTTTTATTCGAAAGCTTTTCAGCACTGGATTTTCTTTATCTTGAAGGGACAAGATGAGGTAACTTAACTCCACATCAAAGGCTAAACGTTTATCTTCCTCTGACGGTCGCGAAGGTGAACTTGGGTGACTATGGAAGTTTCCTAATAGCACTCCATTTCCCCTCCGAATATCCTTAATCACAGCGAATTGTTCTTTTGGATCGAGTGTAAAATGTTCAGGACTTTGATCAACATTCTTAAGCAAATATATTTTTTTGACTATCTTAACCTCACCATCCATCAGACCACCCAACAAACCACAAGCTTCATTGGGTAAATTCATGAGAGCATGACCTAATATTTCGTCATAGTCCTGTTTCTTTAAAATTATCGTCATGAACAACCCCTTGTCGCAATTCATAATGCAAATTAGATTTTATGCTTGTGAAGACGGTTTCATATCACACGCCGCTTGTTCGTAATCAATTAACTCTTTCATTGTTGCCTTATTGCTGCAAACCTTACAATTTGTGTTAACCGGAAGCTTTACTTTTCTGAATTCCATAGTTAAGGCGTTAAAGGTTAGCAGGTAACTATTTAGTAGCTCACCGATTCCTAGAATATACTTTAGTGCTTCGGTCGCTTGAATCGTTCCTATAATTCCACCCATAACCCCTAGCACACCCGCCTGTCTGCAAGTTGGAACAGCATCCGCTGGTGGTGGATTAAGAAATACGCACCGATAGCAGGGCCCGTTTCCCGGGAGATAGGTCATCGTTTGGCCCTGAAACCTAATAATTCCTCCATGAGAAAAGGGCTTCTTTGAAAGTACACAAGCATCATTGATTAAAAATTTGGCAGGAAAATTATCCGTTCCGTCAATGATAAAGTCGTAATCTTTGTCTCTGATAATATCAAGGATATTACTAGCGTTTACCCATTCCTGATACGTAACAACCTTGACATCCGGATTCATTTCATTGATAGTCTCCGCTCCTGAAATCACCTTAGGTTTACCCACATCCTTGGTCTGGTGGATGATCTGTCTCTGGAGATTTGACAAATCAACCGCATCATTATCGACTAGGCCAATCGTTCCAACGCCTGCCGCCGCTAAATACATCGCTGCCGGTGCCCCAAGTCCTCCTGTTCCAATGATTAATACTTTTCCGTTCAGGAGTTTCTTTTGACCTTTTGCCCCAATTTCTTTTAAAATGATATGCCTTGAATATCTTTCTAATTGATCATTTGAAAAGCTCATACACTCCACCCCCCATAAAATACAGGAACTCAACAGCATCATTGTCTTTTAATGTCGTTAATTCAAACTTTTCTTGATCAATCAGTTCTTCGTTAATTTGAACGGTAACATAGTCCGGCATTTCAACTTTCTGTAAAATTAACAATTCCTTAATATTTATTTCCTTTTCCAAGATCACTTCTTTACCATTTACATTAATATTCATACATTCTTTACCCTCACTTTTTTATGCTCTATCTAATCCCCAACGTTGCCTAACATTCGATTCAAGGCGGCCAAAAATAAGTTTATCTACCATTAATCCAAGTACAATAATCACGACCATCACTGCCATAACCTGGCTCATGTCGGCCAAATCCCTTCCGACCGTCAATACCTGACCTAGCCCTTTAGTGGCTGTTAACATTTCGCCGGCCATTAAGGCCCTCCAGGCAAAAGACCAGCCTTGTTTCATCCCGGAAATCACATTTGGAAGACTTGCCGGAATGGTTACATTCCGATAAATATTAAAGCCACTGGCCCCCATGGTCTTAGCTGCTCTTATATACAGAGGATTGACGTTTTTCATTCCGGACACAATGGCTAAAGCAATTGCAAATGTGGAGCCAATGGTGATTACAAAGATGATAGCACTTTCATTAAGTCCATACCACAGAATGGCGAAGGGAAGCCAGGTAATACTCGGGAGTGTCTGTAACCCAAGTAGCAATGGACTCATGTTTTCGTCCAGATATTTGAACCTCACCATAGTGAGTCCAATTGCCACCCCTATCATTAGCGAAATGCCGTAGCCAATAATAATTCGCTTCATACTTGCCAGTATGGCAACCCCTAGCGTATTATCCTTGATCAGGTCAAACAGGGTCTTAATGACGGTGTAGGGAGAAGGAAACATATAAGGTTTCCATATTCGCAAATATTCCACCCCAACCTTATAAACCACTTCCCATATTATTATCAACATCAGGTAGAACCCGATCTTTTTCAATAGTCCAATCACTGTCATATTCATCTTTGGCAACCTTCTCCACCTCATCTTTAACTTCTTTCATGATTTTAGCTGCTGTATAGGCTAAATCAATGTTTTCAAGTTCCCTCGGTCTGGACAGTTGAATCTTGAATTCTGATTTAATCTGCCCTGGATTGGCTGTCATAACGACAACTCTGTCTGCCAGCAATACTGCCTCTTCTACATTGTGGGTCACGAAAACAATCGTCTTCTTAGTCTCCAACCAAATTCTCTGAAGTTCAATTTGTAAGATTTTTTTTGTCTGGCTATCCAAGGCTGCAAACGGCTCATCCATCAAGAGGACTTCAGAATCCAGAGTTAACGCTCTGGCCAGCGCTACCCTTTGCTTCATTCCTCCTGATAATTCATGGACAAAGGAATTCTGAAACTTTGTCAGATGCACCATTTTTAGATATTTCAGGGCCTTTTCTCGGCGGACCTCTTTCGCAACTCCGGTCATTTTCATCCCAAACTCGACATTATCAAGCACCCGAAGCCAAGGGAATAAGGCGGCTTCCTGAAACATCATTGCTCGATTAGGACCTGGTCCTTTTACTTCCTGATCATTCAAGAAAATCTGACCCTCTGACGCATTCTCCAGACCCGCAATTATGTTGAGCAAGGTCGATTTGCCACATCCGGAAGGTCCTAATATACAGACAAACTCTCCTGTTTTGATTTCCAAATTAACGCGGTCAAGGGTATGTGTCTCTTTATGCTTGGTAAGAAAACTTTTGCTAATATTTTTTACAACTATACTCAAAATAATCACCTCTTCCCTTTCTAGTACTAGTCAGAAAGTATAACTAAACGTTATATACTTTCTGGAAGCATAAGTGCAACTAAGGCGGCCGCCGGCGCCTGAAAGCTTGGCGCTAGCCAAGTTTTCTTTATATGTACAATTATCCCAGTATTTTATTTATTAACAAACTTTCAACCACTAAAGCAGCCGAACCCACTGCAATTGCCATATCCTCAAAATGCCCTCCTCTAGAGAAGATATTGGAGTGATCTTTCTTAGCATAAAACTTCTGAGAGGCGGTTTCTGTACTAACCTTATAGAATAGAGTAGAATGTTTGATCAATGGCCCACTAAGAATAACTAAATCAGGGTTCCATAGATTTATAAAATTTGCCAGCCCCGTGCCTAAAATAGAGGCAGATTCAGCGATTATTTCACCACACAATTCATCACCATTTTCTGCCGCGTGACAAATGTCCATGTAATTGAATCCGTTTGGAGACTTTGGAATGGTCGAAGACTTTCCTTCTTTTAATTCTGAGAGATACTTTCGTGTTATTGCGAAAACTGATGAATAACATTCGATACAACCAAAATTTCCACAACTGCAAGCTTCCCCATCGATGTTGATCACCATGTGCGCGAAGGCATCCTCCGTATCATTGATCGTTCTGATTATTGTTCCGGAAGACACCACACCACTCCGAATTCCTATTCCAAAATTGAAATATACAACGTTTTTAAGATTTCTACCCTTTCCGTATAGCATCTCAGCCAAAATAGCTGCATTAGCACCATTGTCGATCATCACACGTTTACCCAAAGACTGTTCTAACATTGCTTTGATCTGAATGTTTTCCCATCCAAGAGCTTCAAAATTCACTGGATTGATGATAACGCCCTTTTTCCGATCAAGGGGGCCAACCGTACCCAATCCAATTCCTAATAGCTTTTGAGGATCTATCATCAACCTCTTAAGCGTACAGTCTAACCAATCCGAAATAGTTCTTATGGTATTTTCAGGGGTACAGGAAGCATCCATTGGAAACTGTAGCTTCTCAAGGACTTCCATTTTCAGATTAGTTAAAATAACCTGGGTGTAAGTTCTGGAAATATCGATTCCAACCAAGTAATACTTATTAGCATTAACATCATACAACACCGGTTTCCTGCCACCCGTTGATTCCCCAATTTGAGATTGCATCAGCAGCCTCGACTCTTGCAAAGGCCGCATTATTCGGTTCAGCGTTGTTAGTTTAAGATTGGAAGCAAGGGCAATGCTATTCTTTGTTAGTGGGCCATTTTTTTGCAGGATGCTAAAAATCTCCCTAGCTTCTTCTGTCAAATGTCCGAATGCTTGAGTATTACTGATCATTATTCTCGCCCCTCACCACAACCGACTTTTCACCATATTAGCAAGAAGTAATAAAAAAGCAAAACTAAAAATGAATTCAAATTTAGTTTTGCATGAGGAGATTTATTTTATTTCGCTCTTTCCTTTTTCTTTGAGAACCTTATTCAGAATGCTTAGGTTAAATAAATTTGAAGTATCTGGTTTTTCTTTCAAAAAGCCAGTATCCACTGAGAGACTGACAAAATCCAATACAGAATCCTTTTCAGGGTCGTTCGTTACCGTTAAGCGGTTGAAAGCAGCATCCAAAATATCCTTTGATATGGGTTTTTTAGTTAATTCAGTGATCTGGGCATTCACCGTTTCTTTTGCTTTATCCTTATTATTATTGATGTAATCCGTTAACTCCACGTGGGTTTTTAGGAATTTCTCAACCAGATCAGGATGTTCTTTGAGAAATTCGGTTCTGACAACCACAACTGCCGTCGTATACTTACCTTCGCGCCATAGCTTATTATAATCCAATACGACATTTGCTTTTAAGTCCTTGACCAAGGTAGAACCCCATGGTTCCGGCACCAAGGCGGCATCAATATCACCTTTATCCAAGAGAGCTTTAATATCTGGATTGGCTGCCTGAACAATCTCCACCGTCCCACCTTTAGTGGTATCCTTCAACCCGTTTTGTTGAAGCAGATTACGTAGTGAAAGGTCCTGTGTGTTTCCGAACTGGGGTACAGCAATTTTCTTGCCACTTAACTCTTTGATATCCTTGATTGGCAGATCCTTTCTGGACACCAAGATCGCCCCAGCATCCGTTGCACCAGCTAAGATCTGAATATCACCATTAGACTTAGCATATCCATTGATCGCAGGACCTGGTCCTATATATCCGATATCCACGGCCCCTGCAAACAAGGCCGTAATTTCCTCTGGGCCAGCATTGAACATTTTCCACTCAATTTTATTAGACTCACCAATTGACTTTTGAAATGCACCGTCTGCCTTGCCGATTAAAGCCTGAGAGTGTGTAATATTAGGGAAAAAGCCCACTCTAACTGTTACATTTTTACCTTCTGTTGCCTTAACACTTTCCTTTTGAGAAGAGCAAGCCGTTAAAACACTACTAAGTACCATTAATATCAAAGCTGTAAAAACTAGACTTGTTACTTTTTTCATTTTCAACTTCACATTACCTCCTCCTACTATTTAACTATATTCATATCTTTTTACTGGGTATATAATTTATTTTTTAGCCCTCATCCACTTATAGGGATTGGATGAGGGTCTAGAGTTTAGTCTTTACCTAAAAATATAAGTTACATAGTTTGAGCGGAGTTTAACTCCGCACTTCATTTTAGCTTTCTTGGAAAAGTACGGTTGAAAGATATCTTTCACCTGTATCAGGAAGTAAGACAACAATCGTTTTACCCTTGTTCTCAGGTCTCTTGGCAACTTGAGCTGCAGCAAATGTTGCTGCTCCCGATGAAATACCGACCAACAAACCTTCACTCTTGGAGAGTGCTCTCGCTGTCGTAAAGGCGTCTTCGTTTTTAACCTTAATAATTTCATCAATGACAGACGTGTTCAGAACATCCGGTACAAAACCAGCGCCAATTCCTTGAATTTTATGTGGGCCCGGTTTCCCACCTGACAATACTGGAGAATCGGTCGGCTCGATGGCTATAATCTTTATTTTAGGGTTTTTTTGTTTTAAAGCTTCACCAACACCCGTTATTGTTCCACCTGTGCCAACGCCAGCTATGAAAATGTCAACCTGTCCGTCGGTATCTCTCCAAATTTCTTGGGCAGTCGTCGTCCGATGAATCTCAGGATTCGCTTCATTTTTAAATTGCTGAGGAAGATAGGAATTTGGTGTTTGTTCTACCAATTCTTCAGCCTTCTTGATGGCACCCTTCATACCCTCTGAACCTGGTGTAAGGATCAGTTCAGCCCCAAGTGCCTTTAAGAGATTTCTTCTTTCCATACTCATCGTGTCAGGCATCGTTAGAATTAATCTGTAGCCTCTAGCAGCGGCTACAAAGGCAAGTGCAATCCCTGTATTTCCGCTAGTCGGTTCAATAATCACAGTACCCTTGGTAATTAGACCTTTTTCCTCACCATCTTTAATCATAGAATAACCAATTCGGTCTTTAACGCTTCCCGCCGGATTAAAATATTCTAACTTGGCAATTACCTTAGCATCCAAGCTGTTAAGTGCATTATAATTCGACAACTCTAGTAACGGGGTATTCCCAATTAGGTCAGTTAAGCTTTTTGCAATCTTCGTCATCATTCATCCTCCTAGTATTTTAATGTCATAGTATTCCGATATGGTTTTAGTAGTTAAGTAGATAATAATACATTACGACTAATAATTCAAGACTTTTTTTTGAAATAGTATTTGCTGATAAATTAACCCTCTTAGATTTTCCTCACAAGGTGAGCCTACCTTAATACAATTTAACTTGTCCTTTTGGCAAGAAAGGATCCAAAATACTATTAATATTCTTTCGGTTTTTTTGATTCAATTGTCTCGTGAATCTCTTCCGCCTGCAAATCGATGATTTCTCCTGCGGAGTATCGCTTTGTCTTGAATTGCCTTGATCTACCTTTGGTGAAATAGTGACGGTAAATTCCATATAAACTCACCACCGCTGCCGCTACTAAAATGAACCCAAAGGAAAATATTATCGTTGTGACAACGATGAATAGAATCGCTATAGACCATAGAACTTTATAGAATTTCTGCATTGTAAGATCCTCCTTAGTCTCTCAATTCATGCGCAGTATCAATAAGAGTTTAGATAATACATTAATTTAATGCATTCACTAAACTCATTGGCATATTTTCCGATACATGTTTAAAATTATTATTAATAGTCATCCATAAAGAGCTTATAACTACATTTAGACTCACAAGACGAACTTGAAGAGGCACAATCGAATCCTACGATCTGTCCTTCTTGGAGTTGTGCACCAACTATCCTTCTACGCAAAATCTTCATCTTAACAATTTTACTGACAGTAGAACACGTTTCTTGTCTTTCTTCAATCACCATTTCCTCCAAGAATCTACCCCCATCACGCAATCTTGAATCGAGCATATTAACTTAATTATATACTACCATTGTTTCGGCAAGGCCATGGCTAGAGAAAGCAGAAGCAACACAAAGAAATGACCACTCAATTAATGAGTGGTCATTAATAAATGAATCCCGCAAAGTTCCTCAAGAATTAATGGATACACGGCTCTAGATTAATCATAAACCAAACATTACCGAACAGTCATTTACCGGAGTGAAAAAGCGAGTGTCTAATGCACCTTTCTACTAAATCATCAAAAACAACCTCGGGTAAGGAACTAATCTGGACAAATCCTCCACTAGTTCTGTGACCACCAACTGGGGTTAATCTGAAAACAGCCATTCAACTTCTAAATATTAGGGTTAATGTGCAAATTACCTGAATTCTGAACTCAATTTCCCAGCTTAATAAACCGACGACCGCTAAGGAAGACTTAACTCAGACAGATCTACTATGAGGAACTTTGCGGGAAATCTTTCTTTTAAACAACAAAAACCACCCTCTAGGCGGCTCCAATTCTTCGTAATTCAGCATCGGCTTAACTGATTGCGATGCTTAAACCTTCGAATGAATCGAAACTTTACCTAGCACGCGACCAACAAGTTACTGCGTTTGTGACCTACCTTTAGTATACCTAAAATTTGATCATTGTCAAGTGTCAGTTCAAATTAACTTCATATGGGGTCGAATCTCCATATGAAGTTTGCTACATTATATCATGAGTTCTTTCAACTGCTTAGCCGCCATTTGAATATTTTTCTCTGCCAAAATGGCAGATACGACAGAAACTCCATCAATACCGGTCGCCATAACTTGCTGTAGGTTCCTTCTATTAATACCGCCAATCGCAACTACGGGTATTGCTACCGATTTTTTAATAAGTTCTAATTGATTTAGACTTACGTCCGGGGCATCGGTTTTAGTCGTTGTGCTGAATATGGCTCCAACCCCTAAATAATCTGCGCCTTGTTGTTCAGCTAGTAGCGCTTCCTCCAAGGTACTAGCTGAGACTCCAATAAGTTTATTAGGGAACAGCTCTCTTGCTTTTTGCATAGGGAGGTCATCTTGTCCTACATGTAATCCATCGGCGTCAACCGCCAAAGCAATATCTAAACGATCATTAATAATCAGAGGAATATGATAACGTGAGGTTATCTTTTTCACCCTAATGGCCAATTGTAAGAATTTTAAAGTTGAAATAGATTTTTCTCGTAGTTGAACTAGAGTTACCCCGCCCTGAATCGCTAACTCAATACTGTTCTCCAACTCCCTATCTCCTAAGAGTTCTCGATCCGTGACCAGATAAAGGCTATAATCCACCTTGGTTTCACTCATAACTTATTTTTCCTTCTCTCGCTAGAATTTCAGGCGTCAAATTGTAAATACTATCCATCAGCCTGACTCTAAACGTACCAATTCCTTCCCCACGCTGTAGCGAAGCCTGAGCAATTTCTCCCGCCAGGCCCATACTGATGATTCCAGCAATGGAGGCGGTAAAGTAATCTTTCGTTACGCCGCAAAAGGTTCCCACGAGTGAAGTCGTCATGCACCCTGTCCCTGTGACATCTGCTAAAATCCGGTGACCATTATCCAGCAAACATACTTGACGTCCATCAGACACGACATCCGTTTTTCCTGTAATTGCAATGACACAACTTAAGTTGGTGGCCAGCCTTTTGGCAATGATTGAACTACCTTGTTCGTCAGCCATCGAATCGACGCCTTTAATGGCCACATTTTGGCCAGCTAAAACCATGATTTCAGACATATTTCCCCGAATCACCTCAGGCTTTAGCTCCCTAATTAATTTCTCTGCGGTATTCGTTCGCAGCTTTGTTGCTCCAACCCCCACTGGATCTAGGATGACGGGCACTCCCAACTCCTTGGCCCTCAATCCTGCGACCAGCATACTTTCAATCGTTCTGGAATTAAGCGTACCAATATTGAGGACAAGCGCAGAGGCAAAGCCAACCATTTCAGCCACTTCTTGTAGATCATCCGCCATTACGGGTGAACCTCCAATAGCTAGGACAATATTGGCACAATCATTGACGGTAACGTAGTTGGTAATATGGTGAATCAAGGGGCTTTTTTCTTTGACCGCACTTAGATTTTCAAAGATTTTCTCACGTATTTCCATTTGTCAGTCAACCTCCAAGTTATTAATCGTATGATGCTAATGATCAGCATAACTGGAATGGTAGCGCCCAGAGTGAAATTTAAATTAATAAACTGATAATATAATATGGTACCCAATGCGCAGAGGACAAGTGTTCCCCAGTTTATCAAGAGCTCAGCGTTTATTTTCTTATTTTTTAGTAAGAAATAATCCGTCAACAAGATGGCAAACAACGGCGCAAAAACTGAACCAATTGCATAGAGAAAACTCTGGTATTGTTCTATATTGACGATTATTGCCAGTCCTGTTCCAATTGCAGTCATAACTAAGGCCACGGATTTTTCGTTTAATTTAGGAAATATATTCAATAAAGTAACGCCTGCCGAATATGCATCGAGAAAGGTTGTTGTGACCGTTGCCAAGACAATAATTCCTAAGGCTATTATCCCAAGATTTACGGATAAAAGGATTTCCGACGGATCCGAATTCGAAGAGATTATGGCCGCACCCAAGCCAATCATGAACATCCAGCTACTACCGAAAAAGTAACCCAACCAGCTGCCCCACGCCCCACCCCGTTTCGTCTTGGCAAATCGGGTATAGTCAGAAATCAAGGGTAACCAGGATAGGGGCATCACGACAGCTAATTCCAAGCCTAAGCCGAACGACATATCCCCTGAACCTATCTTACTAAACAACTCATGGTTACGGAAAATAATCACACTCAAGACCATCGTCAATAAAAATAATAAAACAACAGCAATGTTGTTTGCCTTTTTCCAGCCGATATCTTTTCCAAGCCAAACCCAGACCATAATGAAAGCTCCAATGATTAGGCTCCAAACTGTCAAATGGTCAAAGGACCATAAAGTTCTTGTAATTTCATTCACCGACCGGGCCCCAACTATGATCATAACTGCCGTCCAACCCAGTAGCTGTAAAACGTTTAAGACTGAAAATACGTAAGAGCCGTATGAGCCGAAGGATATTCTAGTGGATACCAGGGCCGGTATCCTTTCCGTAGTCCCGATTAGACCAGCCAACACCAGAAGAGTTGTCCCTACTAAGTGGCCGAGCAGGATCGCCAAAAGCCCCATCTTAAATCCTAGGGGTGCGAGCAGTCCGCCCGCTAAAATTTCGGCCACTGATATTGCCGCACCAAACCAAAGAGTTGTGAAGTTCAACATGGATAAGTTATTTTTTGTAGATATGCTCACTCTATCAATCCCGCCTTCTTGTAAAGAGTATAAAAGTGATGAGTTGGTCCGACGCCTTTGCCAATTGATAAAGAATGCTGAATGGCGATTGTTATGTACTCCTTGGCTCGTAAAACAGCCTCGTACAGTGTGTACCCTAGCGCCAGATTTGAAGTAATGGCTGACGATAAGGTGCAACCCGTTCCGTGGGTATTCTTTGTAGCAATCCTAGGTGAGGAAAAATAACTAAATTCCTGTCCGTCATAGAGGATATCCGTTGATTCTTTCTCAAGGTGTCCCCCCTTTAGAAGAACATTCTTAGCTCCCATCTGATAAATAGCCTTCGCCGCCTCTTCCATATGTTTGAGCGTACGAATAGCCATCTTCGTCATAACCTCAGCCTCAGGGATATTAGGGGTCACGATCATAGCCAAGGGCAACAATTCCTTAATCAACGTTGATTCCGCCAGCGGGTTTAATAAATGAAATCCACTCTTCGAAACCATCACCGGGTCCAAAACAATGGTTTGGGGGGAGTAGCGTCTCAACTGTTCCGCAATTACCTCAATAGTTTGAACTTGGGAAACCATCCCGATTTTTACTCCGTCGACCTCAATGTCGTCAAAAATTGCTTCAATTTGCTTCGCAATAACGTGTCTCGATATATCCTCTACAGCAAATACTCCTTGAGTATTTTGAGCTGTGACAGCAGTAATCACGCTCATTCCGTAGACTCCGTGAGCTGAAAACGTCTTCAAGTCTGCTTGAATTCCGGCTCCACCGCTGCAGTCTGAACCCGCTATCGTAAGTACCTTTTTCATGGTGACCTCCTAAATATTATTATAAATTTACTTTATACGAGAAGGATGTTCATGAACGCAGAAAAAGAGCACAAACCCGCAGAATAGGGTTTGTGCTCTTTTAACTTCATAAAAGAGTAAAATTGCTTACCTACGCTGGGATTATCCAGATCAGGTTAAAAGGGTCTTAGACCTCATAGGGTCTAAATCTCAGCCAGCCTATCCAGCTCCCCCGCCCGTAACAATATGCTGTTTTGTTAAATCTAACATGGAAGATTGTTTAAGTCAATGCAATTCATTCATTTACACAATAATGTCTCCCCAGTATGATAAAGTGTTAATGAAAAGAACACTTTACATCAGGAGGGCATTTCTTATGACAGAACAGTTACTCGTTGGATTAATTATCCTTGTTGGCATTGTCATCGTTTTACTTATCATTCTGTTGACCCGCTCGTCGCAAACCCCATTTGTTCAGTTCGAAAACAAGTTCATTTCCTTAGAGAGAAATCTTGAGCGTAACGAAAGACTTGTCAATGATGAAATCTCCAAGAACCGGGAAGAATCCAATTTGAACGCCAGACAAGTCCGCGAAGAGCTCAACCAGTCTGTCCATTCCTTTAACGAATCTATTCTAGCGCGTATGGCAGATATCGCCAATCTGCAACGAAACCAATTAGATATTTTCGCCACCCAGTTAGGTTCTCTTACCAAAACAAATGATCAAAAATTAGAACAACTACGGAAAACAGTGGAAGAACGACTTCTTCTCATCCAACAAGACAATGGTCTGAAACTAGATCAAATGCGTGCAACCGTCGACGAAAAGCTCAGTGCAACTCTTGAGCAACGCTTAGGAGAATCGTTTAAGTTAGTCAGCGAACGCTTAGAGGCAGTGCACAAAGGGCTTGGAGAAATGCAAACCTTGGCTTCCGGGGTCGGAGACCTAAAGAAAGTCCTAACTAATGTTAAAACCAGAGGCATTTGGGGTGAAATCCAACTAGGCAATTTATTAGAACAAATTCTAACGCCCGAGCAATATGACACAAATGTTATAACCAAAGCAGGTAGTAACGATCGCGTTGAATTTGCGATAAAGCTCCCGGCACGGGACGGTCATGACAGTATTATTTGGCTGCCGATTGATGCGAAATTCCCGATGGAAGATTATGAACGCTTAATCGAGGCACAGGATCAAGCCAACCTCCCCCGTATAGAAGAACTCGGGAAATCCCTGGAAAACCGCATTAAGCTGGAGGGGAAAACGATCCGTGACAAATACATTGATCCCCCTAATACCACGGATTTTGGTATCCTGTTCTTACCCGTTGAAGGATTATATGCAGAGGTCTTACGTCGGCCTGGCCTTTGTGAAATCCTTCAGAGGGAATACAAAGTCATCATAACTGGACCAACTACATTGGCAGCGCTCATCAACAGCCTACAAATGGGGTTCAGAACTTTAGCTATTGAAAAGCGCTCTAGCGAAGTGTGGAACTTATTGAGCGCAGTGAAAACGGAATTCGGCAAGTTTGTCGAAGTTCTTGAAAAAACGCAGAAGAAACTTCAAGAAGCCAGTAACACCATCGAAACCGCCGCCAAAAAGTCGAGGACCATAGCACGAAAACTTAAAAATATTCAGACCCTACCAGCTCATGAAGCAGAATCGCTTCTAGAACAAGGGAACGAAAATGAAGATTAACTGCTAGTCTCGCACAGCTTATGATAAAGCCCTTTGTGCCGGAGTAGCTCTATGTGCTTTCCCCGTTCAACGATCTGCCCCTTGTCGAGTACGAGTATCTCATCCATTCTCTCTAAGCCAACAAGCCTATGCGTTATAACTAAGGTGGTACGCCCTTCCATCAGTTGATAAATTTCATCCATGACTTCCCGTTCTGTCAAAGGATCAAGCCCACTCATGGCTTCATCTAGAATCAATATGGGGGCGTTTTTCAGTAACACTCGGGCAATCGCCAAACGCTGGCGCTGTCCCCCCGATAGTAATAATCCATTTTGCCCCACGACACTGTCATACCCTAGGGGCAAAGACAAGATGAAATCATGGAGCTTGGCCTGTTGAGCTGCTTGTATCACTTCTTTATCCGTTGCCTCAGGGTTCGCTAATAGGAGATTTTCTCGAATTGTCGCGTTGAAAAGATGTGTGCGTTGAGTCACAACGCCAATAAGCTTCCTAGCATCCTCTTGTCTGTAGTCCCTGAACGAATTACCCCCCAAGTTAATTCGCCCCTCGTCGTATTCCCAAAAACGAAGTAGAAGATTGACGATACTAGTTTTACCGGCTCCACTCGGACCGACGATCGCGACCTTGCTTTGTTGGGGGATGCGAAATGAAAGATGATTTAGCGTCCAAGGCTCATCTTGATTATACCGAAAGCACACGTCTTCAAAGGAGAAATCTAATCCCTTCAGTTTAGGAGAATCTACGCCAGCATCTTTTATGGCGGGTTCAGCCTCAATTAACTCCAGCAAACGCTCGGCAGCAGCACGACTTTGTTCCAGATGATGAGGAACAAGCGCTAAAGGATACAGCGCTTCAAAACTACTGAAGGTCCCTAGCGCTAACATTCCTAAGTCTACTCCGCTCAACTTACCTTTTTCCACAAGTATTATCCCCATAACAAGAACCAGCCACAGCCCCAGATTGGCGATCATCCCTGTCAGTGCAGAGGAAAGCGCTGCAAGCCAGGCGATTCGTCGCTGCTGAACCGTCAATTGCTTGTCTGTTTGCTGTATTTTAGCCAAGTGCGCTTGACCTTGACCAAAGGCTACTAATTCCGTAATTCCCAAGAGGCTATCCGAAACCTGTGTATTCAGCTCTGCTTTTAGGAGCACCATCCGACGCCCAACACCTTGGCTAAGACCTTTAATTCCCCAAGGTATCCCAACCCCCGCTACAAGAAAACAGGCGGCAACAATGCAAGTAAGCCTTATATCATAACTAGCTAAAAAGAATCCATATCCCAAGAGCACCAGTAATGCGACGAACGGTGGTGCAAAAACTCGCAAGTAAAAATTTTGCTGTATTTCCACATCCGCTACAATTCGGCTCAGTAAATCTCCACTGCGGAATTTTAACAACCGAGCCGGGGCGAGAGGTTCTAACCCTTGATAAAACTTTACTCTAATTTGGCTTAAAACTCTAAACGTCACGTCATGGGACACATAGCGTTCTAAGTAACGTAAGACTGCGCGGGAAAGTCCAAAAAAACGTACGCCTACGATGGGTACCATCAAATCGAGTATTGGCGGATGAAGTGCAGCGCGTGCTAGAAGATAGGCAGACGTCGCCATTAAGCCAATATGACTCGTGATTGTAAGCGTGCTTAAGACTAAGGCTAATAGGATTCTCCGCCAGTTAGGTAACATCAAATGAAGTAACCATACGATGCTCTTCATATTGACTTACCTCGATATTCTGAAACCAGTCGACAATAGAGCCCTTGCTTTCGCATCAATTCTTCATGGTTACCCTGTTCCACAATCTGCCCGTAGTCTAATACTAGAATTCGATCAGCTTGACGAACTGTACTTAACCGATGGGCGATGATTAACGCGGTCTTTCCCCTCATCAGCCGTTTCAAGGCTTGCTGAACTGCATACTCACTGGCTGAATCCAACGAAGACGTTGCTTCATCTAAAATAAGTAAGCGAGCATCTTTCAATAAAACTCTAGCGATGGCGATCCTTTGGGCCTGTCCACCGCTTAAGCGAGTGCCTCCTTCTCCAAGAAGCGTATCATAACCGTTTGGAAGATCCAAGATAAACTCATGAGCTAAGCCCTCTTTCGCCGCACTCATAACCTCTTGAATTGTTGCAGAAGGCCTCCCAAAGTGAATATTGTCCGCAATACTACCAGCAAATAAATATGGATTCTGAGGAACGTACCCAATCTGTTCACGCCAATTTTCAAATAAAATACTATTTAATAACTCTCCGTTTACGAAAATATTTCCCTCGGAAGGTTCTATAAATCGAAGTAAAAGCTGAACAATCGACGTTTTACCAGCACCGCTAGGGCCCACTAGAGCAACCCTCTCCCCAGAAAATAAAGATAAGTTGATATCTTTCAAGGCTGGTGTCTCTCCGCCCAGATACGTTAATCCAACATGCTGAAAGGAGATGTGGAAATTAGAGAAAATCTCTAGCCCCTCTTCGTTCGTGTTATCTCTTTCTTCTTTGTCTTTGTCTTTGTCTTTGTCTTTGTCTTCATTATTTTCCTCGGCACCCATTAAAGGGAGATCTAGAATCTCAAAGATGCGCCCTGCAGCATTCACTCCGGACAACCCAGCATGAAAATTTAAACCGAGTGTCCTTAATGGAGTATAAAATTCGGGTGCAAGTAACAAGAGAAACAACCCCACTGAGAATGACAGAGTTCCATTGACTAGTCGTAAACCAATGGTTACTGCAACTAAAGCTGTACTCATCGTTGCTAAAAACTCTAGTACAAGGGCAGATAAAAAAGCAATCCTCAACACACTTAGTGTCGCTTTCCGAAACGAATCACTGACTCGCTCAATAACCCGTATTTGATCTTTCGCCCGGCCAAACACTTTTAGCGTTGTAATCCCTTGCAATACATCTAAAAAATGTGCGCTCATCCAGCTTAGACTTTGGAACTGGTAGAGTGCTTTTTTCTCAGCCAGCTTTCCTATCAGCATCATAAAGACAGGAATGAGCGGCCCTGTCACGAGAAGAATCACTCCAGATTTCCAATCAAGCGGAAACACAAATCCTAAAATAAGCAAGGGTATTCCTGCAGCCAGAAGAAGCTGAGGAAGGTACTTTGAAAAGTATTCCTCCAGAGATTCTATTCCTTCAACCACCGTTGTGATTAACTCGCCTGCCCTTTCTCCCCGAACATACACGGGCCCTAAGGAGACAATATGGCTCATCACACGTTTACGTAGAGTTGCCTTGATGCGAAAAGCTGCTTCATGAGCGCTTATTTCACTGACCCATTGACAGACTGCCCGCAGCACGATGATGCCGAGAATGATGATTAGAAAATTCCAGACTAAATTAAGGGTAGCCTGCTCTAAAAATACCCCAGCAACAATTCTTGAGAAAAACCAAGCTTGGGCCACAGCCAGCAAAGCGATTACAATGCCCATTCCAACCGTAAGCATCAGATAACCCCAGACATGTTTTCCCTCATGCGCTAATCGCTTATCGAACATTTAGTGCAATTCCTCTCTCAGAGCTCTTTAAGAAAAAAGAATGAAGGAGCCACGTTTCTCGCCCCTTCATTCTAAAAGATACTATTTAATAGTGAAGGTCTTTTTCTGTCACGCGTTTGCGAAAGACCCAATAGGTCCATCCTTGATATAAAAGAACAATAGGAACCATTGTCAATGCAATAATCGTCATAATCTTCATTGTATACGGGCTGGATGATGCATTATAGATGGTTAGACTCCATTGGGGATTTAGACTGGAAATCATGACGCGTGGGAAGAGCCCCCAGAACAGAGCGACTGTGAACAATAAAATGGTGACGCTATTGGCAATAAAGGCCCACCCTCCTTTACGGTAACGTATCAAAACATTGGATAGCACTAAGGCTACTCCAGCTGATAGCAAAGTAATACCAGCTCCAATATTTCCAAACAGGTCAGTTTGAAAATAGGTTAATACCGCATACAGGAGAATAACGGGGATGGCAACCAAGGCAATCATCTTGGCGGTCTTAGTCGCACGCTCAGCCATATCACCTGTCGTCTTTAAGTTAAGATATATGGCGCCGTGAAGCATGAAGACCAACAAAGTGGTTAGACCACCAACAATAGCATAAGGATTGAGTAGCGTAAAGAAAGTTCCAACATATTGCATTTTGGCATCAATCGGTACTCCCTTAACGATATTCGTCATAGCGACGCCCCAAAGTACGGCAGATAGGAAACTGCCAGTAAAGATCATCCAATCCCAGGTCTTTCGCCAACGGGGACTTGTATCACTACTGCGAAATTCAAAAGCAACTCCACGCAAGATTATTGCTACCAATACCAAGAACAAGGCCAGATAGAAGCCACTAAACAAAGTTGCGTACCAATTAGGAAAGGCCGCAAACATCGCCCCACCGGCTGTAATCAACCAAACCTCATTCCCATCCCAGACCGGTCCGATAGTATTAATGATCACTCGACGTTCTGAATCGTTTTTCCCTAGGAAAGGAAGCAGAATGCCCACACCAAAGTCAAACCCTTCCAGAAAAAAGAACCCAACAAACAAGACGGTGATGAGTATGAACCAAAGAATGTTCAAATCCATAACGACGCCCCCTTTATTTCACTTTTCGGCGATTCTTCCGTGCTAACCTCTTCCGGCCCCTTCTTAATGAACTTAAGCAAGAGGTAAACATCAGCGACCGCCAGCACTCCATAAATCAGAGTAAAGCCGACAAGGGTGATCAGTATGGATAGTCCCGAAACTGACGTAGATAGACCTGCCTCTACTTTTTGTAATCCATAGACAATCCATGGCATACGTCCGACTTCAGTCATATACCAGCCCACAGTATTCGCAATATAGGGTATGGAGATCGTCCATATTAATATTTTCAAGAACCAAGTCTTTTGGTCCAATCGATTCGACTTGTAGAAGTAAAGTCCCAGGAGCGCCATTAACACTAACCACATTCCGGACACTAGCATAATCCTGAAACTCCAGAATAATGAAGTTACCTGTGGAATATAGTTGCCTGGCCCATATTGCTGGACTGCAGAAGCTTGAAGATCGCGGATTCCCTTAACTTCCCCTGTAAAACTACTGTACGATAGAAAGCTTAACAGCCCGGGAATTTTAACCTCAGAAGTATTTTTCTGGCCTTTTTCATCGATGGAGGCGAATAACACTAAACCAGCGGGATTCTCCGTCTCCCAGTGAGCTTCTGCGGCAGCCATTTTCATGGGTTGCGCTGTAACAAGATGCATTGCTTGTAAATGTCCAACGCCTGCAACGCCTAAAACACTGATTAACCCGAAAATCACTGCCATGTGGAAGGAACGACGAAAAACGTCCAGATGATTCCTCTTCAGTAAGTGGTAAGCGCTGGTCCCCATAACCAAAAACGCTGCAGTTACAAATCCGCTAAGTACTGTATGAGGAAACTGATATAAGACATGGGGATTCGTAATTAAGGCTATGAAATCAGTCATCTCCGCCCGGCCATTACGTAAAATATATCCCACAGGCTCTTGCATAAAGGAATTGGCAATCAAAATCCAAAGTGCAGATAAATTGGTGCCAATGGCCACAAGCCAAATGCTGAGTGCATGTACTTTTTTGGGCAATTTATCCCAGCCAAATACCCATACCCCTATGAACGTAGATTCTAGAAAAAAAGCAACTAAGGCTTCAATGGCCAAAGGGGCTCCAAAAATATCCCCCACGAACCTTGAATACTCAGACCAGTTCATCCCAAATTGAAACTCTTGGACTAACCCGGTGACGACGCCCATGGCAAAGTTAATCAGAAATAATTTACCCCAAAACTTCGTCATCTTTTTGTAAGTTTCATTTCCAGTGCGCACATACCAAGTCTCCATCATCGCAACCAAAACTGATAACCCGAGTGTTAACGGCACGAACAAGAAGTGATAAGACGTGATCACAGCGAATTGTAATCTTGACAAGATGAGTTCAGTCATTGTTCCACCTCCGATATTTTAGTTATAATGCCCTATGTGACTTCTCTCTTAATATGATCACTTTGCTATTTTCAGCATCGCCCTCCTCTACTTTATTTGTATACTTCCCAATAAATAATATGTATAATATTTATATTATACGTTGTTTGTTATTATACTAATTACAATTAAATCCGTCAACTAAATAATTTCTATTCTGAATAGTTTAGCGATTGGCTGACGCATCCTGTTGCATTGTAAAAAAGGGCTGAGATCTTCTATTCATAGGAAGATCTCAGCCCTTTTAAATTTTGGTTTATCACTTTGCTATTTTACTTTTTGTTCTTCTAAATTACTTAAAGCGTAATTAATATACTTTCTATCTTCAAATATATCTTGGACAGTCAACGGTACATATTCTTTAACAAACCTACCGACATCATCCGTATAACAATATCTTGTAAGATTATTCTTCTTATCTATCGTAATATTTACAGGCATATTGTCTACAACTAAAGTACCATCTTTACTAGGCAAGTGACGTTCATAAATCCAGTACTGAATACCGTACGAGGTTGGAGATTCTTTGCCGATCTCTCTAAAGTTGTCTATAAAGTATTGGGCATCTTCTAATGTTTCTATATTCTTCATATATACAGTTCTCCTTCATCCCTCAACTTGATTTCCTGTGACGATTCTAAACTTAATCATGACGATTAATCGCGGTGGCACAAGACCCCTCATACGCAACTGCCCACAATCCAATCCTCCATCAAACTGCTATATGGACATAATACCACATGACATAATCATAGCGCAAAAGTTGTTTGCTTTTCATTGTATAAGTTTGGATCAGCTATGTTATGTTTGGTTAAGTTTGGTCAAACTACGATTCTTTACTTCTATCAACTGTGTAACTGGCTAAATACTTCCCATTAATAGTCCCCATAAGTATCGTAAAGCTTTTGTTACTTCTACATCACCCAAATATTTAAACGCCCCAGCAATCATGTCATTTGCTGAGGCGTTTAAGTATCTGTGTTGAAATTGTATTTGACTATAACATCCGACTTAAAGTCATTAATCGCAAAAATCAGCCCAGTTGGCAGGATAGGTTGCATAAAACACCTTGCAAAACGTTGGAGAAGAAAAAACAACCTTGCTTCCCTTCGGGATATATACTACATCCCCGGCTACAGCCCTGAACACTTTGCCCTCAACCTCTAGAACAAATTCACCTTCTATGACGTAATCCACTTCATCGTAGTCTAGAAACCAGGGTAATCTGGCGTGGTCAAATGTCATAAAGCCTGATGCCAGGTTCGCAACCCGTGCATCGATGACATCAACGAGTCCTACTTTTTGCCCTGGAGGAGCTTCTGGAAAGGGCTTTATCACGACATCTTTACCGACCACATGAGTTGCTTTGGGATTCTCACAGGCTGGTTTTAAGACCTCACCCAGTATTTTCTGCACGGTTTTTTTAAGGTCATCTTTTTGTATTCCTAGGCCTGTAACGCCAGATGTTACTTGTCGTTCGCTTTGGTAATTTACAGGTTGCCCTGCCGATTGACCCATCACACTTTGACTGACGATTTCATGTTGTCCTTTGGTAATCGTAATTCCTAACTCTTTGGCTAAATCTTTCGCGGAAGGTGTCAGTATACTATTTTCTTCTAAAATAATATCCTTATCCGTTTTGGCCATTTCCCGCAATACGGTGGCTGAAATAAAACGTCCCATCGTTACACCTCCTTACATCAAACTTTCGATTAATTGTTTCGCTGGACGCGGTATGACAACTTGTCGAATGAGGAGTCCTTTCGCACTTGCGAGCGCACTTCCGGTTTCTACCGCTGCTTTCACGGAGGCGACTTCTCCCGTGAGGATCGTATAACTCTTCCCGCCTATCCCAAAGGCCAGATGAAGGAGCAAGGGCTCCACATCGCCTGCTT
>Ga0209123_1000263_pt1 | contig 75828 bp, 71 predicted proteins | sample BarGraIncu00431A_FD_184500 | JGI IMG/M metagenome (GOLD analysis project Ga0209123, IMG submission 184500) | Arctic peat soil microbial communities from Barrow, Alaska, USA - Barrow Graham LP Incubations 004-31A (SPAdes) (version 2) | ecosystem: Environmental > Terrestrial > Soil > Wetlands >... | reverse complement strand
GCGATCCATCGTTTGGCAAAATCCTCTAGTAGCTCAAGTGCTTGCTCTCGTGTTAAATCTTCTTTCGAATTTAGCAGTTCGACACCTCCTCTTCTAATTTCAGTCGTTAGTAGTCTGATAATTGTGTGTATTTTCTATATTCAGTACTATTCGGTATGATCAACTTAATTCCTGCTTGGCAAAATTGTTTTTTTATATTTTTTTTAATTCAACCCCACATCAGTTTGTTTGCGATATTATACACATTAGAACCCCCCTCAGTTTTCCTAGTAAGCAGGAGTTTAATGTTTCGTTATTGAAATAGTCAGAAAAGAACAAATACATTGTTTTAGATTAATTGGAGGTGCTTTATGTTAAGAGGATTACGTGTGGTCGATTTCTCTCGGTATCTGCCAGGTCCCTTCGCTAGCCTACGTCTTGCCGATCTAGGTGCCGAGGTGATTAAGGTAGAACCGCCCGTAAGCGGGGACCCTGCTCGCCAGATGGGTGGAGAACTGGGCGGAGTGGGGTTATTGTTCTTGGCTAACAACCGCAATAAAAAAAGCGTGACAATTAATCTTAAAGAAAAGGCAGGCCAAGCGTTAGCGTTTCAATTGGCAAGTAAGGCGGACGTCGTGATCGAGAGTTTCCGACCGGGTGTCGCCGGGGCTCTCGGCATTGGCTATGAGGCACTCAAAGAAGTAAGGCCAGATTTGATTTACTGTTCGTTAACTGGTTTCGGCCAGACCGGGCCGATTAGCGACTTGGGAAGTCACGATATCAACTATATGGCGCTCAGTGGATTATTGTCGCAAATTAAGGACCAACAGGGCAGGCCAGTTCAGCCGTGTTTTCAATTTGCCGATATGATGGGTGGATTGGGGGCATCAGAGGCAATACTAGCCGCCCTTGTACAACGTTCCCTCTCCCACAAGGGTGCTTATTTAGATTATGCGATCACCGATACTCTAGTGGGGATGATGACGCTACACTCAATTATTCAGAAGGTATCAGGCACTGGATATGGAATTCCCGACATAACCGGGGGAATCATCGCCTACAATCTATATGAAACAAAGGATGGACGTTATGTCAGTCTTGGAGCGCTCGAGAAAAAGTTCTGGGTTAATTTCTGTCGTGCTGTGAATAAAGAAGAATGGATCAAGGAACATTTTACCCCTGCCGAGACAGGCAATGTAACCTACGTCGAACTGGTTAAGCTGTTTAAGAGCAGACCTTATGCCGAGTGGACCAAGTTCGGACTAGAGATCGATTGTTGTATGACGCCTATTCTAGAAACTGAAGAGATGATGAATAATGCTTACGTTGCTTCGAAAGGACTGGTTTGGGAGAAGAACACCGAGTCATGGGGGGACTTATTACAAGTTGACACATCGGTGGGAGACGGGGGTCGTTGCGAAACAGCGACTGCCCCTCCCAAGTTAGGCCAGCACACCCGAGAGGTATTGCAGACACTGCTTGGTGCTACCTCTGACCAGCTTGAAGACTGGTCTAGGCAGGGACTAATTTAGACTCTGATCAATACTAGATCCTATAATCATTTCTCTTAGAGCTTCTCTTTTATACTTTCTGACAGTATAAAGAAAACTTGGCTGGCGCCAAGTTTCAGCGAAGGCGGCCGCCTTAGTTGCGCTTATGCTGCTGAAAGTATATAACAAAAAGTTATACTTTCTGACAGTGCAAAAAAGGTGGCTAGATTATTTTACTAATCTAGCCACCTTTTTTATAATTATTCTATTTTGGAGTGTTTAAGCCATGGCTGCAATAATAGCAGACGCCATCTCCTTAGTACCAGCCTGTCCACCTAAATCTGGGGTAATATACTCGCCTTGTCTGAGTACAGTCTCCATGCCTTTCTCAACCCGCTGTGCTTCTTTCTCATATCCCAAATATTTAAGCATTTCTACCCCAGACATAATCATAGCGAGAGGATTCGCCAAATTTTTGCCGGCAATCTGAGGAGCACTTCCATGAGCCGCCTCAAAGACCGCGTACATTTCTCCAATATTAGCACCCGGTGCGACACCGAGCCCGCCCACTAATCCGGCGACGAGGTCTGAAATAATGTCTCCGTAGAGATTCGGTAAGACTAACACATCAAATTGCTCAGGTGTCTGAACTAAATTCATACACATGGCATCGACAATCCGGTCGTCACACACAATTTCCGGATAATCACGAGCCACAGATCTTATACTTTCCAGAAAAAGGCCATCACTCAGTTTCATGATATTGGCTTTATGAACAATCGTTACACGTTTGCGCCCTTCTCGACGGGCTAATTCAAAGCCATACCTCCCGATTCGCTCTGACGCTTCACGAGTAATAATTTTAATACTTTCCGCAGCATCTCGGCCAACCATGTGCTCAATTCCTGCGTAGAGGTCCTCCGTATTTTCACGAACAACCACGATATCAACCTCTTCATACCTGGAAGCGACATTCGGTAAGTTCTTCATATGACGAACATTGGCATAAAGTTGTAATTGTTGACGCAAGGAGACATTAACACTGCGGAAACCTTTGCCGACGGGGGTTGTAACGGGCCCTTTTAAGGCGACTTTATTACGACGGATCGTGTCTAAAACATGTTCCGGCAAGGGAGTCCCATACTGTGCAATGCAGGCTTCGCCAGCTTCAACAATTTCCCACTCGATTCCAGCCCCACTTGCCGTAATGACTCTTTGAGAAGCAGCACTAACTTCTGGTCCTATCCCGTCTCCTGGAATTAATGTTACTTTGATTGACATAGATGTACTCCCTTTCATGGTAACCTATACTTTTTGGCGAGTCTAAAAGGCGGCTCATTGCCGCCTTTTAAAGCTCTTAGTTTAATCTATTGATGTTGTTTTAACATATCTTCATAGATGTATACCAATTCCTTATCAAAGAGCGAACGCTTCATGTCAACCGCCAACGCTCTGACCCTTGTCAACATTTCAGCAGCGTCTTCGTTGGACATCTCTTTTCCATACTCAAGGAGAAACTTCGCTTTAATGGACGCTGTTCCGGAGTGTTTTCCAATCACGATTTGACGTTCGGATCCGACATCTTCCGGACTGAAGGCTTCATACGTCTTAGGGTCCTTCATCGCTCCATCGGCATGGATCCCAGATTCATGCGCAAACATATTACTACCCACGATTGATTTCCAAGGTGGAAGCATCCGACCCGAAGCTCGAGCAACATATTCAGAAACCTCGACAAAGCGTTTCGTATCAAAGCTTAAATCTGTATCGAGTAAATGCTTTAAAGCCATGACGACTTCTTCTAAGGCTGCATTACCCGCTCGTTCTCCTAAGCCATTCACTGTCACACCAACATGCGTCGCACCCGCTTTGACTCCGGCTAGGGCATTGGCTGTTGCCATTCCAAAGTCATCATGCGTATGCATTTCTACGTCAATGCCCACTTTTTCGATGAGTGTCTTAATATTGTCGTATGTTTTGAACGGATCCAAAATCCCCACAGTATCGCAATAGCGCAAACGATCCGCGCCCGCTTTTTTAGCTTCTTTCCCAAATTCCACGAGGAAATCCATGTCTGTGCGTGAGGCATCTTCCGCATTCACAGATATATACAGTCCTTCACGTTTAGCAAAGGTCGTGGCCTTGACCATTCGCTCCAAAACATCCTCACGGGTAGTCATGAGCTTATGCTCAATATGAATATCTGAGGTGGAAATTGAAATCGCCACAGCATCGACACCACAAGCCAAAGAAGCTTCAATATCAGAAATGACTGCACGATTCCAGCCCATAATACTCGCTTTTAAACCTAATTTAACAATATCACGAATAGCTTGTAATTCATCGCCGCCCATAACAGGAACGCCTGCTTCAATCTGGTGAACGCCAAGCTCATCAAGCAATCGAGCAATGCGCAATTTCTCTTGATTTGAGAATACGACCCCTGCCGTTTGTTCTCCGTCGCGTAACGTAGTATCTACAATGACCAAATGTCTCATTAGTAAAACTCACCCCTCATCTTAAACTGGAAGAAATAAATACAGTTTCGGCTACCGCTATATTTGCCCTAGACTTCATACTAACATAATACCCCTATAGTTTGAAGGATATCTATTTCTTTATACTGTATACTTTTATAGGCAGAGTCCAATGATCCCCGCATCACTTTAAAAAGATGACCTAACAATCGTATATACGCAAGTTAGGTCATTTATTTATGCTAATTTTTTCTTGAGCAATTGATTAACAAGCCCTGGATTTGCCTGTCCCTTCGTCGCCTTCATGATTTGCCCGACCAGGAACCCAATGGCCTTATCTTTTCCAGCTCGGTAGTCCTCCACCGATTGGGGATTTGCGGAAATCACGTCGTCAATAATCCCTAGGAGTGCTCCCTCGTCACTGATCTGTGCGAGTCCCTTTTCCTTAACAACCGTGCCAGCATCCTTACCCGTACTGTACATTTCTTCAAGCACACTCTTGGCAATCTTTCCACTCAAGGTTCCCTTGGTGATGAGTTCTAGAAGCTCTGCTAATTGTTTACCTGAAATTGGAGAGTTGAGGACACTACACTGGTTTGTGTTCAGCAGACGTGTAAAGTCACCCATGACCCAGTTGGCTAACGTCTTGACATCCCCAAAGTGTGCTAAGGCCGCATCAAAAAAGTCCGCCATAGCTTTTCCTTGCGTAATAACCGCTGCATCATAGACGGTCAGCCCCAATGCCTGCAGCCTGGCACGACGTATGCTAGGAAGCTCAGGAAGGGTCTTGCGAATTTTCTCCACCCAGTCCCGATCGATGACTAGCGGGGGTAGATCCGGTTCAGGGAAGTACCGATAATCATGCGCTTCCTCTTTCGAACGGAGCGATAACGTGATCCCCTGCCCTTCATCCCAAGTGCGTGTCTCCTGGACTACTTTTTCACCCGCATTGAGCTTACGCGCCTGACGAGCAATTTCATACTCCATGCACCGCCGAACCGAGCTATAGGAATTTAAGTTCTTGGTTTCTGTACGAGTTCCCAAAGTTTCCGTTCCGAGGGGCCTCAACGACACATTGACGTCAAAGCGAATGGAGCCTTGTTCCAAACGGCAATCCGATACCTCAATGTATTCAAGAATCTGAACCAATTTTTCGAGATAGGCAAGCACTTCCGGGATTGATCGTAGATCAGGCTCCGAAACGATTTCCAGAAGTGGCACGCCGGCGCGATTGTAGTCGACGGAGGACTCGTTAGAGGTTGAGATCGTCTCTCCACTATGCACGAGCTTACCAGCATCTTCTTCCATGTGGGCGCGTGTGATCCCAATCCATTTGTTTTCTCCATCGACCTCGATCTCCAACCTGCCCCCTATACATATGGGCAAATCAAATTGAGACGTCTGATAATTCTTAGACAAATCTGGGTAGAAATAGTTTTTTCGATCAAACTTTGAAAACTCTGCAATCTCAGATTCCAAGGCTAAACCAGCTTTAATCGCATAATTTACAACTTCACGGTTCAAAACAGGGAGTGCTCCAGGCATACCGAGGCAGACCGGGCAAACGTGTGTGTTTTGGTTTCCCCCAAACTCCGTGGTACATCCGCAGAAAATTTTCGTCTTGGTTTGGAGCTCAACATGGACCTCCAGTCCACAGACTATTTCGTATTGATCAGCGACTCCCACGCGCAAGCACCTCCCCCGACAGACTTGGTTTTAACGTATGATATTGGGTGTTTTGCTCAAAGGTATAGGCGACACGGTACAACGTTCCTTCATCAAACGCTTTGCCCATGAACTGCATGCCAATCGGCATTCCACCGACGAATCCCGCTGGAATAGAAATTGCCGGAATGCCGGCCAAGTTAATCGGAACAGTCGTTATATCTGATAAATACATCGTCAAAGGATCCGAGGATTTCTCCCCAAATTTAAAGGCTGGTGTGGGAGCTGTTGGTGAGAGCAATACATCAAACTTCTCAAATGCCTTGTCAAAATCTTGCTTAATTAGCGTCCTGACTTTCTGTGCTTTAAGATAATAGGCATCATAATATCCTGAACTCAAGGCATAGGTTCCGAGCATAATCCTGCGTTTCACTTCCTGCCCAAATCCATCCGCCCGGGTCTTTTTAAACATACCTAAGACATCCTCCGCCTCTGTGCGATACCCATAACGTACACCATCATAACGCGCAAGATTCGAGCTTGCTTCTGCCGTAGCGATGAGGTAATAAGCAGGTATGGCGTACTCCGTATGCGGCAGAGAGCATTCAGACACTTCTGCACCCAAGTCGATCAGCGTTTGAATACCCGCACGAATCCCTCTTGCGACGTCCTGATCAATTCCTTCGCCGAAGTATTCGCTGGGAATCCCTATCTTCAAGCCTTTAATGTCGTTGACTAGGAACTTCGTATAATCTGGCTTCTCATAAGCCACTGACGTTGAATCCATAGGGTCATATCCAGCGATAGCATTCAACACTAAAGCATTGTCCCGCACGGTTTTCGTTAACGGGCCAATTTGATCCAGTGAGGAGGCAAACGCAATCAAACCATACCGTGAAACGGCTCCGTAAGTTGGCTTCAAGCCTACCACTCCACAAAATGCAGCGGGTTGGCGAACCGATCCTCCCGTATCTGACCCCAGGGCAAAAGCAGCCTCGTCCGCGGCGACGGCGACAGCAGCTCCCCCTGAAGATCCTCCGGGTACACGCTGTAAATCCCAGGGATTACGAGTCTTTGCAAAATAGGAATTTTCCGTTGAAGAACCCATGGCAAACTCATCCATATTGACTTTACCGAGAAGAATCGTTCCCGCCGCCTTAAGACGGTCTGTCACGGTGGCGTTATAGGGTGGAATAAAGTTTTCCAACATCTTTGAAGCACAGCTAGTGCGAACCCCTTCAGTACACATGTTATCTTTCAAAGCCATTGGAATTCCCTCTAAGACACCGAGCACGTCATTTTGAGCAATTTTTCGATCAACTTTTGAGGCATGAACCATTGCTTGATCTTCAGTCACCGTTAAATAGGCTTTCAGTTCTGGATCCACGGTATGAATGCGTTCTATGTATGCTTTCGTCAATTCTACAGAGCTGACTTCTTTTCGAACGAGAAGCTCATGTAGTTCACTGACGGATTGTCCGATCATCATTGTCCCTATGCCCTCCTTTCTAAGTCAAACTTATTCTAGGCACCTTGAAGAAACCCTCTTCCCCATCCGGGGCATTCTGCAGGGCTTTTTCATGATTTATTGAGGGTCGTACTTGATCCTCGCGCAGGACATTGTGTAGCGGAACTGCATGAGCCGTCGGCACGACATCGTCTGTGTCTAATCGCTCCAGCATGGCCGCATAATTTAAAATGGAGTTGAGTTGTTCTGTATATTCGTTAATCTCTGGTTCAGTCAATTCTAAACGTGCCAATGCTGCCACATATTCAACGTCTTCACGTGAAATTGTCATTTCCTTCACCTTCCCTTGGATAGAATGTGCCCAACCCCTATCATAACAAATATGGAAGAATGGGGCAATATTAACCGAAGTCTGGATGTTCAGCTCTATTTGAAGGAGTGCACTTATTTGTCCTGACTAGCCTCGCGTAGCAGTTTTATCTCTTCGGCATAACCCAGCAATTCATTCGGCGTTTCGAGGAAGAACGGTCGATTGCGCAGCGATGGGTGGTTTATGATCCGTGTAATTGCTTCAAGCCCAATATTTCCTTTGCCAATCCCAGCGTGGCGATCCTTATGGGAGGCAAGCGAGTTCAAGCTATCATTCAGATGAATGGCATGGAGGCGGTCAAGTCCGATTGTTTGATCAAAATGCTCAAGTACGCTGTCAAGGTCGTTCACTAAATCATACCCGCCATCGAATACATGACAAGTGTCGAGACACACGCCCATTTTATCGGTAAGTTCTACTCTTTCCAGGATGGCCCTCAGCTCCTCAAAGTTCCTGCCAACCTCGCTGCCTTTTCCTGACATCGTTTCCAGCAAGACGGTCGTCGTCTGCTCTGGTTTCAGAATATTATTGAGCATTTCAGCGATCATCTCAATACCCGCCTCAGCACCTTGTCCAACATGACTTCCGGGATGGAAGTTGTAGAGATTACCCGGAAGATATTCCATACGCAACAAATCATCCGCCATCGTTTCTGTGGCAAATTTCCGTAGATGCGCATCTTTAGAGCATGCGTTCAAAGTATATGACGCATGTGCCAAAATGCGTGCGAACTGATGCTCCTTCATAATATCTAAAAGATCGGCCACGTCTTTCGGATCAATCGCTTTTGCGCTGCCGCCGCGTGGGTTGCGGATGAAAAATTGAAACGTGTTTGCACCGATAGAAAGAGCCTCCAAGCCCATGTGCTTAAAACCCTTAGAAACTGATAAATGACAGCCAATGTTTAACATAGCATTCCCTCCTATTTTGACTCCCCTAGGTGTAAGTTCTCAGCTACTTTCCAATTGACATAGTTTGTTTACCTTCATTTTACGACCTTGGTTCAGCTGATAATTTCCAAAGATAAATTGATGCCACTGATCCGCAGGGCGCATACCTCCGTCTATATTGTTCGAACTGATCTTTCGTTAAATTATCAAGTCCATACAGCCGAATCATACCGCGCCGGATGGCGATATCACCCCAACTTATCACGTCAGGTCGCTCCATGCAGTGAATCAACAGCATCTCTGCCGTCCATCTGCCAACGCCGTTCAAGGTGGATAATTGTTGAATGACTTCGTCATCTGACAACTCATACAGTGCGGGTAGCTTAAGCTCACCACGTTTGACCAGTTCTACGATGTCTTTAATAACAACCGCTTTTTTCATGGTAATGCCGCACTGTTGAATTTCTTCGGCTGAAAATTGATCCAAGTTTTCTGGCGTGATGGCTCCGAAACGTTCCTGCATTCTGTTCCAGATGGTATGCACAGCTTTGGCTGAAATCAGTTGTCCCACGACGGCGTAAACCAGAGCGGTGAATAGATCAGGAATGATTTCTCGTTCGATTCGACCCAACCTCTCCATGGCTGCTCCAAGTACAGGGTCAGCCTCTTTCAGGTATTTGACCTCAGTTTCCCCATAATCGAAGCTCTTTGTTTGAACTGTTAGCATAAGTTTCTCCAGCTTCCTCAGTTCCTATTTAGCCCATTTGTATCCAATAGAAGAAATATGTAATTCAGGGAAAACAGAATTAGTCCTCCAAGTACAGTGAAAAGCCGGTTTTTCTACCTGCTAGAGAAACCGGCTTTCAGTATTTATGTCTAGTACGCTATAGCCCAGATACGGGTTCAACATGACTAAGCAGCTGTTCAAATTCCTCTTCTGTTAAAATAGGAACACCTAAGCTTTGCGCTTTTACAAGCTTAGTGCCGGCTTTCTCTCCTGCAACAACAAAGGCTGTTTTTTTACTGACACTGCTAGCCGCTTTTCCACCATGCTCTTCAATAAGGAGCTCAATTTCCCGCCGTTCCCAGCGCTCTAATGAACCCGTAACGACAATGCTTTTTCCCGCCAAGATCTGTGGCTTAGACGATAGGTCAGCGGTCATAGATACGCCAGCTTCACGTAGTTTCGTCAAGAAACGCTCAGTACTGTCGAGAGCAAAAAACTGCACCAGGCTTTCCGCCATGGTCGGTCCAACGTCCGGGATCAAGAGCAGTTCCTCCACCGTGGCGCTCAGCAATTTGTCCATAGACCCAAAGGCCTGTGCCAAGGTTTTCCCGGATTTTTCTCCAGTGTGGCGAATTCCCAAAGCAAAAATCAACGGAGCCAGTCCTCGTGCTTTGCTGTCTTGAATCGACTTTAGTAAATTCTCCGCCGATTTTTTCCCCATTCGTTCGATCGGTGTTAACTCGTCGAATGTCAAGGTGTAAAGATCGGCTGCATCCTTAATCAGCTCAGCATCAAGGAGTTGTTGAATGACGGCAGGACCTAACCCATCAATCGCCATGGCGTCGCGTGAAACAAAGTGAATGACCCCCTCACGTTGCCTTGCCGGGCAGGTGATACTTTTACAGCGATACGCAACTTCGCCTTCATCTTGCGTAACTGGGCTCTGGCATTCCGGACAAAGCTCCGGCATTTCAAAAAGTCTTTCCTCACTGGTTCGTTTTTCCGGTAACACCCGAACCACCTCCGGAATAACGTCCCCGGCTTTTTGTAAGAGCACATGGTCCCCGATCAGGATATCTTTCTCACGTATGTTATCCAAATTATGCAGTGTTGCACGGCTCACTGTAGACCCTGCGATGGAAACAGGCTTTAAAACTGCAGTGGGTGTCAGTACCCCGGTGCGCCCAACTCGGATAATAATGTCCTCCACCACAGTTTCAACCTGCTCAGCCGGGAATTTATAGGAAATAGCCCAGCGGGGGCTTTTCGAGGTGAAGCCAAGTTCCTGCTGAAGAGCGAACTCATTCACTTTAATCACTAGACCATCAATATCATAGGGGAAGCGATGACGCTCAGAAGCCATTCCTTCACAATACTTAATGATGTCTTCGATATCACAAAAAATCTTATACTCGGGATTCACGACAAATCCTTGCTGTTGTAGATAGGTAAGAACTTCTGTTTGTTTATGTAGTCCCAGTTCTTTCGCCGCCAAGACTTGATATGCAAAGTAATCAAGCTTGCGCTGTGCGGTAATTTTAGAGTTCAGTTGCCGTAATGACCCGGCGGCGGCATTACGAGGATTGGCAAACGTAGGCTGCCCTTCTTCCTCTCGATCTTCGTTCAAGCGTGCAAAGGAGGCTTTTGGCATATAGCCTTCTCCTCGGACACTTAACTTTGGTACCGATTCGTTCAAACGCAGTGGAATGGATCCCACCGTTTTGACATTGGCGGTGATCTCTTCTCCAACCGTCCCATCGCCACGGGTTGCCCCCCGCACCATAAGCCCCTCTTCATAGGTGAGGGCCACTGTCAAACCATCAATTTTGAGCTCAACCACATATTCCACTGGCTCTTCCACTTGACGCACGCGGCGGTCAAACTCCCGTAAATCGTCGGGGGAAAACGCATTGTCTAGGCTGAGAAGTTGCTCCAAATGCCGCACCTTAGTGTACTCTTTGGCCACCTCTCCACCAACACGTCGAGTCGGAGAATCTGGAGTCACCCAGTCTGGATGGTTCGCTTCTAAATCCAGCAGTTCTCGCATGAGAGCGTCGTATTCCGAATCCGTAATACGGGGCTGGTCAAGTCCATAATACTGCTTGTTCGCGTTGCCTAGTTCCTTGCGTAGCGTGACTACGCGCTGTAATTCATCCTGCACTGAGATTCCTCCGTTCTCTGTTCATTCTCTGAAATGATCGGCTGATGCTTTACTTAGAAGGTCGTCCCACAAAGGACGATCTTCTAAGCAAAGCAGTGTAATATAGAGTCCCCGCAGCGAAGCTGCGGGGAGTTTGTTCGGTTGTATCCAATTGTAACCAAGTTTTTAGATATTATCAAATAATATCTAGGGTTCATGCGTCACTATCTTAGGAACGGAGCAATAATCAAGGAAATGGTACCCATAACTTTGATTAAAGCATTCAGTGAAGGACCTGAAGTGTCTTTAAAGGGATCTCCAACTGTGTCGCCAATGACTGCAGCTGCGTGAGTCGGAGTACCTTTACCACCTAGGTTGCCTGCTTCAATAAATTTCTTGGCATTGTCCCAAGCGCCACCGGCGTTTGCCATGAAAATTGCCAGTAACAGTCCTGAAACTGTACCACCCGCCAAATAGCCACCCATTGCATTTTTACCGAGTCCAAAACCAACAATGAGAGGAATACATACGGCGAGTAGACCAGGAACAATCATTTCCCGAAGAGCGGCTTTCGTCGAAATATCGACACAAGCGCGATAATCAGGTTTTCCTGTACCTTCCATAATTCCAGGAATTTCTCGGAACTGACGGCGAACTTCTTCGATCATCTCGAAGGCAGCTTTACCAACAGCTTCCATACAAAATGCTGAGAACAGGAATGGTACAGCAGCCCCAAGAAACACACCAATAATGGTCGTAGGGACTAAGATATTAATCGTCTCTAGGTTCGCCAATTCAGCATAGGCATTAAAAAGTGCCAAAGCAGTCAAAGCTGCTGAACCGATTGCGAATCCCTTCGCGACTGCAGCCGTTGTATTACCGACTGAATCAAGCTGATCAGTTGTTTTACGAACATTCGGTTCAAGTTCAGCCATCTCAGCAATTCCGCCGGCATTGTCAGCGACAGGACCGAAGGAGTCAATCGCAACGACCATACCGGCTGTAGATAACATGGCCATAGCAGCCATAGCGATTCCGAAGATTCCTGCAGCAGAGAAGGAAACGTAAATTGCTGCGCAGATCACAAGAACTGGTAGCGTAGTACTCTTTAAGCCAACAGCTAAGCCAGCAATAATATTCGTTGCGGCCCCTGTCTCCGAAGCCTTTGCGATCGCTTGGGCAGGTGGCTTCTGATTGGAGGTATAGTACTCTGTAATCAAACCGATCAGAACATTAACAACCAAACCCGTAAAGATGGCAATATATACGGTATTGGGGGTAAGAATTACGCCTTTAACCGTGATCGAAGCCGGTAAGATGAGATGAACAATTCCATAAGCTGCAACGGCAGTGATGAGATTTGTTCCCCAAAGTCCCATATTCAGAGCAGTTTGTGGATTGGCGTTTTCTCCAGTGCGTACAAAAAAGCTAGCGACAATCGCAGCAATCAAGCCTGCAGCCCCTAATAGTAGTGGCAACATGATCCCAGGTAACCCTGGAACGCCGTTTACGACAACACCTTTGTAAACTGTAGCACCGACCAACATAGACGCAACGGCTGAAGCAGCATAAGACTCAAATAAGTCAGCGCCCATTCCAGCGGTATCCCCTACATTGTCTCCAACATTATCAGCAATTGTGGCTGGGTTACGTGGATCATCCTCAGGAATCCCTGCTTCAACTTTACCCACCAAGTCTGCTCCAACATCGGCAGCTTTGGTGAAGATTCCGCCACCTACACGAGCGAAAAGTGCCACAGCACTCGCTCCAAAGGCAAAGGACGTAATCACGTTGATATCCTTAAAGACTAAGTAAAGTATGGTTACACCCAAGAGGCCTAACCCTGCAACAGATAAACCCATGACAGCGCCGCCACGGAAAGCAACACCTAAAGCTTTGTTCAAGCTTGTTCGAGCAGCCTCAGTGGTACGAGTATTAGCCCGTGTTGTAATAGACATACCCACATAACCAGCTACCGCAGACAAGACTGCGCCAAGCAGGAAGGAAACGGCTGTTTGCCAGCCTAAAGTCAAAAATAGTGCGATAAAGATGATAAGGACAATCGGAATTAACGAACGATATTCACGATTAAGAAAAGCCATAGCCCCTTCTTGAATCGCACTGGAGATCTCTTGCATCCGGTCATTACCCGGGTTTTCACTTAAGACACTTTTAGCAAAGTAAAATGCAAACAGGAGACCGAGAATTCCCGCTCCCACTACCCAATAAGGCATTGTAGTCAAATCCAAATCCATTGTGTGACTTCCTCTCAATATGAATTACCCCTGCACTTTTGTTCTCCGACCTAGTCTCCCGAGTCTTTTTTTCACTCCCTTATAGTTTGCTAAACAAAGGTATATTTATTATAGCAGTATGATAGACAATAATTCAAGTTCCAATACAAACATTCGTCAAATAATTCATTGTATTTTAGAAACTCCCACTTCCATCCGTGGAAGTGGGAGCTCCGTTTACCTTAGTGGAGGTAGATTCCACCACTAAATTATGATGAGACCAAAGTAGGTTACAGCTTCGTTAACTTGGTATATACAGTGAAAAGTCTTTTGATCCCAACGCCTTCGAAAACAATGACCAACTCAGCGCGGTCGCCTTCTCCGTTAATGGTAACAATAATGCCTCGGCCAAACGTAGCATGTTGCACTTTGTCGCCGACATGATGCGCCTCATCGTCTTTACGGACGAGCGTGCTTCCGAAGCTTTTCTCCCATGAACCAGAACCCAAGGGAACCGACTTATTCGCCGTCCTCTCCCGTTGTGTAACCGATTTAGATTTAGCAGCAGGGCTACGTTTTGGCGGATCTAAAGGGTCAATATCCGTTAATAACGTTGACGGGATTTCAGATAAAAAACGTGAAGGTTGATTATATTGTGTTTTGCCGTAAAGCATACGCATTTCAGCATTGCATAGGTAGAGCTTCTCCCTCGCTCGAGTGATGGCGACATAACAAAGTCGCCGCTCTTCCTCTAATTCAGTCGGGTCCATGAGTGAACGACTACTAGGAAAAATTCCGTCCTCCATACCCACGACAAACACCACCGGAAACTCTAACCCCTTTGCGCTGTGCATGGTCATCAGAGCGACAGCGGCTTCCGCTTCGTCCAGGTTATCAATATCTGCAACCAAAGAGACTTGTTCTAAGAAACCACTCAAACCCGCTACGGCTTCCTCTTCTTCTACCCCATCATTTAAGGCGTTTTGAGCAGCCTGGGCCGCTTTAGCATCATACTCAGCCGTTACAGACAAAAACTCCCCCAAATTTTCTAGACGAGTCTCCGCTTCAGGTGTATCCTCTCCCTCAAGAATTGCTTTGTAACCCGTCTTGTTTAAAATTGCTTGCACCAGGTCTGTCACCGACGCTTCCTTAGAAAACGCCACTAAGCCTTGCATCATTTGTGCAAATCCTACCAATGGTTTCTTGGCTCGTGCTGGCAGATCGGGAATATACTCCGCCTCCAAAATAGCGTCCAGTACCGGCATTCCCTGTTCATCCGCATATTCTATGATCTTCTCTAGCGCGCTATCCCCAAGTCCACGTTTCGGCACGCCAAGGACTCGGGCAAAACTCACTTGATCAGCCGGGTTATATAAGACTCTTAAATACGCTAAAATGTCCTTGATTTCCATGCGCTGGTAGAATTTCAACCCTGAAAAAACGCGATAAGGTGTCGCAGCCTTCATTAGACGCTCCTCAAGCGCCCGTGACTGAGCATTCGTTCGGTAAAGAATGGCGCAATCATTATAAGGTCGTCCTTCCAGCTCATGTAAACGCTTAATACGCTCTACGACATAGCCGGCCTCATCTCGCTCGTCATTCCCAACATAACACACTAAAGCTTGTCCCTCTGCATTTTCGGTCCAAAGGGACTTTTCTTTGCGCGTTTCGTTATTTTTCACGACGGCATTCGCCGCTTCTAGAATTTTCTGCGTTGAGCGGTAATTTTGTTCGAGTTTAATGACCTTCGTCTCTGGATAATCCCGTTCAAAATCGAGAATATTTTGAATATCTGCGCCTCTCCATCCATAGACCGATTGATCATCATCCCCTACCACGCAAAGGTTGCGATACTTACTTGCTAAAATTTTAATTAACATATATTGAGCATGATTCGTATCTTGATACTCATCGACCATAATGTACCGGAATTTATCTTGATAATAGTCAAAGGCTTGTTTATTTTGCTGAAAGAGCTGCACGGTCAGCATGATAATATCATCAAAATCTAACGCATTATTGCTCTTCATCTTCTTCTGGTACGCTCTGTAAACGTCCACAATTTTATGTTGAAAATAATCCTCAGCCTTACGAGAAAAGTCTTCCGGATCTAATAGTTTGTTTTTGGCGTCACTGATCACCGCCGCAACACTTCGCACCGGGAATTTCTTGTCATCAAGATTGAATTCCCTTAAGCACGATTTCAAGACCGACTGTTGGTCCCCTGTATCATAGATAACAAAATTCCGGCTGTACCCGGGCATATTATCAATTTCACGTCTCAGAATACGAACGCAAGCGGAGTGAAACGTGGTGACCCATAAGCCATAACCCTCACTGCCTACCAAAGTGGTCACTCGCTCACGCATCTCTTTGGCTGCTTTATTCGTAAACGTAATTGCTAAAATGGCACTGGGTTCTATCCCTTGAGCAATTAAGTGGGCAATTCTATAGGTGAGCACACGCGTCTTTCCCGATCCGGCACCCGCAAGAATTAGAAGCGGCCCCTCATTATGTTCAGCAGCTTCTCTTTGGACTGGATTCAAATCTTCCAACCGATACATTAAACCACTCCACCTCACTAGTATATAAACGTCCGTTTATACTTTCTGACTAGTATTATAACATAGCTATACAATTCTCTGTTACTCGTTTTACCTTGCATGGTTTAGTCTGATATACTAACAATGATCATGTTTTTAAAAGGAAGTGGCATCATTGGAAAAAGTGTTTATTGGTTGTTCAATCCTCAAGAATGAGCTTAAACAAGTCATGCAAGAAATGGGTTTGCAAAACAAGATGGTTTTCATAGACGCCGCGTTGCATGTTAATATAGACCGCTTAGAAACGGCCCTTCGGGGAAAACTCGAGGAAACTAGTTCCATTGGACAGCCGATTATCTTAGTCGGAAATAAATGCCACCCTGATATGGATCTGATTGCCAAGGATTATGACGGTCAAGTTGTCCCCAGGGCTAATTGCTTAGAATTACTCCTGGGAGATAAAATGAAAGAATTAAATAGGGACGCCAAGATCTTCTATACCACGAGCGCATGGTTATCCAAATGGAAAGAAATCTTCATGACTGAGCTAGGCTGGGATGAGATTGATGGCCGGCAAAATTTCGGTTACTATGACAAAATACTTCTGCTGGACTGGGGGACACCGATTGACGACCTAGATGTGCTAGAATTTTATGATTTCACTCAAGTCCCCATCGAGATTTACCCTATAACCTTAGATAACCTAAAAGCAGAACTGTCCAAGCTGCTTGCTGGTAAATCCGAAGCCTAATTGAGTTGTGTTAAATACTTTTTTGCGTCTTGACTCTGAATATGACGTAAAGAAGATCATTTCAATAAAAGAATGATGATAATTTAAATAGAAATAGAGCGGCTTAGCCGCTCTATTTCTATGATATTTGAGACTTTAAAATTCACAGGTGTTGGCTGTTCTCGGAAAAGAAATAACGTCCCGAATATTTGACATTCCCGTCAGATACATAATCACGCGTTCAAAACCAAGTCCGTACCCGGCATGTTTCACGCCGCCATACTTCCGAATATCAAGGTACCATTCATAATCCTCTTCATTCAGCCCGGATTCTTTCATGCGATTTTTCAAGACCTCAAGGCGTTCTTCCCGTTGGCTTCCCCCAATGATTTCTCCAACCCCAGGAACCAGTAAATCCATGGCCGCTACCGTCTTATTATCGTCGTTAAGCCGCATATAGAACGCCTTAATTCCTTTTGGATAATCCGAAACGAAGACTGGCTTTTTGAAGACTTTCTCTGTCAGATAACGTTCATGCTCTGTTTGAAGATCCGTGCCCCAATGAACAGGATACTCAAAGTTAGCATTTTCCTTTTCTAGGAGTTCTACCGCTTCAGTATACGTAATATGACCGAATTCTGAGCTTAGGATATTTTCCAGTCGATCAAACAACGTCTTATCAACAAAGTTATTGAAAAACGCCATCTCCTCTGGAGCATTATCCAAGGCATATTGGATGATGAATTTCATCATCTCTTCCGCCAAGTTCATATCGTCGTTTAGATCAGCAAACGCGATCTCCGGTTCGATCATCCAAAACTCGGCGGCATGCCTCGGTGTATTCGAATTTTCCGCTCGAAATGTGGGTCCAAACGTATATACGTTGCGGAAGGCCATACAGTAGGTCTCAACATTGAGCTGCCCACTAACCGTTAGGCTTGTTTCCCGGCCAAAGAAATCTTTGGCGAAATCAACGTTACCCGCTTCGTTTTGAGGAAGTTTCGTAATATCTAGCGCGGTCACCCGAAACATTTCCCCTGCGCCCTCGGCATCACTGCCTGTAATAATGGGCGTATGCACATAGACATAACCTTTCTCCTGAAAGAACTTATGGATTGCATAGGCCACCACGGATCGTACTCGAAACACGGCAGCAAACGTATTCGTTCTTGGACGCAAATGCGCGATCGTTCGTAAATACTCAAACGTATGACGTTTCTTTTGAAGGGGATAATCGGCAGCGGACAGTGAGACAACCTCGATGAGTTCCGCTTTCAATTCAAACGCTTGCTTCGCTCCAGGTGTTGCAACAAGCGTACCCTGGATACGTAAGGCAGAACTAATCGTCAGCTTCCCTATTTCGGCAAAGTTGGCAAGGCTTTCTTCAAAAACCACTTGAATGTTTTCGAAAAAACTTCCGTCGTTGATTTCAATAAAGCCAAATGCTTTGGATGAGCGTACCGTTCGAACCCATCCGGATAGTTCTACTTTCTGGTTAAGAAACCGATCGGTCTCTCTGTAGATTTCTTTCACTGTGATCGATTGCATCTTAGTATGCCTCCTCAGAATGCCCTTTGAGGGTTTAAGAATTTCCTAAGTATAAATTATACATGATTAGTATATCAACTTCAAATCTAACCCTCGTCATCACCGAGTAGCTCCACCAGCCGCGCCTCTGTCAGTCCCTCCTCCGAATAAATGGGGATATTATGCTCTTTCAAGATTGCAGCGGTGACACCTTGACCGGCCTTGATGGTATGTGAAAAAGTTCCATCATAAATATGATTCACACCACAAGAAGGACTACGTTCCTTGAGAATTGCCGCAGACACCTTAGACATCCTAACGATCTTTAAAACTTCTGTTGCCCCTTGGATGAATTGAGGCGTCACGACTTCTCCCTGTGCCCCCTGGGCGACACACCTGCCAAGCAATACATCCTGCCCAGTGCCTTCGATGATTTCTACTGGAGCCCGTGGAGTTGGCAAGCCACCGAGTTGTTCCGGGCAGACCGGGATAAACTTTCCCAAAGCACTGTATTTCTGGATCAAAGCATGGGCATTCGTCGTGCCGTCATATTTTGTGTTTAGCCCCAGTAAGCACGCGCTGACAATAATCACAAGGTACCCTCCAAATCATCCACATCAATCCCTGCCATCTTAATTAAATACATGGCATTGCGTGTGGTTGAAATTCCCGGTCGAAGTTTGTAGTCGAAATGGATTTCATCATTCTTATAGAACTCCCTAAAATGATAATTTCTAATTTTACGGTCACTTTCACGTTCGAGATCTCCTAGTTCCAAATCATGCGTTGATACCATCCCCATGGCTCCGGCCTTGCCCAACTGCCGAATCAGGACTTTAGCCCCAGCATGCCGGTCTTGTGAATTCGTACCCTTGAAAATTTCATCTAATAGGAAGAATATTTTTCGGTCTGTTTTTGTTGCGCTGACGATTTGTTTAATTCGCAATAATTCTGCGTAAAACGAGGAGATATTTTCTCCCAGATTATCACTAACACGCATGCAGCTATAGATCTGCATGATTGAACAACTGAAACTCCTTGCACACACCGGGGCTCCAGCATACGCCAAGACCAAATTGATCCCCGCCGTGCGAAGTAACGTACTCTTTCCTGACATGTTCGAGCCTGTAATTAACAAGATGCCCGAGCGCTTCTCGATCGATAAATCGTTACACGTCGAATTAGCCAAGAGCGGATGTCCCATATTGGCTGCTAATAACCCTGTGTTTTCTGAAACCATTTCAGGCATTGCCCACTCTGGGTGATCAAAGTGAATCATTGCCAAGCTTGCTAACCCCTCCAGCTCAGCGACCGTATCCACCCATCGGCCCAGAGAACGGCCTGATTTCTCTTTCCAAGATTCTAGGGCAATCATGCACTGAATATCCCAAAGCGTAAAAATGTTAATGACTAAAAACATCGAGTTGCCCCGATTGGATATAAGCTCAGCCAAACCCGAAAGCTTTCTTATTTGTTGGAAGGCTGCCTTACCATCACGGTCATATAACCTTTTTTTCAGATCTTGTAGGTACTCCGATTTGAAAGTCCGTTTCTCAAACCGTTCCAGCATTTTCTCATAAACTCTCAGACTTTCCTTATAAGCATAGACTGCTTCAAGCGCGTTGCCCCTTTGCTTTCCTGCAAAGAGTATGATCGCCTGAATGAAAAAGCCCGCCAATGGAAACCAATAGGATACTTTGGAGGTGAGAAAATAAAGCAGCAAAAATGTCACCGTGATGATAGGGAGTGCTCGAGCTAAAATGACAACGCCTGGTCGCAAATAGCTTGCGTCATACGTCTTCGCCCATTCTATGATGCGTGTTGGAGAATTCAACGGACGCTTTGTGGTTCTTGCCTCCGCCATAAATCGATGTCGCCAAGCAAGATTAAGGCTTAATTCCTTGATTGCTTCTTGTTTCTTTTGAATGACATCACCCTCTAATGGAGGTTCAGTCAACAACTCTTTCAGCTTTTCCCTTCCCCTATAAGTCTTCGCCGTATTAATCCACTGAAAAAGTGAACTGGCTCCAAAGAGGTCAAGATCCTCCGAATATGGGTGAGCGGGGTCTTTGAAATCCTCTCCTGTATCGGCGAACGATTTCCACTCTCCAGCTAGACGCTTCAAGGCTTGCCCATAGATTTCATAAAGCACTTGGAGATAGTTTCGTTTTGTCCTTAACTTTTGATGCCAAAAAACGAGTACAACAAAAGAGATCACGGTAAAGAGAAGAATTCCTAGTCCCAAAGAAGATCTTTGGTTCATATATAGAAAAATCGCCAGTGCGCATCCAGACAAGAATAGACCTAGTCTTACATTACTTAATCGGTTAATTGCTTGGTTCAACTTTTCTAACCGTCGCGCGTAATACTCACTTCGTTTTCCATACAGTGCCTTTGACCCTGCCAAATGTTTATCCCCCTACTCTAATGAACATAATGTTTATATTTTCCAACCACACTATACCCTATTCGGCTTGATGTTGCCAAAAGCCTTCTCTCAGTTCTTTCTTTCCGCATGATTTCTTGGAAGCTATGTTATACTTGGGTATTGGGTATTGGAGGAATTTGTATGGGACTAACCAAAATGACAACGACATTACTGGCACTGGATTGTCTTTCTATTTACAGGGGACTGTTAAAGGACAAGGTCTTCAGGTCGTTGAGGGCACTGCTGATTTGCGTAGATAACGGAGAAAACGAAGACATCGAGCTTCGAAAAGTGGTCAATTGTTACAATGACTTTTACTTTGAGCTGGCTAAAAGTAAGACACTTTCATTAAAAGACTATATTATCGATAGCATCATGTTTGATGAAAATCCCTTTACTTTTAAGCTGCAAGCTGTGCAGTGTCTTGACTCTGATCATCGTGTTCTTGAGAAAGCTGTTTGCCATGATTTAGAAGGTCTTCAACTAGTTTCAGGCCTTGATGCGTCGATCATCAAAGCCGGGATAAACAAGTTATTTGAAGACGATAGCAATAAGATGATCATAGAGGGACTTCCCGAATGGGTTTTAGAAAGTATGCCTACCAGAAACCCTAATCCAATAAACACTGTGAAGAATCGGTTTAAGTCATGCCCCCAGTGGGCTAAGTGTCTAGAGGATCTGAGAAATTTCCACAAAGCCTACGGTTGCGGCATCTATGCTCGCTATATTGCCTTTGTCTGGGAGAAGAAGGATGGCCATGGTTACCTAAAAGGGATAGAGAGTCCTGATGCGATTAGCTTAGATGAACTGGTGGATTACCAAAACGAACGTACCAAAGTGATTGAAAATACGCTTCAGTTTTTGGAGGGCTATCCATCCAACAATGTCCTTCTCTACGGAGATAGGGGTACGGGTAAGTCATCCACTGTCAAAGCCATACTGAATGAATATCATAGCCAAGGACTGCGGATGCTAGAAGTCCCCAAGGCCTATCTTGCGGATTTTCCGCTAATTATTCGGCATTTAAGAAATAGAGCTCAAAAGTTTATTATCTTCGTTGATGATCTGGTCTTTGGGGACAATGAGGAAAACTATACCTCGTTGAAGGCAGTGCTAGAGGGTGGTCTCGAAAGTAAAACGCCCAACATTGTCATCTATGCCACGTCCAACCGAAGACACCTGGTCAAGGAGTATTTCAGTGAGAGAGCCGGGTTACAATCAGGTAATCATGATGAGGAAGTCCATGCCGGGGACAGTATGCAAGAAAAGCTTTCACTCGCGGATCGCTTTGGCATTAGTGTGGTGTTCTCTTCCCCTGATCAAAATCAATATCTGAAAATAGTCGATGGGATTACTGAAAAAAGACATATTACAATTGACAAAAAAAGATTGCACCGAGAAGCCTTGCAGTGGACACTTTCGTATAACGGGCGTTCAGCAAGGACCGCAAGGCAGTTTGTTGATTGGATTGAGGGGAAAGATTCCCGATTATGATTGGGAATCTTTCTTTGTACTAGTCAGAAAGTATAACTTTTTGTTATATACTTTCTGCAGCATAAGCGCAACTAAGGCTTGGCGCTAGCCAAGTTTTTCTTTATCTACGCGAAATTGATGCCCCTATTTTTCCTACTCTGAAACTTAACCCCGTAAACGGTCATCACCGAAAAGATTGAAATAATTCCAAGATGAGTTATCAAGACGCTAAAAATATTCGCTCCACCTCCACCTTTTTGTCCCCCTAGGCTACGCCCGCCGCCATGGCCTGCGCCATCCCTCTCTCCACTCGGTGGCAGACCCTGGAAGCCACTTTGTTCAACCGGCACTTGATTTTCATTCACAGTGCTTTGCACCAAAGAAACGTTTGTAACGTTCGTTTGAGAATAAATTGTATAGCTCCCAACACTAAGAGCTAAGACAACTGCAGCAATCCCTAATTTTCCAAGTAAACTACTTTTCTGAGTTTTTTTGAAAAGTAGTTTAAACTTATTCATGACCCAGCTCCAATTGAGTCCCAAATGGATTCCAGTTAATAAAAGTGCAACGTAGGATACAACAATATGCAAGCTTTGAAACAAGTGAGTTTGACTTGTTTTAAAAACGCCGACCAAGATGGTCTTAGAAATCATGACGCCACTCACTATGATGAAACCCATGGAGATAAAGAGAAGCGCCTGGACTAAGTAACCTATTCTTGATTTAACAGATATTTTCAATAAGTTTACAGTAACCCTTTTAACCCATCTTGCATTCAGCGCGAGGTGTATTAAGAAAACTCCCCCCAAAGCCAATCCGGCAATTTCATGGAATTGCATTCCCGAAAAAACCCGCGTATTAAAGAGCAACGCAAAAACGAGAACCATTAAGATATCCAAGGACAGTTTAAGGTAATTTATGGCTTTCATAGACAAGACCCCTCTTCTAAACTAAATTCACTGCACTGATTTGCAATTTGCAACTTGCAAAGTCAATCTCATAGTCTTACTTTAAACACAAACCGTGTTCAATTAGTGACCTAACTATTGAGAACTTGTGGAGAGCTCTTTAGATCTTATGAAGATGAAGATGAATCGTCAAAAAGAAGCTGAATCAAATCTATTTCTAGATTTGATTCAGCTTCTTTCATTTTTGCTTGCAAATTTGTCGTTACGAATCCTTTAGGAGATCCATGATGACACTCCATTCGCTCAGCTTCTGTTCATACTTTTTAGTATTTGCTGGGCTAGAGGACGTAAGCTTATGGAACGATAGATCTGATGTCGCCTTGAATCCAACCCACTTTTTATAAGTTTCGTACGCTTTTCCTCCATTAAATATCACGGTTTTTATGTCAGGATATGCTTTAAACAGCCCGCCAAAATCGTTTGCTTTTTCTTCCCGAATATTAGAATCCAAACTACCTTCCCTATAACAACTCTCAATGACGTCCCATACCGCAATTTTCTTACTCTGAACAAAGGACACCTTTTCTTCGTATACCTGACTGATTTGTGTGTAGAAAAGTTCATAGAGTATCTTCCAGAATTGATTCCTAGGATGACCATAATACTGTTGTAATCGAAGGGATTCTACCCCTGGCATGGACCCAAGAATTAAGATGCGTGATCGCTCATCAACGATCGGTAGAAATGACGTCAACAACAATCCCAACAGATTCACTTCTCCGTTCAACCAGAACAACATCGCGCCATGTTCCGTTACTCATTTTTCCTACTTTTTTACGAGTCCCAATTTCTCTAAAACCACATTTTTTATGTGTAGATAAGCTCGCAATATTTTCCGGGAAAATTCCAGCCTGCAACGTCCAGAATCCATTTTGCTCAGAACCTTGAATCAGCGCTCCCAATAATATGATTGCGATTCCTTTTCCTCTATAATTAGGGGATAAGTACACGCTAACTTCCGCCACACCGTTATAAGCACACCGACTTGAAACAGGGCTTAGTGCTGCCCATCCTATGACCTTATCTCCATCCATCGCTACGAACCGGCATTCCTTGACATGGTTATAATCCCACATCTCCCAACTTGGCGCAACTGATTCAAAGGTAGCATTACCCGTAAGGATGCCCTCTATGTAAATATCCTTGACCTCTTTCCAATCCTCTAGATACATTTCTCTAATTTCATAATCCATGACAATACCCTCTCCTTTGTTAACTACCTTATCCATTTCTGAAGCCCCAAAAGATCCTCAGTTCTTTCATTCATATAATCATGAGCATCTTCTATCCCTTTATTATAAATATACGGTCCAATATCATTAATAATGAAATCAAGTAGTAACTCAGCACCTAAATTATTAAGCTCTTCATTTCTCTCGTTGCAATAATATCTCTTTAAATTCTCAACCAGTACCACTCTAATCTCTTTCTTAAGTTCTATCTCCATTTTCGCCAACGTAATCTCCCCTTTTCATGGTTTAATAACATGACCAATTATATCCTAGGAATGTGTCAAGAACAGTTTATGTGCATAAAAATTAACCTCTTGGAGAATAATGGTATAAAAAGAGCCTAAAGGAGAAACACCATGGATGATTACTTTGACAATATAGACAGCACGGAGATTAACTTAAAATATTTCACTGAACATCACGCGGCGATCTATAAGGCTTATGAGAAATACGGTCAGTTAGTCCATAAGGAAGGCGGCCCACTAGATGAAAAGACATGCTGGCTAATTAAAGTAGCACTGTCTACAGAGTGCCAATACCCTAGAGCTTTAAGAACACATATTTTAAAAGCCTTGAGTAGTGGGTGCACGAAAGAGGAAATTGAACACGCTATTCTCTTAGTGGCTCCCAGCGCCGGATTTCCTAAAACCATGTCTGGTATTTTAACCTTGAGAGGAATCATCGAACAATCAGCAGACGATTCGATACACTGAATTCACCCTATATCTTCTCGTAATAAAGTGATATACTGTATTCTTGGATAAAAATATGAATTATAAAGGAACGATTAATCATGATAAGTACCAGTGGTATCACTTTAAGATTCGGTAAAAGGGCATTATTTGAAGATGTTAATGTAAAATTTCTTCCCGGAAACTGTTATGGCTTAATTGGGGCAAATGGAGCCGGGAAATCAACCTTTTTAAACATACTATCCGGTGTAACAGACTCCACCAGTGGCGACGTCATCCTAACACCTGGCGAACGGATTGGTGTTTTAAAACAAGATCACTTTGAATTTGAAGAGTCCGAAGTGTTGCAAACCGTTATGATGGGGCATGCCAGGCTCTATGAGATTATGGTCGCGAAAGATGCGCTTTATGCAAAGCCGGACTTTTCTGAAGAGGACGGAATTAATGCTTCCATACTAGAAGGCGATTTTGCTGAACTCAATGGATGGCAAGCTGAAGCTGAAGCCTCAGAACTATTAATGGGTCTAGGAATTGGCAAGGACCTTCAAAGTAAAAAAATGAAGGACCTTAGCGGGAATGAGAAAGTTCAGGTTCTCCTCGCTCAAGCCTTATTTGGTAATCCAAATATCCTACTACTCGATGAGCCTACCAATCACTTGGACCTGCAATCAATCTCTTGGTTAGAAAACTTCCTGTACAATTATGAAAATACGGTCATTGTCGTCTCTCATGACCGACATTTTTTGAACAAAGTATGCACACACATTGCTGATATCGATTTTGGTAAGATCCAGCTATTCGTGGGAAACTATGATTTCTGGTATGAATCGAGCCAATTGGCCCTGAGACTGATGAGAGAGTCCAATAAGAAAAAGGAAGACAAGATTGAAGATCTCCAAAAGTTTATTCAAAGGTTTAGCTCTAATGCTTCTAAGGCCAAGCAAGCAACGTCCCGTAAGAAGCAATTAGACAAGCTAACCTTAGATGACATTAAACCATCGTCTCGTAAATATCCTTATATTTCTTTCACCCCGGACAGAGAAGCAGGCAACAACATCTTGACTGTCAAAGACTTAACCGTGACTGTCAATGGCGAAAAGGTACTTGATAACATCTCGTTTATTGTGAATAAAGGCGATAAGATTGCCTTCGTCGGTCCTGACGGCAATGCTAAAACAACCTTATTCAAAGTTTTAATGGGAGAAATCATTCCCGATTCAGGAGAATTCACTTGGGGGATTACCACGACTCAAGCCTTCCTCCCGTTGGATAACTCCTCCTATTTCGAGACCAATCTGAACGTTGTCGATTGGCTGAGACAATTTTCTAAAGATCCAGAAGAGTCTTTCGTTCGAGGCTTCTTGGGGAGAATGCTTTTCTCAGGAGAAGAATCGTTGAAACAAGCGAGTGTTCTTTCTGGTGGAGAAAAAGTACGCTGCATGCTTTCACGAATGATGCTGAGCGGATCAAACGTGCAAATATTGGATGAACCCACCAATCATCTGGATATGGAATCGATCACGGCTCTCAATAATTCCTTGACGAACCTTGAGGGAAATGTACTGTTTGTATCTCAAGATCACCAGTTTGTCCAAACTATTGCGAACCGCATCATTGAAATCACACCCAAAGGAATTCTTGATCGCACGATGACTTTTGATGAATATCTAGAAAATGAAGACGTAAAAGTCTTGCTAGAAAAGTTGTATAGCTAATTTGTCATGAAGGTTTTTCATTTGACTATGTTGGCAAAATAGAAGGCCCAAGATAATTATGATTATCTTGGGCCTTCTTTACTTCTTAAACTAATCTAAATTATTGGGCACTCGTTGCAGCAGCAGGCGTATTTGGAGTTGGTGTGGCAGCAGGTGCCGTTGACATATCTTTGTCTCCGCGCATACCTTTACCCATTCCTCCAGGCACGAAGGTTCCATTTGCCATAGCCTCTGCCTGAACTTTTAACTGTGCTTGTTCTGCGTCACTCCAAGTTTTAATCTGCTCTGCCGTCAATTTAGCATTACTCTTCATCGACTCTACTTGAGCCGTTAAGCGTACTTGTTGTGCGGCACTCCATGCTTTAATCTGTTCTGCCGTCATGGGTTGACCGTTATTGAAGGCCTTGTCTTCATGCAACCCTTTATTGCCTTTACCTTTATCCATTCCCATCCCTGGACCGAAAACCTTACCCTCAGCTAACGCTTTGTCGCTGGATTGTTGGCGCTGGTCAATCGATTTCTTCGCAGTGTCCCCCTGTTCTGTTGTTCTAAGCCCAGCCGCGACTTCCTTGTCTACAATTTGCTTCTGAATTCCAAACATTTGTTGTGTCAACGTCTTGATTTCAGAGAGCTTGTCCGGATTTGTAGCGCCAAAGGCTGCCGTTGCTCCCCCCACCAATAGCACAACACTTAGTACGCCTGCGGCGAGTTTCTTTTTCATAGAATTCCCCCTTAAAAATTGTTACCGCTCAAGGAAACTTACTTCAGGTGGCAATTAGCCATCGAATCAAAGTTCGCAATTTCCCTAAAGGGTACACTTTTAGCATACCCTTAAATTATGTTGAAACTATGCAATGGTTTTTAAGAAGTTGTCAGCTTTTTGTAAAGAAAATGCATTTTTTACGCTTAAATCGGGGCTATCGCCGTCACTACTCCGTACCCGCCTAAAACCTTCACGGTTCCAACAAGTCCTCCACGATAAGAGTCCTGCTGTAGATTGACCCCAGTGCCTTGTCCAACAAAATATTTATCCAGGCTGTAATCAACGGTGAATTTATCCGCCTGGTTAAACTCATTGTAATTTGCTTGAAACTTTCCCTTAAGATAGACTCCTTGCTTCGGTTTCGTTTCACTCACTTGATCTACAACATAGTACTTCCCTTCTTGTTTAAGGCTTACATAGAGATTCTTGTTATTAATTTTATCGATTGGAAGTGTCACCTTAGACTTTGGTATGTCCGAAATTGCGAAATTTATCGCAACATAATCCCCTCTAAATATATCCGTAGGGTCAAATGCCTTCGATTCCAGGACGATCTCTTGCCCAAATAAAACGGTGGCTTGAGGTTTGATCATCATCGCTAAGAGGATTAACAAGGGAATGGCCACAGCGAGTAAGAATCTATTTTGCTTAGTCATGCGAGTGTCCCTCCCTTTGAAGTTTTCATCATTCGTTCAAAGTAGAAACCAAACGCAAGCAATAGTAGCCCACCCGCAATAAAGAACAACGATTTGGGTAAAAAAGCAAAGGTATCTGTATAATACCGAAAGATCGTAATACATACAAAGATCAGGCTGATGAGGCTTCCTTTTCTAATGAGGACGAACAGTAAGGCAACAAAGACAACGGCAAAGAGAATACTCACTAAACGTGTTGACTGAGCGCTAACCACTATGTTCCATATATCAGGTATTGTCAGAACCACTCCGGTAACGCCCAAAATAATGTTGCCCTGCACCCGGAAAATATCGGGTTCTACAGAGTGTTTTATCCCGTACATCATCAGTCCAATGGCGAAAAATAGCAGTGCAACATATAAACCCTCAACCTCATATCTTAGCGTCATTTGAAAAATAAAACTTAAGGCTGTAAGGTTCGCAAAGAACAAAAGAAGTCTAGATCTTTCAAAGTAGTTAAAAGCCAAGTAAACGACGGGAATACCCACCAAGGCGGCATATGGAAAGCCTTGATCAAACGAGGCATTCAGGTATATCCCAAATAGGAGGTTCGCAAACAGCATTAAGTATTTATCCTTTAACAGAATTGCCATGGGTACTACGCCCAAAGATGGCCATGACTTTGTAAGCCCTTGAAATCAAAGATACCCGTAGGTGTCTTTGATTTCAAGGGCTTAATCTATCTCCCCGGCCCAGAGGGTCCGCGATCACACACTCCAACGCCTTTGCGATCGTCGTAGCCAAACTCGGCTTTAACCCTCTTTCCTAAAGGTCCCTTCTCGCCATCCTTGGCTACAGGGACACTCGTCCATCCATGGACAGCGCTATAATTCTGAACGGATGTTTCCCGCCGGCAACGAGGCAATGATGCCTCGTTGCCGGGTACCCTGCCCGCTTGCATAAAGGATTAAAGCCCTAGTTTGGCTTGACGGAATGCATGGCCGAGGAGCGTGTCTCGCGGACCTTTATTGCTTGAACTTAGCCAACGCATCGGCGAGTGCCGTATTAATCGAGCCGCCCTCATTTTGGTGCTGCATGAAGGAGCTAACTTCCCGCTTATTCATGTTACCCTTTTCAGTCTCTCTTCGTTTCGTAAAGGCCGAAAGTTTCTCGCGATGCCCACAAACGCAGGAGAACATTTTATTGTCTCCGTCGCCCTTCAACTCCAGTTTCTTGTGGCATTCAGGACACCTTGCGTTCGACGTTTGAGAGATACCTTTTCGGTAACCGCACTCACGATCTTGACAGACGAACATCTCGCCTTTCTTTCCTTTCACTTGAAGAAGAAACTTTCCGCACTCTGGGCACTTATTCCTCGTCAAATTATCATGCTTAAAGGTTTGAGCGCTGCCAATCACCGTAGATACGAGTTGAGTTGCATACCCTCTGATCCCCGTCAGAAACGTTTGACTGGGTAGACGTCCCTTGCTAATCTCTGTCAATTGTTGTTCCCATTTAGCGGTTAGTTCGGGTGATTTCAGTTCGGGTGGGACCAAGCCGATGAGTTGAATCCCTTTCGATGTGGGAATGATCTCTTTACCCTGTCGATTCATATAAAAAGAACTGCAAAGTTTTTCAATAATTTCAGCACGTGTTGCTGGCGTCCCCAGCCCATGGCTTTGATCCATCACTTCTCGAAGCAATTGATCATCAATCAATTTTCCGGGATGTTCCATAGCCGTAAGCAAAGTGGCCTCAGTATGTCTAGAAGGTGGTTTTGTTTTACCCGTCACTAACTGAACGGACAGGTTTTTAAGACTCTCTCCCTTGCGAATCTCTGGGAGACTTTGGTCTGAGTCTCCGTCCTCATAATTATCCTCTGATTTGCCAGATCCCTCATAGACCTTGCGCCAACCTTTGAGCTTCACTATTTTACCCTTGGCAGTAAAGATTTTGCCTTTTATACCCACCTTGACGAGCGTCTGTTCATATTCAAAGGCTGGGGAGAGAACAGCGATGAATCGTCTGACGATTAAATCGTAAATTTTCAGTTCTTCCGAGCTCAGCCTAGATAACGTCGCGGGTTGCTCCGTGGGGATGAGGGCGTGGTGATCCGATACTTTCGAGCCATCAACAAACCGTTTGGTAATGATCAATTTATTTCTCAAGATGCTTCGTGCCATATCCACATAGGGACCCTGAGCAATACTTTTTAGACGTTCTGGTAACGTCGCTACGATATCTTCACTAATATAATGAGAATCGGTTCGAGGATAGGTCACTATTTTATGATTTTCATAAAGTTGCTGCATGATGGAGGACGTCGTTTTGGCGGAGAATCCATACTTACGATTAGCATCCCGTTGCAACTCTGTGAGATCATAGGCCAGTGGAGGAAGTTCCTTCTTTCCCTCTTTTTTAACCTCCAACACTTCCCCTGTTTGTCCGGTTACTTTGGCTACAAGTTGATCTGCTTTCGTCTTATCAAAGAGTCGAGTCTGGCCGTTTTTGTCCTGCCAACGAAGGGTCATTCCGGCCGCTATGGCATTCACTGCCCAATAGTCTTTTGGAACAAACTGTTTGATTTCATCTTCCCGTTCCACAACCATCGCCAGGGTCGGCGTTTGAACTCTTCCAGCAGAAAGTTGGGCATTATATTTACACGTCAAAGCCCTGGTGACATTCAGCCCGATTAACCAGTCTGCTTCTGCGCGGCATTCTGCTGCAGCATAAAGGGTTTCATACTCCCTGCCGGGTTTCAAATTATTGAACCCTTCCTTAATCGCCCGCTCAGTTAGAGAAGAGATCCACAATCTTTTGACGGGTTTTCTCCAACCCGCCTTTTTCATAATCCAGCGTGCTACCAGTTCGCCTTCTCGCCCGGCATCGGTCGCAATGATGAGGTCGTCTATCTCCGGACTCTTCATCAGACTTTTGACCACCCCAAATTGTTTTGAGGTCTCTTTCATAACGACCAAATCCATTTTAGCGGGTAGCATCGGCAAGTCTTCCATCTTCCAGCTTTTATATTTCTCATCATAGGCTTCGGGGTCGGCAAGCGTTACTAAGTGCCCTAGAGCCCAAACCACAATATATCGAGGCCCTACGAAACATCCGTTACCCTTTTGATGACAATTCAGGATTTTCGCCACCTCACGGCCAACAGAGGGTTTTTCAGTTAATACTAAGGTCTTTCCCATGTCATACTTCCTATCTTTTAACGTCTTACTGTATCTAATTCATCTAGGAGCCAGAGGGTCAATATTCAAACCTCAATTAATAAGGTCCTTCCCTTAGTAGGGCCTCTTTCGGAATTCTTCTTTGGTAGTTCACAACAATAACCCCAAGAGCAACTAAGGCTAAGGCCATAAACATATTCAGTGCCAGATGCTCTCCTGGAATAAACAAGGCTGACAACATGGCGCCAGAGACGGGGGTCATAAACTTATAGACACTAATTTCTCCCGCTTTATTGTATTTTAAAATAGCATACCAAAGAGAAAATGCAGTTGCCGAGAGAAACGCCGAATATAAGAGGAGTATTAGGGCTTTGTTGGTAAAGACCATAGTGTGGGGTTTTAGCCCCGGTAACCCCACCGCAATGAGGAGTAGCGATCCTAACAGCATCTGCCACGCCGTCAAAACAAAGGGATGAACTTCTTTCGAAATCCGCTTCGCCAAAATTGTCCCAATCGCACTGACAAGGCCTGACAAGATCATAAACCCTTCGCCCTGCCATGTGAAATCGAAGGTGAAATGTTGCCCCGAATTAATCAAGACGATCCCTGCAAAACCTGTGATTAAGCCAATCATCTTACGCCAACCTAGTCTGTCATCTGTATAAACGAAGTGGGCTATAATCACCACAAAAAAGATCCCTGCCGAGGATAAAATGGCCCCTTTCATCCCAGATGTATGAGCAAGCCCATTGTAAAAAAAGAAGTACTGCAAACTGATTTGAAGTAAGCCCAACAGGAATAATTGAGGCAGTACTTTTCTACTGACCTTTGGTGACTGCCGAATACCTGCCACAATTAAGATAAAAATGAGTATGGATGCCAGAAAAAAACGTATTCCTGCTAGAACAATAATAGCGGAGCGATCATTGGGTGCTATCCCCAGCTCTACATAGCTTACTTTTAATACGGGGAAAGCGCTTCCCCAAAGAACTGCGCAAAACAGCGCAATAATAAGAACCCAATATTTATTCGTTAATAGGTGTCCTAAGCCGTGCTCTTCCCTTTGTGTACCCAAGATTGTAATCAGTTCCTTCCAACGATGTTTTCTTTCTTCAAAAAGCCCGCATTTGGGCGCTCCTATATTCTAACATAAACTGTTCCCAAGCACCCTATCCAGAACTCTGTTATCTATTTTGCAAGAAGTGGGAGTGTTAGTGGCGATTAGCCATCGGACAAAACAGAAAAGAGAACCTAATTTTCAGGTTCCCTTTATGCCTCTTCAGATCAAATAGCTTACTTGCCTATCAGCAAACTTCCTAAGGACAAATCACTTTCCTTAGTTTTAAAAGAATTTGAGAAAAAGCTACTCTCTAACTCGTTCTTCAGTTCCATAAATGCATCGACCACCCTTGGATCAAAGTGAGTCCCGCGACAGCGAGCCAATTCATCGACAACCTTATCAATTGACCAGCCTTGCTTATAAGAACGAGTTGAAAGCATCGTATCTACAGCATCGCACAAAGCAATAATACGAGACTCAATAAGAATTTCTTCCGCCTTGAGCTGATTAGGATAGCCCTCACCACTGTATTGTTCGTGGTGCTGGAGCACTATTTGAGCTACCTTTTCCATCCCCTTATTATTCTCCAGGATCTTAAAGCCAATAAGCGAATGACCCTTGATAACCTTGAATTCGTCTGTAGTCAGTTTACCCGGCTTTTGCAAAATTGCTTCGCTGATTCCTAACTTACCAATATCGTGCAGCAAGGAGCCTCGTTTCAAATCATACAATTGATCCGTCGTAAACTGAAGCTTTTCCCCGATTGCCGTAGCATATTTGGCGACCGTCAGAGAATGTCCAAATAAGCTGTTCTCTCGAGTATCAATAATCTGAGACAGGGTTAACAGAAGCTGCTCATTATTGTCTTTTAATAACACGTTATAGTCTTGCAATTGGGCGAACTGTATCTCCTTGTCTTTCGCAAATAGACGCATGTTGTAGCGCATGAGAAGCAATGGAAGAACAAAACCCAATAGCCCCAATGTATGAAATTCCTTATAAGATGCTGCCAGTATCCAGCCCACAATAGCAACGAGTGCATAACTTACAACGACCCACTCTAGTGATTCTCTCCATATTTTGAGCAACTTAGTTTGGGAGGCAATAGAGACAATGATGGAAACAGCCACTAGATCAAATAGGACAAAAATAAAAATAGTTGCGAGAACTGGTAAAATGTTTGCCGTGCTTAATAATACATCATTATGGAGGTAATTCCACATTAAAAAAGTAACGTAAGTAACATTGATCGTTTCTGAGATATTAAAAATAATTTTAGATGGAGCTGCAATTTTGGGGTAGATTACTATGGAAAGTCCATAACAGAATGAAAATAGAATAAGTTCTAAAGGATTAAATAGCATAACTGCAGCCAGAATAATTGCTGACCCTGCAGAAATATTCATATCCTGCCCATTAACACTAAATGCGCTCAATCGGAAAAATTCTAACATAATGCCGAAAATAATAAAGGGAATTACTTTGGTTAACTCTATCGTGTAATGATCATGTAATAGCAAAGTAGAAAGTATGAAACAGGTAACAAGAACATGAAAGGCTATATAACATTTGGCCCCTGACGTTAATTTATTCAGTTTATACTCCCCCTTATACACTAGTAAAAAGCAGTCTTCTTGACTGCTTTTTATCCATATTAATAAAGCGCATTAATTACTTAACAGACTATTCCACAGTGCCGTCCATGACACTTTTGTCCACGATACTTTTGTCCATGATACCTTTGCCCAATCAATCGATGTACCTGAATCTATTATATACGAAGAAAGGGGCCATGTGTTATCCAAGTTTGGAAGTTCAGCCAACATCTTAGGATCCTTCGCTATTTCTACTGCTCTTCTTGCATTAATGACACCCGCGTTATCCGTCATATTTTTGTAGGGAACGTCCGTCGCTAGCAAGATCGTTTTAATCTCATTCGGTGTCAACGAGGGGTTTGCCTCCAGCATAAGAGCAATGGTACCGGTCACCATCGGTGCAGCCATAGACGAACCGCTCATTTCGAAGTAGTTCCTGTTAACCACTGCCTCTGGGTGCGCAATCGCTAAAATAGAGTCGCTCTTGGGTAGAAGGGAGATAATATCGACGCCCGGTGCAGTTACCTCAGGTTTGGAAATCCCTTGGGACGTGAGTCCATGTTTTGACCACGTAGCAAGTTCTGATTCTTGAGCCTTATCTTGACCCTTTCCATCAACCGCACCAACGGTAATGATATAGGGATCGTTTGCAGGCGCATAATTAATATCCGTGGGATTCGTCAGACTGTTCCCCGCGGCAGCTACAACCGTCACGCCACTTAACCAAAGCTGTTCAACCGCTGCACTTAGTGGACTATCTATATAGGACCCCGCTGTTTCAGAGGAAACGGAGAGGTTCACGACTTTAATATTATAATCATCTTTAAAATCATACACCCACTGCAAACCTAATAATAAGTCTTTTTCAGATAGTGCACCCTGATCGTCCCCTAGCTTAACATTAATTAGTTTGGCTGCAGGAGCGATTCCTCTAACATCATTGAATCCTTTACCATTAATGATACCTGCCACATGAGTTCCGTGTCCATACAAATCATTCGGTGTTGTCGCACTCGGATTAATCGCGATAGACCGAACGACATTAAGGCTCATTTTACTGAAGAAATCCGAACCAACGCCACTATCCAAAACAGCGATGGTGACTCCATTTCCTTTTTCACTGACAGCGTCCGCCTCGACGATCCCTCTGTAATCGTTTTCTATTTTTTGAGGACTTCTAAATTGGTTTCCCTCACCTAATTTGATCATTTTCCCAAAGTCCGCTGTCATCTCAACTGGATGACTGATGGAATAATGTAACACACCCTCTTGTTGACTTAACTTCATCAAGGAGTCTGTCGGAACCTTAGCAACAAATCCATTAATGATGGGGGTCTCCGCAACAAGTGTCGCCCCAACTGACTGAAGTATGGGCAAGGAATCACTTCCTGGACGTTTTTGAACAATTACCTCAGTTGTTTTAGCTGCAGAATATTGACTCTCCGAAGAGATTGTTTTGACGTTAACTATGTTTGGATAACGCATGAGGGTTGCTAACAAAAGACAGCTTATACCTGCTATTACTTTCTTTCTATGTTTCAAAAGACCGACACCACCTTCTAATTTTTAAATAATAATTAGATATTTGACATAATTACGTTGTAAATCTCAAAGTTCATCGACAGTATTAACATAATACTACTTGGATATCGACATTGTATAGTCACTAATAGAAAGTAGGGACATTCGGAACCCCCCAGGGGTTAGAATGTCCCTACTTAAATATCTCCTAAAGTTCGAATATATTACTAATTTATCTATAATGTCGTTAAATGTTCTCAACTTCGGATTGGATGACATCCACCCACTGACCGTGGGTCAATTCCTTTAAATCGTCAATGTTTAACTTAATTGCGGTATTTGGTGCACCTGCTGCAGGAAAAACATGAACATACGACTGCAAGGAATAATCAAGATAAATGGGTATCGTCTGTTTTAAGCCAAAGGGGCATACCCCACCCACCGGATGCCCCGTTACTTCCACAACTTCTTGTGCTTCAGGCATCTTCGCCTTCGCCTTAAAGAGATCTTTAAACTTCCGGTTATCAACACGCTTATCCCCAGCCATGAGGATCATGACAAAGTCTTCTTTCAGCTTAAACAGCAATGATTTGGCGATCTCTCCGGGAGTTACGCCCAAGGACTCAGCAGCCTTAGCGACTGTACTTGTATCCTCAAACGTTAATATTTCAATGTCTTTTTTATTCTGCTTTAAGAACGCCTCAACCCTTTGAACTGACATAGCTACCCTCCTATTTTGATAAACCAGCCATTATTGGTTAATGTCCGCTAGACATAAATCTTCGTTTAAAGCTATTATAGCCTTTTTGTACATTTTTCGATCAATAACAAATTGCATATTGACCTGCCTCAGCGACTGAGATACACATTTAATATTGACATTATTTTTGGCCAGAGCATTCGCAGCTCTCGCTAGAATCCTTGGCATCGCGATATTGGATCCAATGACACAGACAATCGCCGCCTGCTGTACAGTGACTGTCTGATATTCTGCTTCAAGTTCAGACACGATGATGTCATTGATGTCCGATTCCCATATTACTAGCGAGATACTATTCGCATTGGTGGCTTTCATAATGTAACTAATATTATGATTTTCAAACATCCTCATAATCTTTAAATCAAAGCCTGTCTCTCCGACCATTGATGTATCATGAATTTCCAAGACCACGATTTTATCAGAACCTGCGATGATTTCGATCTTCGCTTGGGGACCAATATAATCGTTGGATATCACCGTTCCAGGGTGATCCGGTTCAAAGGTATTCTTGATGCGAAGATTGATACCCGCCATTTCTAAGGGCTTGGAGGCATTCGGGTGAATTGCTTCCATTCCAATATCCGCGAGTTGGTCAGCGACATCGTAGTTTGTCCTGCCGACGACAATCGCTTTATCCACGCCCACGATTTTGGGATCGGCGGAGGACAGATGGTATTCTTTGTGTATAATTGCTTCATCTGCTTCAAGATGGGTGGCAATCTTTGAAAAAGTTATATCTGAGTATCCCCTTTGATATTCGCGCATAATCCCTTCGATCCCTTTTGTATAGCCGGTGGCAACAAGGATCGCATCCTGAGGATTTACGTTTCTGAAAGATTTCTCAATACGCTCGCTGATAGAGAGTTGTTTAGGGTCACGAAAACCCGTTAGATCCACTAGTTCAGAGAGAATACCGTTATTACGAAGTATATTTACAGTATTAAAAGCAGACTGAGCCTCACCGATGGAGGCCAGCAACTCCCTAGCAGCCGAGAATATACTGTCACGCCCGACATACCCAGAGGCGATAATATCTTCCATACTACTGAGATAATCTTTTGTTTGCGTGATTCGCTCCATTAGAAATTCACGACACACTTTTTCATCCAGGCCTATGTCAATGAAGGATTGGTTGATCTTCAAAGCCTCACTTAACAGATGGTCCATGGACGTTTCATAATCTTCGCCCTTAATAAAATGCTGATAGATACCTGGAGCTTTTGTTTTTTTATCTTCAAGTAGCATATTGGTTACCCCTGCATAGGCAGAGACCACAAAGACTCTCCCATAACGAAACCTTTCTGTACCTGGGTAGCCTATAATATCGTTCAGTACATTGTGAAATTGGACCATTGACGTTCCACCGATTTTTTCAACAGTAAGCATAATTAATTCCAAGCCCCTATTCTTCTTTTTCCTTAAAACTTTAATTCGTCGAAATTCAGCAAATTCCTTCATTTCACGAGAAGTATATTGTATCCTATCCCAATACATTTGTCTCCGCCTGCAGGAAATTTGCTTATTTTCCTGTCGTTGTATTTAACCTTGTCGTTAGATAGCCCTTGTTGTTTATATTAAAAAGCCATCTCCGTTTGTCAATTGACGACAGGAAATGGCAAGTATTTGAGGCATACTCATTCTAACCTCTATGCAATACTCAGACTATACTTAAACGATAATTGGTTGCATTCTGTGCGATGTTTTCGGCGTAAAGCCAGATAATCCAAGACTCGTTCCGGCGAAGTATTAAGAATTTGATCTTCAGAAATACCGACCTCACCAACCAACTCAACTGCATCGCTAAACTCACCGACCCGGTCCCAAAAATGCGCATCACTTCCTAAAATTACGGGACCTTTATACTTTGCCATGTAATGGGCAATCGAACGACAATTCTTCCGTGCTGCATCCCTTTCATTAATCGTCGAAAGTGAACTATTATTAACCTCAACGGGGATATTCAAAAGGGCAGATGCGTGGGCTATTTTTTCTAAATCCATCACAAAATCTGGTCGTCCAGGGTGCACCATTATATCTGTGTAGGGATTTTCCATTGCCTTAATATAAGCTTGAGTGTTTTGTTCACACGTACCACCCGGATAGCAGGTAGGATGTAGGCCAACGAGGATTAGTTTCAAATTTTCCAAATATCTCAACGGATATCTAATTCGCCTTCATGGTTCGTGATATTGGCTTCAACTCCAGGTAAAATTTCCACCCCAAATAACGATTCTGGAAGAATCGACAAGTTTCCAAAATGATAAAGGTGAGGAGCACCTGGCATACTTGGCCCGTGGTCTGTCGTTCCCAATAATTTGAGTCCTCTGCGTGAGGCCGCTTGCACATTTTCTGTAAGAGTACTGTACGCATGCCCGCTTGCAATGGTATGGGTATGCAAATCAACCAGCAATTCCATTTTAGCACCTCATTACTTTTCGTTTATACTCTTCGATCCAATTAATTGTTTGTTTACTTCATTATATCAGGTCATTGTTAACGGGTAATTATGTCAGGGTAAAATTTGGGTTAAATTTGATCCCCCCAAAAGGGACTGTAACAAACGTTTTGTTACAGCCCCTTTTGGGTCATAATACATATTCAAGCATTATTGCCCACGTCGTGGGTGTATAATAATCTTTTCGGCCTAACCGAACTCAAAACTACTCCCTGCGACTTGAATTTGCTAACATGAACAGTGGTTTCCGTAAGTAGTCGATCGGGTAAATATCATCCCTTGCAGAAATCAGGGCCATAATCTTACCGACTTGGGATAATGGATCAATGGATATTATGACAAAAGCATCTTTTTCCGGGGTTAAGGGATAAATAATATTATTTTTATTCAGTACATCATGATATGCGTCCAAGGTGAGGACTCTGAAATCACGGTTACGCCAGCGTATATCGTAAAGTTTGAAAGCTTGATGTGCCACTAATGGCAAGAGGACTTCTTCCGTCAAATACAGTTCAATTCCCATCATATATCCTTCACCATTTAGATCATTCCAATATTCACAATGAAAGACATTATTGACAGCCTCTCTATACGTCTTAGTCGCTAAACGCATTTGGCTTAAGCTTTGGCCCATGCTAAGCCACTTGATCCTGGGGATACTCAGACTATTTACATCATAATATAGTCCGATATCGCTTTTCTCGAGGGTATACTCAGCAGTTGTCTCATTAGGCATCAGATAAATATAGCCCATTTGCATGCTGTTATCACAGGTAATAAGCACGGAACATCCCCCCTAATCAGTATTTCTAATCTTTACTTCTTTAACGTAGTATCACTTCTACATTTAGGTTCAGTATTCCTGCTATCTAAGTGTTAATACAAACTTAATACAGCTTTAAAGATCCGTTTATAGATTCTTACCTGTGTGAAATAGACTAACAACCCTCAACTATGATATTCTTAATAGATATCCCTTATAGAATAATGCCGACAAAAGGAGTATTTAATGCCTCGCTTTAACATTTGTGAACAACAAATTCTCGATCTTGCCGATAATGAACTTGAATATAAGAAGGGCTTTTCCTATTTCACCGCTGGTCGGGTCAGAAGTTTCATCTTTTCCCCTGATAAAGGCTTGGTGAACGCGAACGTCATTGGAGGTTTGCGTTATTCCGTTCAGGTATCTTTTGAAAAAGATAGCGTTGTACGCTCCTACCGCTGCACTTGCCCTGCCTTTACAGATCATCCCGGAGCCTGCAAACATGTCATTGCCGTCTTGAAAGCTGCCCAGCAAAAATTACCCACAGCTTGGGTTGAGCCCGTCGTTTCTAACCGCGTTGTGGAAGATCTCTTGGAGGTGTTTTCTAATCATGACCAAGAAATTCCCCAAGAAGAGGTAACTCTCGTCGTGGAACTCCAAATCATCCCTGGTCACAGGGTTTCTGCCCAAATGCAACTCAAGCTGGGTCTTCAACGACTCTATGTCGTCAAGGACATTGAACAATTCATCTGCTCAATCAAAACAGGACGATCTCTTGACTTCGGCAAACAGTTTACGTTTGAGCCCTCATACCAATCTTTTAAGGAAGAAGATCGAGCGCTCATCACCATGCTCCTAGAAATGTTTGAGCAGCATACCGCCTTAACTGAAATGCAAGGACCCTTCTATAGCACGAATCTCCTAAACCAAAAGACTCTGCCACTCAGTGGGTATTACCTGACGAAGTTTCTGGATGCCATAGGAGACAAAGAACTTCTTTGGGGCATTAGCTCCGATCCCCTGCTTCCCACCCAAATTGTCCGTGGAGGACTACCCATGGAGTTCACCCTACAAGCTCAAGGTCTAGATCTTACGTTAGCCCTTGAAAGTGACGAAGTACCCCTCCAACTTACATCCGATGGCAGTTACTATTCCTACCGGGAGAACATCTATCTGGCCACCCCTACCCAAAAAAATCTTCTTCCCGCAATACTAAAGGCACTCCACAAAGGGTCTACCACCAATCTTGTCATCCCAGCGGCTCAAAAGGAGTTTTTCGCGTCGGAAGCTTTGCCCTTGCTCGGGAAACTGGGCCAAGTGTCGATTGACCCCACCCTAGAAGACAAATTCAATCAAGAACCCTTACAAACACGAATCTATTTTGATCGTGCCCTCGATATGGGGATCACCGCCCAGTTGGAATTTCATTATGGTGATACTGTCATTAATCCATTTGCTGCCACCCGGGAAACCGCCAATACTTCAGTCGATAACACAGTGATCCTCATCCGTGCTGTCGACCAAGAACGAAAGATCCTGAACATCCTTGAGCAAGCCGATTTTATTGTTTCCAGAGGTAAAATTCATCTTGAAGACGACGACCAAATCTTTGAATTCACAGTAACCTGGCTACCTCAACTAAAACTCCTGGCAGAACTATACTACTCCGATCAATTCAAAGTCAAAATCAGAACCTCTACCACGTTCTCAGGAGAGGTTCGTTTAGACGAAACCTTGAACATCTTAGAAGTTTCCTTCCAATATAACGATATTGAACAAGAGGAACTATCGGATATTTTTCATTCTCTCAAATTAAAGAAGAAATACCACCGCCTCCGGGACGGCTCTTTCCTTGATTTAAACCAGACTGAGTTGACTTCTGTTGCTCAACTTCTCGATTATTTAAACCTCGATGCGGATGATTTGAATAATAAGCTACTCAAATTACCGAAATATCGAGCGATGTATCTTGACAGCTTCTTACGTCAGGCGAACCTACCGGGTGTGCATCGCAATAAAGCCTTTAAACAATTAGTCCAAAGCATCCTTGAGCCCCAAGACGGGGAGTTCGAAATTCCCACGGAGTTACAGCCTGTGTTAAGGGATTACCAGAAGACCGGCTTTAAATGGTTAAAAACTTTGGCTTCGTTTGGCCTAGGTGGCATTCTAGCAGATGATATGGGTTTGGGCAAAACCTTACAAGTCCTTTCCTTTATTTTGTCGGAAAAACCAAAGGCACCCGGACCAGCGTTGGTCATCGCCCCCACGTCACTGATTTATAACTGGCAAGAAGAAGCCAAAAAATTCACGCCGACCCTGCGAGTTCTCGTGGTCGAAGGCACCCCTCAGGAACGACATACACAGTTATCTGATATGGAAGAGCAATGGGACCTAGTGGTCACTTCCTACCCCATACTGCGCCGGGACATCGATTTATTTGCCGAATTTAAATTTTCCTATTGTTTCTTAGACGAAGCTCAGCACACCAAAAACCCACAAACCTTGAACGCAAAATCTGTCCAGCAGATTCAAGCCAAGGGTTACTTCGCTCTGACAGGAACGCCCATCGAGAATTCGCTTTCCGAACTTTGGTCTCTCTTTAATTTTATCATGCCAGGTTATCTTCTCTCCCATCAGGAGTTTCGCAAGAAGTACGAAATACCCATTATCAAAGGCGAGGACGCGAAACCTCTTGCAGAATTAAGTCGTCATGCCAACCCTTTCATTTTACGACGACTGAAAAAAGATGTCCTAAAAGAACTCCCCGACAAGATTGAAACTCTACTCAGTGCTCCTCTAACGGAAGATCAGAAGAAATTATACTTAGCTTACTTACAGGAGGCGAAAGGTAAAATAGCCCAAGAAATTGTCAGCGTGGGTTATAACAGAAGTCACATGCAAATCCTTGCTGCCCTGACTAGACTTCGACAAATCTGCTGCCACCCGGCCATGTTCTTGGAAAATTACACTGGGGAAAGCGGAAAAATGTTGCTGTTGCAGGAAATTCTCACAGACGCTCTCGATAGTGGTCACCGGATTCTGCTTTTTTCCCAGTTTACGACCATGCTCGACATTATCCAAGATCATCTCACCACAGAGGGTATTAAGCATTTCTATCTTTCGGGTTCGACCAAAGCGATCGACCGCTTAAAAATGGCGAATGCTTTCAATGAAGGGGTGGGGAAAGTCTTCCTGATCTCCTTGAAAGCAGGCGGTACTGGCTTAAATCTGACAGGTGCTGATATGGTCATTCATTACGACCCCTGGTGGAACCCTGCTGTGGAGGATCAAGCCACCGACCGTGCTCACCGCATCGGCCAGAAAAACGCTGTGCAGGTCATCAAACTTATTACCCAAGGAACAGTGGAAGAAAAAATTAATGCTTTGCAAGCTAAGAAAAAAACGCTCATCGATTCCGTCATTCAACCAGGAGAAACCATGCTCTCCAAGCTATCGGAACAAGAGCTGAGGGAAATCTTTGATTTGAATTAACATGACATTCATGCAAATACTCTTCGACATAGTAAGATCATCTCAATGCTGAAACTCTTATATGTTTAAATGCCCAGAGCTTAAAGCTCTGGGCATTTAAAATACAACCATCGTGCCCTCTTATTGAAATTTATTTTCTAAACTTTGAATTTGGCAACAGCACTCATGAGACTTTCCCCAAGCTTCGCTAAGGCTTCTGCAGATTGACTGACCGTTGTCATTGTAGCGGCTTGTTCCTGAGACGCAGCGGAAACCTCTTCGGAACTGGCTGCCGTTTGCTCAGCGATCACGCCAATGCTCTCCACGGTTTGAACGGCTTGATTGGTCCCGATCGCCATTTGCTCTGAAGCTGCTGTGACGAGCTGAATTTGATCAACGACCGTGTTGACCTCTTCTACAATGGTTTGGAAGGAATTTCTGGCCAAATTAACGGCGTCAACGCCTGCGACCACTTCCCCCTTAACTTTCTCCATCACTTCCACAGCTCGTTGTGTCTCTCGTTGGATATTACCCACTAAGGATGCGATTTGCGTTGCCGACAACGAGGATTGCTCTGCCAGCTTCCGAACTTCTTCAGCAACAACCGCGAAGCCTCTCCCTTGTTCGCCTGCACGGGCAGCCTCAATGGCTGCATTTAAGGCCAATAAATTAGTTTGGTCGGCGATCCCTTTGATCACATCGACAATTTGACCGATTTGTTTGGACTGGTCGCCTAATTTAAAAACGACTTTGGCTGTTTGAAGTGACACATCTCGGATCTGTTCAATTTTTCGAACGGCGTTTTCTGCTTGCACAGCCCCCAATTCAGCAGCCTGAGCGGCCTTACCACTACTTTCGCTCACGATCACTGCATTCTGGGCAACCTGCTGTGCGTTTTCCGCAAGCTGCTCAATGACACGACTACTATTCCCGACAGAAATGGCTTGCTCCGAAGCACCCGCCGCAAGTTGAGCTAGCGTTTCTGACACTTGTTCACTGGTTGCAGTCGCTTCCTCTGCCGCCGCCGATAGTTCTTCGCTGGTTGCAGCCACACTCTCGGATTGCGTTAAAACTTCTCCGATGACCGTTCGTAGCGAATTGACCATTTCTCCAACTGCTCCGGCTAAAATGCCGATTTCGTCTCTGTTTGTAATCGGTGGAATTTGAACGTTCAGGTCTCCATCAGCCACTGCCTGGGCGACCTTTGTCACGGCAGCAAGAGGGCGGCTAATATGTCGTGCCAACATAATCCCCAGCACCCCACCCGAAATCAAGGCTAGTGCAACAAATATTAAAAGAAGGCTGACTGCAGAGTCTTTCGTCGTCTGCGCATCGACAACTGCTTTGTTGCCCTCTATTGCCATTGAAGCCATGTGTTGGTCCATGTGTTTCAGCAACAGTTCAAAACTTAATTTGCTCTTTTCAGTTAATACTTGTTGGGCTTCAACATCCTTGCCGTCATCGATTAATTTCCAAACTTGATCGACATCGATCATATAAGTGCTAAATGCTTTCCGGGTTTCTTCGTTTGCAGCTTTCCCCTCCGAAGTGAAGACCGATTTTTCATAGGTGGTAAAATCATTCTCCCATTTGACTTTATAGCTTCTGAAACTCGTTTTGCTGTTCTGATAATCTGTTACATCGGCGCGCATGATATATCCTGACAAAAGGGCGCGGCGAGTATCTTCAGTATCCTCAACAACTTGTGAGAATGAATTTGATGCTTTCAGCCAATGCTCGCCGAGCACTTCAGTTCCCGAATTGATCTTGGACATGCCATAATATCCGACACTCCCTACCAGTAAGGTTAGTAGCAGAACAACTAAAAAACCTAATTGCAATTTAATTCGTATTCCGTAATTCATAGCCGACTTAGAGGTCTTTCGCTTTGCCATCTTTTTCACTCCTAAAGCTTACTTAATTCAAAATTATGACTCAAAATTTTCCCGTATTATCAATTAGTCATATTTTGTATTTCCAAGGCATTTTGAATAATTCGACATAGAACGTATTATTCCTCCTTAATTCTGTACAGCACTACACTTTCGACGAAATTTCTTCTCTATCTTCAAACTTGCACTATACAAAAAGAGAGTCCTTCACACGTGAATAAACGAGTGAGAGACTCTCAAAGACAGACGTGAGTTTCTAAGCAAAGTACTTTCGATGCTTAAAATTCGAAATTCTGGCAGGGTTGTCCTGAAAAATCATCCATCATGGCTGTTCCATGTTCAAGATAAAAAACCTCAAAAATCGGATTATCTGCTGTCTTATAAAGCGCTTCTACCATTGGCACAGTCTTCAGTACTTTCTCTTTCACGAATAAATCAGTACAAAACTTGATTTTTCCACGAAGCCTTACCCAAACCATTTTACTGGAAGTCGCTGAGAATTCTACGAAAGGGGTTGCCTTTAACTGCTTATAAACGTCCTTCGTATTCGCAGTACAAAAATAGAATTTCCCGCCTTCTTCATACATAAATCCCCAAGGTCGCACTCTAGGTTCCCCATTTTCCACCGTTGCTAAATTTCCCATACTATGTTTGTTTAAAAAATTGATGACTTCTTTGATAGTAGCCCAACCTTTCTCATCGCATATTTCGCCAAACCAGCATCCCTTATCACTTATACTACTTATAGTATCACCAAATTCACCACATTCAAAAGCCGGGATGTGATCAAGTGCCTAAAATTTGTTGATTAACTCCCCATCGTAGGATGAGATTAGACCGTATAAGTCAGGCCGACGATCCCGAAAGATTCCCCATTCGAGCCGCTGCATTTCAAGCTGCTCCAAATCAAATTCAGTCACTAATACCGTTTCTTCTGTTCGGCTTGCCTCGGCCACCTTGTTGCCTTGCGGCCCGGCAATAAAGGAAGAGCCATAAAAGGTAATCTTGGAATCTTCGTCTTCCTCGACCCCAATTCGGTTTGAGGCCACCACCGGAATCAGGTTTGCGGCAGCGTGTCCCAGCATACAGGTCTGCCAATGGTCCTTGGAATCAAGGGATCCATCTTGGGGCTCTGAACCAATCGCTGTCGGATAAAAAAGTAATTCAGCCCCCATTAAGGCCATACAGCGTGCGGCTTCTGGGTACCATTGATCCCAGCACACCCCGACCCCAATTTTAGCGTATCGAGTATTCCAGACTTTAAAACCTGTGTCCCCTGGGTTAAAATAGAATTTCTCTTCATAACCCGGACCCGCAGGTATGTGACTTTTACGATATTTCCCCAGTACGGCCCCATCAGCATCAATCACCGCTAGGGAATTGTAACGGGCCTGGTTCTTTTTTTCATAAAAGCTGATGGGCAGTACCACCTGTAGCTCTTTTGCCACTTGTTTAAAATGCTGAACCGCTTTATTTTCTTCTAACTCCGTCGCATAGCCATAGTAGTCGGATTTTTCTTTTTGGCAGAAATAAGGGGTTTCAAATAGCTCCTGAAGTAAAATAATTTGAGCGCCCTGATTCGCCGCTTCCCGTACCAGAGCATCGGCTTTTTCAATATTTTCATCAATACTTCTAGAACAGCCCATTTGCGTCGCGGCTACTTTCACATTTCTCATACAACACCCCCGTCTGGCATCTGCTGGGTTGTGCAATGTACATTGCCGCCCTCGCGGATAATGGCCATACCATTCACCGTCCGAATCCGTCTTTCTGGGAAGATTTTACCCAAGACTTGCACCGCTAAGCGGTCGGTTTCTGCCGCTTCACCCCCAAAAACAGGCAAAATCAGTCCTCCATTAACGAAATAAAAATTCAAATAACTCAAAGTGTAGCGCGTATTCGTCTCTGTATCGTACAATCTCGGAGGTTGTTGGATGGAGATGAGTTCAAATTTTCTTCCTCGGGCATCGGTTTCCTCTCCTAATATCTTTAAGTTCTCTTGGGTAATCGCATAATTTTCGTCCTCTGGGTCATCACAAGTTTGAATCAGAATTTTACCCAGTGCCACAAAGCAAGCGATATTGTCAATATGTCCGTCCGTCTCGTCCCCGTCTAACCCTTTTTTCAGCCAGATTATTTTTTGTACATTCAAGAATTTCTTTAATTCTGCTTCAATCTGTTTTCTCGTTAGCTTAGGGTTTCGATTAGGATTTAGAAGACACTGCTCTGTTGTAAGAAGTGTTCCCTCTCCGTCCACATGGAGGGAACCCCCTTCCATCACAAGGGGAGCATCAAAGCATTTCAACCCGACAGCGTTCAGAATTTGAGGTGCAACCTGATCATCTAAATCCCACGGCGCATATTTACCGCCCCAGGCATTAAACTGCCAGTTAACGCCAGCTATTTTCCCTGTATTGTGAATAAGAAAGGTCGGTCCATTATCCCGTAGCCAAGCATCATTATGGCCAATGACAAGAACTTCAATCCGGTCGTTATCAAATAAACGAGAGAGCTTTTCCAAATCAGTGGTATTTGCGACAACCGTCACAGGTTCAAACTCAGCAATCGCTTGGATCATCTCGGCATAACCAAGGCAAACTGCGTTATAGTCCTGCGGATAACACATAGACGACTGAACCGGCCAAGAAATATAGGTGCGCGAGTGCTTGGCCCATTCTGCCGGCATTTTATAGTTTAAATTCAATGGATACATTGCATTCCCTCATATTCCTAGTTCTTCTGAAACTATACTTCTTATTTTACTTCATCATCGATAGAAGTAAAGCTACCGTACTATTTGTTTCGACCTTCCTTTCAAAAAGGGATGTGCCGAAGCCTTAAGCTTCTGCACATCCCCAAGTCATTTGCCCTTTACTTATCCTTCTGTCTTGACATTAAACACATGAGCGCACTTCGGACAGGTCACTTCAAGGGTACCTTTTTTCACCGGTACACGCATTTTTTTAGAACATTTCTCACATTGAATAACACGGTGATCAACTAACTTCAGGAGCTTCTCTTTATCTAAGCCCACGACAACATCATCACCAATTAAAAAAGCAGGAACCCCACTAATGTTGCGTCTTTGTAACTCTAATCTCGCTTCATTATCTAGGCTAATGTTTTTTTCTTCAAAGTGAATCTTGTTTTTCGAAAGAAACTCTTTCGCCATAGTACAATAGGGTCAGGTTTGATTGGTAAACATAATGACCTTTTTCATTAAACTCAGCTCCTTTACCAAGGAAAGTCTAATTTACTCTAAAAACTATTTGCATTGGTTTGTTTCTAAACCAAATGATCTCCGTAAAATATCTGGACGTAAGGATCCCGCTTGGAACGTGCGGCCGCTGTTTAAATTACATAGGTGCACTTCCGCCGGAGTAAACTGATCAGGATCTAGATTAAAAAAGTTTTTATAAGTTGCCTGTACTTCCATGTAAGCGCGTCCATATTCCTTATTTGAACATGATGGAACTAGCTTCACCACTTGTTCCAGTGTTTCATCCTCATCACGAACATTATACATAACCGTTGAACCATAAAAAATCGCATCATTTGTCCGCCCTAAGCCACTCAGAGTATCACGCGATACAGGTGGAATCGGGCATACACCCCAACCAGAAACGATCTTTCCTAAGTCATAGCCCGATCGCCTGAGTTTAAATAAGCCTGTTTCTAGGGCCCGTGCAGCGACCTGAACTGAACCCACCAAGGAAGCAGTCGGCGCAACTAAAATCGTGAGATTCTTGGGATGACAGTGACACTCCTCTAAAATATGTTGGATGACTTCTTCTGACGGAAGTTCCCGGCCTTCTAAACAGATAATCGCCGTCTCAGAGTGATCTTCATAACCTAACATCCTGAACAGACTGCCCTTATGAACAATGGCGCAGGCTGGGCCGGAACCCATAATTAATCCTTTGCCAATTCGAATCGGCCAACCAGCATATTGTGACGCCATGCACGCCCGGACAGGGTGATCCGTGACGACTTCAACCGACGGCCAGCGTAATCCATCAAAGTCCAACCAATGGAGTTTGACTTGGGCTAGCCCTCCAAGGCAAACAGCCGCAAACAAGATCCCGGCATCCCAACTGCCCTCAACCTCAACGCCGCAGTCGATCACCGTTACCTCGTTTTGCTCGTGAACCTTTATCTGAAGCAGCTCGCTTTTGGAGAGTAACTCCTTAATCAGGGGAGACGCTTGACGATTCGGACTTAGTTCTGGTATCCGGCTCAGTGGCAAAAGCATATAGTACCTCTTTCTCAAAATACAATAATGCTTATTATATCATAGGCTCACTGAGCTTTTGCAGGAATTGGACCCCGAGAGAGAGCAATCTTGCCCGTTCGTACAATTTCGATGATTCCATGGTCTTCTCCCAGCACTTTGCATAGAGCATCAATCTTGGTTTCATCACCGGAAAGTTCAATCACCATTGTCTCCCGATTCACGTCCACAATGCTGGCCCGAAAGATCTCGACAATATTGATAATATCCGACCGTGTATTGATACTTGCTTTGACCTTAATGAGCGCTAACTCCCGTTGGATCGACTCTACCGCCGTCAGGTCACTAATTTTGATAACATCCACTAATTTTGACAATTGATTCACGACTTGTTCCTGCTCGATTTCATCGCCCTCAACCACAATCGTGATTCTTGTTGTATCGGGTTCCTCCGTGTACCCTGCTGCAATACTTTCGATATTAAAAGCCCTGCGACTAATCAGTCCAGAAATATGGGTTAAAACGCCCGGTTTGTTTTCCACTAAAACAGCGAGAGTATGTTTCATCCGTCTAACCCCCCAAATATCATCTGATCCAACCGCGCGCCCGACGGGACCATCGGCAAGATATCCATTGTTTCCGGAATTCGAATATCCACGACGACAGGACCTGGCGTTGCCAAAGCATCTTCAAGAACAAGGTCAAGCTCCTCTGGTTTCGTCACCCTTATGCCCCTTACACCCATCGCTTCGGCTAATTTTACAAAGTCAGTATGCCCACCTTTGAGACTTGTATGAGAATAACGACCACCGTAGAACATCCTTTGCCATTGGGCGACCATACCGAGACACTGATTATTCATGATCAGTACTTTAATGGGCAAATTATAATCAGCTGCCATGGCTAGTTCCTGGCAATTCATCATAAATCCACCGTCGCCCACAAACAAGACCACTGTTTTATCAGGTAATCCACATTGCGCGCCTAGAGCAGCGGGAAGGCCATATCCCATTGTCCCGAGTCCCCCTGATGTAATCAACGAGCGCGGATTTTTAAAGCCGTAGTATTGCGCAACCCACATTTGATGTTGTCCAACATCGGTTACAATCACAGCATCCCCCTGAGTCAACTGACTGACTTTCTCAATCACCGCTTGGGGCATGACACACTCTGCATCTTGCTTGTACGTTAAAGGCTTTTCTCTTTGCCAAAAACGGACTTTATCTGTCCAAGCACCAACCTGTCCTTTTAACTCACCGGAGACTTGCTGAACCCGTTGCGAAAGCGCCGGTATTGACCATTTCATGTCTCCGACAACTCGCAGATGGGCTAACACGTTTTTGTTAATTTCAGCGGGATCTATATCAAAGTGGATGATTTTGGCCTTCGGCGCAAATTCGCTCAACAGTCCGGTGACTCTATCATCAAAACGAACGCCAATTCCTAACATCAAGTCACATTCCGTTGTGGCCATATTTGCTGCATAATTGCCATGCATCCCCACCATACCTAAAAACTGGGGATGATCAAACGGGAGGCAACCCAAACCCATTAACGTGGAGATCACCGGAAATCCTGTCTGTTCTATTAAAAGCTTTAAAGCCTCTGATGAATTAGATAAATTAACACCGCCACCTACAAAAATTAATGGCGTATGGGCTAATTTTATTTCCTCAAAGACCTTATCGATTGTCTCTAAATCACCTTCATACAAGGGATGATACCCACGCAACTGAACTTCTTTCGGATATTGAAAGTCGATGAGGCCCGCAAAGACATCTTTCGCTACATCAACGACCACCGGGCCGGGCCTACCTGTACGGGCAATATAAAAAGCTTCTTTCAGTGCTCCTGGTAAATCCTCAACCTTTTTGACCAAATAATTATGTTTAGTAATTGGGGTGGTGATACCACGAATATCTGCCTCCTGAAAAGAATCCCTTCCAATCAGAGGAACAGCGACTTGACCGGTAATCGCAACTAAGGGAATTGAGTCCATATAGGCTGTGGCAATTCCAGTCACCAGATTTGTCGCCCCTGGGCCAGAAGTCGCAATGACAACCCCTACCTTTCCAGTCGCCCGGGCATATCCGTCGGCCGCATGGACCGCGCCTTGTTCATGCTTCGTTAGAATATGATTAAAATTTGCTTTGTATAAAGCATCGTAAAGCGTTAATACTGCCCCGCCTGGATAGCCGAAAACCACATCGACCCCTTCATTTTTGAGGGATTCTATAATTGCCTCTGCTCCCGTCATTTCCAATAGATTGACCCTCCTCTTTCTGGCACCATCGTCAAATACACGCCGATTGGTTTGAAAAACTATCTATTATATGTCTATATCATATAACAGATAGTTTTTCTCACAATTATAGCATAAAACAGGTCTCTTTTGGCGCATCAAACAAAAGATCAAGCCATTTTATATCGGCAAATCCTGTGCCTCAAATACTTTCTTTGTGAAGTACCAAAGGATGACTGAAGCGACACTAAATCCTATAATGGGTCCTAATGGGTCTGTTGTACCCTCTAATACTTCTTGCGGCTGAAACCACTGGAAGAGAGAGAGGTTTTTCAGCCAGGAACATTTATGACTCAGTCCCCCCACAATATCCAGACCGTAAAACGTCAGCGTTAACCCCATTGCATACGTTAAAGCCTTTTCTTCCTCAGCAAACCATGCTGAGAAAAAGAGACTATAGATCTCTATTAAAGAGAAAAAGGAAAGTCCTAACAGCGCTAGGTCTATATAACGCCCATGTTCAATATCGATCCCAGCGCAAAAGGTGCCAAAATAGACTCCCCCGATCATAGCGGCAACGAGAATAGCGTTTGTGCTAATCAAAACCCCCGTTTCGGTTGAAATTAGTTCACCTCGAGAGACCGGTGTGGAGAGTAGAAAGGCGATCGATCCATCCTCCACCATTCTTCCTAGTAAGGCATTGGCGGTTTCTATTCCATAAATAGCCATGAGCATGACCCAGATCCTCGCAAAAAACTGTCCTGATATAAAGGCTTCAAAGGTATCGGTCCGTGCCTTTGCTGGGACGCCGAACACAGTCTTTACCGCAGATGGAAGAGACTGTGCAATCTCCGTAATCGCGGGATTTTTAGCAATCACAGGGTATACCCAGGTTAAGAGTCCTTCATAAAGAATAATCCCGGTCGAAATAACGGCCACTTTCCTTTGATACTGTTTAAACATTGCCCGAAATAAGGCCCTATTCATAGTTTTCACCCCACCTAAATCTGCAACTAAGGCTCTCGGTCAGACTACGACGATTATCGGTAATAATCCATAAAGGCCTCTTCTAACTCCAGAGAGCGTTGCTTAAATCGTTTAACACGAACTTCAGCGAGAGCCAACCATAGTTTATCCAGCTCACCCGCTATCCGGATAACAAAGTATCTCCCCTGATGAGTGGATATATTTAACTGACTGTGCTTTAGGCGTTGGGCATCATTTTCACTTTCCACTTCAATTTCGAACGTTTGATACTCAGCCTCTCTAAGCAAAGAAATACTTTGAACCGCCAGAAGTTTCCCATCCCGAATAATCCCAGCCTGTTCACACGTACGCTCAATCTCGGTAAATTGGTGGGAAGACATAAATAAAGTCTTGCCCTTTCTCTTTTCCTCTAAGATGAGTTCAATAAACACTTTTTGCATTAAAGGATCTAATCCAGAGGTCGGTTCATCAAGAATCAGTACGCTGGCATCTAACATCAAGGCCGCGATGATCCCCAGCTTCTGCTTCATCCCTTTAGACATCTTCCGAATGAGTATTTTCAAATCTAAGTCGAGGGCGTTCACATAATACGCTCGGTACTTCTTTATTTGAAGATAATGGTCACCGTGCATTCCCGCGATAAGGTCTAAAAAATCAACCCCTGTTAAATTCTCCATAAAATGAAGTTCACCCGGAAGGTAGCTTACGATGTGCTTCACTTCCGTCTTGTCTCTCCAGCAGTCATACTCATTGATTGTTACTCGTCCCGAATCCGGCCTTAAAAATCCCATGAATAGACGAATCGTCGTGGTCTTCCCAGCTCCATTGGGGCCCAGAAATCCGAACGCTGTACCAGGATTGACCTGGAAGCTAATGTCTCTTATTCCTCGCCCTTCTGGATAGATCTTGGTCAGTTCTTTAACCTCAATCATTTCCTGCCTGCTTCCTTATAAAAGTCTCTTCATGCTCAACGTACAACGGTCAGTAAGGATATATTAACCATCTATCCTTACTATTGTATGTTGCTTGGTAAACGATTGGTACGCTTGAGGGCGTGCCAATCTTATTGTATCAATTGAGGAACACATGTCCCATTTAGAGCATAGCATATCTTGAATAATGGTATTATATTCCACGTTTTGGAGTCGATATCATGGGGGGGTTAGGACGTGAAACAATTTAATGATTGGCTCGGAGACCGGCTTTCCTATTGGCTTTCGACAATGGCTATGTTCTATATTATTACGATTTTAGTCATGGCTCCACTGCTATTTCAACGACCCCTGGGTCTCGTTGGTTGGATGCAATATGCCATAGCAGTTTTCTTCCAAGGAGCAGCACTTCCTGTTCTTGGTTATGTCGCTCGTAAGGCAGGAGAAAGACAGGAACAGGTGCTGAATGAGACTCACGATACCGTCATGACACAGCTCGCATTAATCAAAGAAGATTTGGCCTTGGCCCAAGATCAGCGGGATGAGTTGGAAGCTCTAATGACCGAACTACGTGTCAAAATTCCCAATGCAAATAAACAGCAGGATTCCTAGAAGAGCCACCCAAATTAATTTTGGGTGGCTCTTTCGTCTTGAGGAGTTAAAGAGGAAAAATGTAAGAGCTAAAGGGTATCACATTTACAGGCGATAACCTTTAGCCCTTTTTTAACTTTCTGCAGTTTTCTTTAGAATATCACGGCCAAAGCAAGAAGAATCAAAATGGCAATAGCAATAACTCCTACACCGGCGCCACGACTGGTTCTGACAACAACTGGTACGACAGGACGAGGACAACATATAATGCGACGACAACAACATGATCTAATTCCTCCGCCAAAAGTTCTACCGTAAACCAATCCGTTCATATTTATTCCCTCCTCCAAATTTCGAAGTCTATTCCCCTTGCGATTAGTCGAAGAATAATCACGCCACTTATCGCCAAGAGATAGTCCATAATATGCACAAGCTGTAACTTGTGGGACAAAGAAAACTTGGCTAGCACCAAGCCTCAGCGAAGGCGGTCGCCTTAGTTGCACTTGTACTGCAGAAATTATGTAAACGTTAGTTTATATTTTCTGACAGTGCAAAGAAAACTTGGCTAGCACCAAGCCTCAGCGAAGGCGGTCGCCTTAGTTGCACTTGTACTGCAGAAAATATGCAAACGTTAGTTTATATTTTCTGACAGTGCAAGAAAACAGGAAGCAATTCGAACATGCTTCCTGCTAGGGAAAACAAGATTGGAGGTAGGATTGCCGCCTGTCTTTAAGTACAACCACATGGTTTAAAGCTGTATCTGCTTTAAACCCCAGTTTGCCAAGGATACGATGATTGATACAAGGAACGCAACTCCGAACCCTGGCACGTAAAATCCGGGCAGCAGCCCGCTTGTCATCATAATCATCCAAGTATTGATAATCAGGGTGAAAGCCCCTAAGGTGACTAGATTCAGTGGAATCGTTAAGATAATCAGCAACGGGCGAATGATCAAATTGACAAGACCCAGGACTATTCCGGCCCATAAGAAGTGAAGAGGGGTTGCTGCCACGATGGGCAGCAATTGAGCCGCAAATAATAAGGCGAGTGTGCTCACTAAAACTCGGTAAATCTGACGTTTCATCCGCTTCCCCCATTCACTTGATACTTATTTTGACCTGAACTTCTCCAGCTTGCACGTCAACAAGGTCCAGCCCTTTGTACTGACTTAAATCTTTGAACATACTATGCATTACGACCATGACACCGCTGGGAGAAAGGGTTTTAACCCAGCTCAGATGCTTACGCACTTTTTCGTCTCTAGGTAGCGGGACACGCCTTATGACGCTCTCCGCAACCCAAGCCAAATCTGTAAGGGCCTCCAGGAACTGACCGACTACCCAAAGAGGTACCGGAAATGCAAATCCCATGTGCCTGCGCACTTTGACTCGCACCATTAACAGCCTCACTGATTTATTCCACATACACTTCCACCTTGATTGTTCCCTCTGCCGGGTCAGCAACTTCTACGTCAACGATCTTACCATCGAGAGTTTCTTCTAGAATTTTAGCGAGCCCCTCAACGTCCAAGGCTTCCAAATCAAGGCCCTTTTGCTCCAACTCTGCGCGCTTATCCGCGGGAACAAAACTCATTGCATAAACGATCAGTTTGGAGGCGGAATGTATCAGGCTCAGTGGAACATTGACATTCACCTTTAACGTTTTGTCTCCGACCACTCGAACCCGCAAGAAGCGCTCCCCAGTTGTGATTTTATCTTTTTTCACCAAGTCATTTTCAGTGATCTGTGACGAATACGTATCGGAATTCCCTTCGTCAATCGCCTTCATAAGGTCCATTCCTTCAGCCGCTGTCAGTTTTCCTTCTTGAATCATCTCGAGAATTTTCATTTTTTCACTGCTCATATTCTCTTCTCCCTTACATCCTATTGACTTAATCCTTTGCAATCTCTTTCCTCATTTGACGCGTCGCTTCCTGTGCTGAAATTTCCCCATGCTCAAGCGCTTCCAAAATCCGCTGCCTGCGGAGACTTTCGTCCGAGGCGCTCACTCTTTCATTTTCAGGCTTTGTTTCCTTATCCACCCCGTAACCAAGTGCCTCAATGACACCATCTAGGCGATTTCGGACCGTCGGATAAGAGATACCCAACTCTTTCTCCACCTCTTTGATATTTCCCCGACATTTAATAAATGTCTCCATAAAGATAAGTTGCTCTGAGGGAAGTCGGCAGTATTTACATGAGCTAAATTCGCCTTCAATCTTTGTTGGACAATAGGTACAAGTTAACTTACTAACCTTCATTTCGTGATCGCACACCGGACACCGATGTGGCATCTTATAATCCAAGATCATCACCTCAACCCTTAAGAGTTTCCCAAAGCGCTTCTATAATTAAGATAATAAACTTTTATATTAATAATGTCAATGTATTGTTTAACATAATTAATATTTACCTTAATATTTTTAATATATACGATGATTAGACCCCTTCTACCGTATAATTGGCTATATCACCAAAATGGTAACGCAGCTAGCTTCCGAAGAGACTAGCTGCATTGGTTCAGAGAATTAGCAAACATGCTTGATGGATTGTTATCATCAGTTTGTGATAAAATATTCGTAAGACCTGACCAAATGTTTCAGGCGGTTATGAATTCGTTCTTCAAAAATTGAACACAAAGGAGATATGTTATGTCTAACTTCAAAGAAATCAAGCCAGAACTTTTTGAACAAAGCCCGTTTAAGCTAATCGGTAAGGATTGGATGCTCATTACGGCCGAAAAGGACGGAAAGGTGAACACTATGACTGCCTCTTGGGGCGGCTTTGGAGTCATGTGGGCAAAAAATGTTGCTTTCATTGTGATCCGTCCACAACGCTACACCAAAGAATTCATCGATAACGCCGATACCTTTTCTCTCACCTTTTTGGATAACAGCCATAGAAGCACCTTAAGTTATCTTGGAACAAAGTCTGGTAGAGATGAAGATAAAATAGCGAACTCCAATTTAACAGTTGTCCATACCGATGATGTTCCGTATTTTGAAGAGGCCACGACCGTAATCCTCTGTAAGAAACTTTACGGACAAGACTTTAAGCCCGAATGCTTCATTGCCCAAGAAGCGAACGAAAAATGGTATCCCGATCGCGACTATCACACCTTATATATTGCAGAAATCACAAAGATTCTTGTTAAATAATCGTCATGAGTCTTGGCATGCTCCCCATTGTTCTAAGCATTTTTCAAGCTCTTTCTCCAAAACTTCCTTTGCTTGAAATAGCTCATTTAAGCGATTGGCATCCAAGGCGAAGTCCACCATTTCTCCGTCAATCACTTTAATTTCGCCTTCATATAGTTCAATTTCTTCTTCAAGGCGCTCTAGCTTCTTTGCGAAATTTAGTTTTTTCGGTTGCTGGGGAGCAACCTTTTTCTTCATTGCCTTTGACGCCGAACTAGGAGGTACCACACTTATTTTTGACATTCCTTTTTTATGTTCATCCAGATAATAGCTGTAATCGCCTTGATAAACTTTAATTGCTTTATTTTCAATGGCCATCATCTTATCCGCCACTTTATTAATAAAATATCGGTCATGAGAGACGAAAAATAACGTCCCATCAAATTGAATCAAAGTTTCTTCTAATACTTCTCTAGAATCAATATCCAAGTGATTGGTGGGTTCATCTAAAATCATAAAATTCACTTTATCAAACGTCAACGAGCAAAGCTTCAACCTGCTTTTTTCTCCACCCGACAAAGATTTTATTTTCTTATTCACATCTTCCTTCATAAATAAGGCCTTTGCTAATTGAGATCTTGCTTCTCCGAGGGTCAAATCGTACAACTGCAAAAAATACTCTAAAATCGTCAGTTCTTCATCTTCATAGACGACGTTTTGAGGAAGATAACCTATTTTCACTCTTGAGCCTATTTTGATCGAGCCAGAATCTGGCTGACATTCACTCAGGATCATTTTCAACAACGTTGTCTTACCACTGCCATTACTCCCAACGATACAGACACTGTCTTGATATAAAATAGTGAACTGGACGTCTTTGAGCAAATTTTTATTACCGAAACGTTTCGCCAGTCCTTCTGTTTCAAGAACTATTTTTCCGGTTCTACTAATGGCTTGTGCATCTAATCGAACCTTCCTTTTTTCAAAAATCGGCCGATCAAGTGTGTCTATCTTCTCGAGTCGTTTTTCTAACTCTTTCGCGCGTTTGAACATTTTTTCACTGTCTCTCATCGCACCCCAAATTCGATAACGTTCAATTTGCCGTTCCATATTTTCAATCTTCTTCTGTTGGTTTTGATAAACCTTATACTCTACTAAAAAGCGACGTTCCTTTTCTACGACATAATAGCTGTAATTACCAGGGTAAGGTACGGCGCGGTTAAATTCCAGCTCCACAATTTTGTGAACAACGCTGTCTAAAAAATACCGGTCGTGAGATACGACAAGAACCGATCCCTTGTACTCCTTCAAAAAGCCTTCTAACCATTCAATCGCTTCTAGATCCAGATGATTAGAGGGTTCATCCAGTAATAAAACATCTGGTTGCTCCAAAAGGATCTTCGCTAAAATAACCCTTGTTTTTTCTCCACCACTCAGTTGCTCGAAAAGCATTCCTTTTAAAAGATCTGTAATTTGAAGGCCTTCTGTTATTTTACTAATTTGCGTTTCCATGTCATATCCACCAAGCGTTTCAAATTGCTCGGTTAAACGGCCATAGCTTTGAATCGTTTTTTCTAAAGCTTCGCCTTGAAGATGGTTGAGCCTTTCTTCTAAAACCTTCATCTCTTGCTTGAGCTTAAAAACGTTTTCAAAAGCCAGTTCAATGACATCCATCGTGGTTGCACTTGCTTCAAAGAGTGGCATTTGATTGAGATAGCCAACTCTAGCGTCTTTACGAATGGCGATACCGCCCTCTTGACACTCCTCTAACCCCATCATGATTTTTAAAATTGTCGTTTTGCCACAGCCGTTTTGTCCAATCAGACCGATTCTTTCGCCAGTTTTTAAATCAAAGGATATATTTTGAAATATCTTATTGGCGCCGTAATATTTGGTTAAATTATTAATACTGCACTCAATCATTTTATTGTCCGCTCCCCCAATAAAGAAATAGAGGCTACTGTGAATTGCCAATCACAAATAGCTTCTATTTATTAATCGCAATAACCTTTATGCCGTAATTTTGCAATATGTTCTTTCAATATGGCTTCTAAATCAATGCCATATTGCTCTTCTAAGACAAACATCATTGTAACGGCCGTCTGCGCGACGTCGACTAATTCTTGGGCCACTAACTGCATGGCATCTGCTTCTTCCAAGCGTTGTTGTTCCCCACTTAGTCCCCTAAATTTACCGATGGCTTGAGCTAACTCACCGGATTCTTCCATAATCTTTAGGGCTGTGCTTTCCAAGGAAGGACTTAAGCGATTCAAGCGCGGAAGTGTCACTGTCTTGGAAACGATTAGGTCTTCTCCCGATTTATGATCTGAAGTCATTTTCATGCCCTCCCACATTCTCATCCAATATCCAATCCGATCTATCCAATGGCTTATCCCATTACAGATATTTAGTCATTATACCATTCCTTCACTGAGAACACACCAAAGGAACACTCTACCTAGTTGCTGATTTTGTATTGATTTTTAACTGATTTTTTACTTTCTTAAACGCTCCCTCACGAACGACCCTAACCAGCAAGATCCTACCGTTAGACAGGCATATAAAATATTTAGGCCTATTAGAGTCGTCTCCTTAAAGGAATAGAGACCTAAGATCATCACGGCAGGTGCACTAAGAATAACCCACAACTGCCATGACGTACTTCTTGGGATGAAGCCAACAATAAAGCCTAAGATAACATAGACTACCATCACAAGCAGGAACGTGAAAAGTCGTTCGTTAAGGGAACTACTGCTATCCGAAAAAACAGAGTTAAATACAATGAAGAAACCTGGAATGAGTCCTACGATAAAGACAAAAATGCTCATTAGTAGCCTTCTCATAAAGGTGCACCTTCCTTATCCTTCTTGAAACCCTTAGAATTGGCTTAGCAGCAGCTGCCATCCGAACCGTCGCAACTCGGTTCAGTCCCCGTCAACCAACCCATAATGATCGCGTAGGCACAACCCACGCCCTGCTGAACCTCTAAGGCATTAAATGCACAATTCTTGACGCATGCCCCGCATTCCATACAGCCATCCTTATCAATAATGACCGATTTTCTCTCTTTTATTAGGAATACATTATGCGGGCAAACCTCAAGACACTTTCCGCAGCCTGTACATTGATCCGACTTCAGTTTCAACGTAGAAACATTTTTCAAATATTGATCCTTCATAATCGCAACGCCTCCTTCAAGCTAGATAAAGCTGTTTACTAAAATCAAAAGGATCCCCAAGACGATTGAGATCGTCATCGCAGGAACCGCTATTCTCATTTCTTTCAAGACACCAGAAAAGGAAGTGAATGTTGAAGAGCCTGTAAAGTTCATCGCAAAATAAGCTGCTACAGAAGGCAAAATGAGTAAATACCCAAGTGCTCTCAAGAGACTATAGTCAGGAACTGTCGTCCATGCATTCCAACCGTTCAGCACATTGACGAGGATTGCCCAAATAAATCCCACGACCCATCCCTTCCCCGCGAAAGCCCTGCCTGGGATCCAAGGTAGCAGGACCGGTGTTAAGACACAGCCCATCAAAATTGCGCCTGAATAGGCGTAAAAATCAACGAATCCAAACGGTCCGATACCCATAAAATTTAACAAAAAAAGTGCGCCAAAAATCATCAAGGATAATTTAAAGGTACCCACCAAATCCACAGGGGTCAGTACCAGGCGATCATAGGTAGTAAACCGAACCGTGCGCATTTCAGAGGTGGCTTTCATTCCAGCATCAATAAACGCTTTTAAATCCTTCGCCTTCACCGGCCCATAAAGCACTTTAAAACCAGACTGCTTTAAAACCTCGTGAGCACTGACACCCGGTGCGGCCAATTGTGGACATATGACAGTTCTGTGAGATACGACCTTCTCCAGTTGCACAATAGAAATGCGGTCTGATAACTCTCTGGTGCCGAAGGTGCCTTTGCCTGCGGCACACCATACGTTGATTCCCTTCGTATCCAGCACTAGAATCCAAGCATTTATTCCCGTCAATTCTTTTCTTAACATATCAAAGCTCATTTTGTAATTCGCTGAAACCAAGACCGGTGAATTGCGATCGGGTTCTCCGATACGATAAAGACCTGGCTCTACCTTATAATTCATTCGGTTAATTCCCCAACGTACCTTCCAAGTCCCTAAAATATCTTGAACTGACAGTTCAGCTGATGTTTGCAGGATCTCTATTTTCCGAATACCTATTTGCATAATGCTACCCCATTTCTAATTCAGGCATTATAATCTCTTGATTATTTCTACATACTAATTAGGAATCCTTTTTTTCATCAAAATTATACTAAACATGACGAGATCTGTTATAGTTAGAAGAAATCTAGACCTGAACTAATGTTTAATAGGAGGTTATTCTACGTGCATGGTAGTCCAGTTCTTGAAATTGACCTAGACAAAATTCGATATAACACCTCTCAGGTGGTGGAACGCTGCCATCGAAAGGGCATAGAAGTCATCGGTGTTACCAAAGGATTTAGTGCGATCCACCAGATCGTCTCAGCCATGGTGGACGGGGGCATTGATGGCCTAGCAGATTCCAGGATGGAAAACATTATTGAACTTAGGGAAAAAGGATTTACTCAACCGATAACCCTCCTGAGAATCCCGCGTCTAAGCAACGTCATGAAAGTCGTTCAATATACCGATACTAGTATAAACTCGGAAATAACCGTCATAGAAGCCTTAGCTGAAGCCGCCTTGGAATTGAATAAGATCCATAAGGTAATCCTAATGGTGGATGTTGGCGACCTTCGTGAAGGCGTCCTGCAGGAAAATGTTCTAGACGTTGCAACGCAGATTACTCGTTTAAAAGGGATTAAGCTCGTAGGCCTTGGAACCAATATGGGTTGCTTTGGTGGAATACTGCCTAGTTCCAATAACCTTGGGGTCTTAGTTGAATTAGGACAGGCTGTTGAAGCCAAACTAAACCTTAAACTGGAAATAATTTCAGGGGGTGGGACCTCAACGTTATTGTTAATAGGCAATCATGAAGTTCCCGACGGTGTCAATCAGTTGAGGATTGGCGAAGGTATCTTATTAGGCACCGATACAACTAATAATCGACAAATCCGTTGGCTTCATCAGGATGCCTTTGTCCTACGAGCTGAAGTAATCGAAGTTAAGTCCAAGCCGTCGATCCCGACGGGGACGATCGGTCGAGATGCTTTTGGTAATGTACCCGAATTTATCGATATTGGAATACGAAAAAGAGCCATTGTATCGATGGGTAAGCAGGATGTCAACATTGAGGGAATTAGTCCTGTTGACGAACATATAACGATCCTGGGTGCTAGTAGTGATCATCTGATCATTGATATTGAAGACTCAGAACAAGTGATAAAAGTTGGGGACACCATTGCATTTTCTCTAGCCTATTCCGGCTTGCTCTCAGTCAGTGATTCAAAGTATGTCGATAAACTATTTAAAGGAAGTTCTATTCCAAATGATGAAATGAAAGGAGGCGCTCAGAATGATTGAATTGGTGCGAACCATGGAGCCTGAACTGATTGCGCGTTTAGTAGAGCTGGAAACAGAAGCCTTTGGTCCGGGAGGCCTCACTGTCTGGAATCTTGAACCACTCATAAGGCACGGCCGTGTTTATGTCTACCGATTAGACAACAAAATTGTCGGAGTCGTCCATTATATGCTAGATTGGGATCGTCCCAAAAAAGCGTATATGGTCGGAGTTTCTATATCCAAAGAATTGCGTGGTCAAGGGATAGGGGCTCAACTACTTGAAGAAAGTTTTGAAGCTTTATGCAAGGAAAACATTGATGAAGTGGAGCTAACCGTGGACCCTGATAATATTGCGGGCGTTAAGCTTTATGAAACCAAGTTAGGATTCTTGGTGACGGATTTCAAACATGATGAGTACGGTGAGGGCGAAGGAAGACTCGTGATGAAGCTTAAGCTTACGTAACTTCTTAGATCATGAACGGTATTAATATGAAGGTATAGAGATAAACGACCCCCTTGTCTTTTGGACAAGGGGGTCGTTTATCGTCAACTCTACCGGGCAAGTGTACCGAACCGATTAATTGGCCAATATCTAAATAAGGTTCTTCCAATAATGAAACCTTTGGGCAACAATCCCCATACGTGACTATCGTCACTATTATTACGGTTATCACCCATTACAAAATAAGCGTCCTTTGGAATGACAATTGGGCCGTACTGGTACTGTGGCTGGTCCATAATATAGGGTTCAACCAAGGGTTGATCATTGATGTAAACCTTTTGGTTCTTCACCTCTATCTTCTCACCTGGCAGGCCAATCACCCGTTTGATGAAATCCTCGTCAGATTTTACGGAAGCCGGAGGGCGAAAAACAATCACATCGTCTCTTTTGAGTCCTGACGTTTTATAATATATTTTATCAACGACAACTCGATCCCCTAATTCAATGGTAGGTAACATAGAACCCGAAGGTATGACTCTTGTATCTACGAGATATGACCGTAGAATCCACGAGAAAATCAAGGCAATGATCACAATTTCTAAAACTTCGAACACTGATCGCCAAACACTCTTAGTTTTCAAAACCTAATCAACTCCATTGTCAGAAATACAACTGCTTTGCTTATCAAGCATCCCTATTCTTTCGATGAAAGTTCTTTTATTTTCTTCAGCATGGCGGTCTGATTTTTCAGTTCCTCCATCTGCTCATCCTGTAATATGGCAAGATAAGTCAAGGTGTTATGGTCCGTCTCGGCCTTTGCTTCGTTTTGAGATTGGATGACGTTCTGCCCAACCATTATGATTGGTAAAAGTACGAGTTGCAACACGGTTTGGGCGATATAAGTGACCCAGATAATGACATCGTGAGCCTTAATAACTGGCGGCAACATGAAAAGGTCAATCACTAAGAACGCATACGCGCACCACATTGTACCAACGCTATTCGTAATTTTAACTGCAAGGTTGTAATTAAACTTATTGATGCCATTCAGTTCCTTACTTGGAAGCTCTTTAGGATGTATCACGTGGGGGTGCTTTTTTAAGGTGCTCACTAGAAACCTCCTTACTTACCAAATTAGTATTCTCATTATAACTGTACCGTAACCATTCGCCAAACCCATGTGTTACAGGCACATGGGTTGTTTTAAAATGGATAAATTTTACCAGCGAATAAACCAGAATAATTGTCGTCTCCGGCTACGCAAGCGGCATCTTTTGCTTCGCGTGCAGCAGGGTACATTGGATGATCTTGTTCTGCTATCTTACAATCCATACAAATGATGTCAGCATTCATGTAAGATACTGTCACTCTGTTCGGTTGCAGCTTGCAGCGACCACAAACACGTTCCATATCACGGACTCCTCTCGCTTCTACTTCTCTAAGCACAATTCTAATTGAGTTTTTTGGATATGGTAAAGGCGTTTTTTTAAATATCTTAAGTACTCTCGTTATAGACTTCAATATATGCCTTATATATCCCTGCCATAAATACAAATATCAGATAAAGTAAAATAATAACTAGGAAGTCTTGTACGGTCTGGTCTACGTTTGCCAAAACTGATGGGGCAACTTATAAGCCGTTGTCCCCTCGCTCGTGTCGATTTGATGGTTTATTGCAGGTATTTTGTCCTTTCGTGTAGAAAGAGGTGAAATGTGTCTATCACTCACTTATAAGGAGAGATTAAAATATATGAGAAAAATCAACATGGTTTATATAGGTGCTTCTATTATTTTAATAGTCGGGGTTGTCGGCGGAATAGTTGCTTACAATACTGCGAAAGGTGATCCAGTGCCTGTTGTTGTCATTTCACCCTCACCAAGTCCTTCTCCTTCACCTTCTCCAGTTCCTGTTGTAACTGCCACACCTGAACCCATTGTAAAGCCAGTAAAAAACATCACTTATTTAAATTCGCTGAGTTTAACAACTTTAGATAAGTCTAATGCAATGTATAATTATATTTCCTATCATGATCCTTTGAAAAATTATAGCATTTCATATCCAAATATTTATTGGAATGTGAAAGGCGATGCTACGGCGGGTCTTGTTTTATCTTCGGATGATGGATTATCGAAGTTAACTATTTATAGTAATCCAAATGGCCCTGCATATTTTGCAGACCAATGGACTCAATTTCAAAATGGTTATCGGAAAACTTATGCTGAAGGTGATCAAATTTACTATGGAAAGGGTTTAATTGGGAAACAATTATCAGTTTACTATATGCTTGAATATCCCAAAAGCCAAAAAGAGAAGTTCGATCCAATTATCTTAGAATTGAATAAAGGTTTTTCGGTACAATAATATCCTCATTGTTTTAGTGACTAAAATCATAGGATTTGGTTAATATAAGCTTCGGAGGTGATTAATGTGAAAAGTCCTGAAGTGAAATGCAATGTAGCAGAATGCACGCACAATGAACAATCAAATCTTTGCAACGCAACAAGTATCCAAGTTACTAAAAACAACTCTAGTGCAATATCAACTGAGGCAACAGATTGTGGTACATTCAAAGCACGCTAATATCCACTTGTATTAGAGAATTTGAGTGAACTATAATTCTCTGGTTAATAATGAATGATAACGAATAAAGCAGGGGAAGCATTCTAAGCACGCTTCCCCTGCTTTATTTTTATGTTGTGGTTTTCAGATATTTATCATTGGGCGTTAAGCAATATCAATACCGGCGTCCAGATAGACATTTTGAATTGCATTGAGCAATTCGACGCCTTCTTCCATGGGCTTTTGGAAGGCTTTCCTTCCCGAAATCATGCCCATGCCGCCCCCTCGTTTATTGATGACGGCAGTTTTCACGGCTTGTTGTAGATCGTTGCCGCCCGAGGCACCACCAGAATTAATCAGCCCCGCTCTGCCCATATAGCAGTTCGCAACTTGATAGCGAGTTAGATCGATTAAATGCTTGGTCGTCAATTTTTCATAAACGAGTGGACTTGTCTTGCCAAATCCTAAGGCTACATACCCACCATTATTCGTGGCCTGCTTTTGCTTAATAATATCCGCTTCAATGGTAACGCCTAGATGGTTGGCCTGCCCCGTCAAATCGGCGGAAGCATCGTAGCTCACGTTATCCTTTTTGAAACCATCATTCCGCAAATAACACCAAAGTACTGTGAACATGCCCAATTCATGCGCTCGTCGAAAGGCGGCGCTAATCTCCTCGATTTGGCGGCTTGACTCCGGAGAACCATAATAGACCGTGGCGCCTATTCCTACTGCCCCCATTTGAAACCCTTGCTCTACGGACGCAAATAGCCGTTGATCAAAGGAATTAGGATAGGTCAGCAGCTCATTATGATTAATTTTAAGTATAAAAGGTATTTTATGAACGTATTTGCGTGATACCGATCCCAAGACGCCTAAAGTTGAAGCGACAGCGTTACACCCGCCTTCAATTGCAAGTTTTACAATATTCTCGGGATCGAAATAAATAGGATTTGGTGCAAAAGAAGCAGCCCCAGAGTGTTCCACGCCTTGATCTACCGGTAATATGGATAGATAACCGGTGCCTGCTAACCGGCCATGGTTAAAAAGTGTCGCTAAATTTCTCATAACATTATTTGATCGATCCGAACTACTAAGAATCCTGTCGATAAAATCCGCTCCAGGAAGATGTATCAGTTCTTTTGGAATCGTCGTACATTTATGTTCTAACAAATCTTTGGCTTCATCACCTAAAATAGAGATTGTCTTATTATTCATAGTCCTCTCCCCTTTGTTTTAATAGGATGATCTTCACTAGAATTGTACTAGACTATTCCCCCCTATCATTCACTCCCTTATCTACCTCTCTATCATATTCCTAATATTCCAATATTTCAATTACGACACAATAATCTAAACCGTCACCTCAGCACGGATTCGCAATTTCTGACTAATAAATGCGTTTTCCAAAGGCTGAACATATCAGCCCTACCGCGAGTTCAGCCGTCTTATTGCGGTTATCTAAAATTGGATTGACCTCCACCATATCCATACTCATGAGGAGGTTCGAATCCGCAATGAGTTCCATCGCCAAATGCGCTTCACGATAGGTTATGCCTCCAGCTACAGGTGTCCCCACACCGGGTGCTTCTACTGGATCAAGAACATCTAAATCAAAGCTAACATGGATTCCATCCGTTCCCTGAGACGCCAAACGAATGCCTTCATCGACAACATCCTTCATGCCTCTTTGATCAATATCGCTAATTGTAAAGACTGTAATCTTAGAGAAACGAAGCATCTCCCGTTCTTGCTGGTCCAAATCACGAGCTCCAATGATGACCGTGTTTTCTTCCCGTATTTTTTTCTGTTCCCCCCCAATGGAAGTTAATTCCTTGGCACCAATGCCGTTCGCCACGGCCAATGGCATTCCATGAATATTGCCACTGCGCGTCGTTCACCGTGACAATGGCCTTCGCCGTCAGGCTATCTATGCCATTCTTAACAGCACAGATCGTATCTTTGTATCAGCTCACCCAAAGATTGCACCCTCTTATATCGCTAAGATGTTGAAAGGGATCTCGGGGCGCAAAGTATTCCTCGCATTGGGCGATTGGTGGAAGGAAAATTAGTCTCGCTACATCCACGGAGCAGGTCAGTGCGTGTGGCGATATGCGGAGATATCTCACACTATTCAGCCAAATGTTTCGCCAGTTTAATCGTACACTCATAGAATGGCGCATAAGAGATTATATAGCTGATCTATTTCAGTTTCTTTGGCATGTGTTTTGCAATACAAAAGTTTAGACTCTATTTTTGATATTTTCTGATTAGGAGGATTCTTGTATGCATTCTCGACATGACAGAAGCCCATGGGCTACGATCCCAGATGAACAATGGAATGACTGGCACTGGCAAATTTCCAACCGAATGACCACAGTCGAACAACTTAAAGGGGCGATACCTCTCACCGAAGCAGAAGAAGCAGGGATTGCCGTTTGCTTAGAAACCATGCGTATGGCGGTCACGCCTTATTACGCCTCCATCATGGATCCTAAAGACCCACAATGTCCCATTCTCAAACAGGCCATTCCCACCTCACAGGAGCTTCACGTAGGAGAATACGACCTTCTCGATCCCTTGCATGAAGATACAGATTCCCCAGTTCCTGGCTTGACTCATCGGTACCCTGATCGCGTACTTCTGTTGGTAACAGATCAATGTTCGATGTATTGTCGACACTGTACAAGGCGAAGGATGGCCGGTCAGACCGATCAACCCCTTCCGCTGGACCGTTTTGAGAAAGCCTTAGAATATATCCGGTCAACACCTCAGATTCGTGATGTCGTCATCTCGGGTGGAGATCCTTTCACGCTCTCCGATGATCGTCTTGAGCACATTATCTCCAGTCTTCGCTCAATCCCGCACGTAGAGATTATTAGGATCGGTACCAGAACCCCTGTGGTTCTCCCGATGCGAATCACGGACAGTCTTGTCCAAATGCTACGCAAATACCATCCCATATGGATCAACACCCACTTTAATCATCCGAAAGAGCTTACGCCTGAGTCGGAAGCGGCCCTAGCACGTCTTGCCGATGGCGGTATTCCGCTTGGTAATCAATCGGTTCTTCTGCGAGGCATCAACGATTGTCCTAATATTATGAAGAAATTAATCCATGGCCTCGTTAAAAACCGCGTTCGTCCCTACTACCTTTATCAATGTGACCTTTCCAATGGCATTGAACATTTTCGAACCTCCGTATCGAAAGGTATTGAGATTATTGAAAATCTGAGGGGCCATACCAGTGGCTATGCTGTCCCCACTTATGTCATCGATGCACCAGGTGGTGGTGGCAAGATCCCCATCAGTCCGCAATATCTGATTTCGATGGGACCGAACAAAGTGATCCTCCGCAATTATGAAGGCGTCATGACCGTCTATGATGAACCCAACCGGTTGCAAGAAAAGTGTCAATGCGAATACTGCCGTGAACAGGCTGATTCCCTCGGAGTCATGAAACTCTTGAATCATCAGAAACTGTCTCTTGAACCAGATAACCTAGCTCGCCGGCAGCGCCATACTAAATAGTCGGGCGAGGGTTGATCGTTGAAAGGAGTTAGCGAAATGACCATGAATCTTGGCTGCCGATACGGTACCCACCGGGTCCTTGAACCCCAAGGGGTATTGCCCCAACCCGCGGAACGAATCAATAATGATTTTTCGACGCTTTATGACAATGAGATCCTCATCGAAGTGCAAATTCTAAATATTGATTCTGTCTCCTTCACCCAAATTAAAACACAAGCAGAAGACGATCCTGCTAAGATTGCCCAAATCATTTTAGCCACGGTGGCAAAGCGAGGAAAACAACATAACCCCGTTACGGGATCCGGAGGGATGCTGACCGGGAAAGTCAAAGCAATTGGTGCTGCTTTACAGAATTGTCCGGTGAAGGTGGGCGATCAAATTGCAACGTTAGTTTCCTTATCCCTAACCCCTCTTCGCATCGATGAGATCCTTGCTGTTCACCCAGCCGTGGATCAAGTCGAAATTCGTGGGGAGGCCATTTTATTCGAAAGTGGTCTTTATACAAAGCTACCTGAAGATATGCCACAAAAACTTGCGCTGGCTGTATTAGATGTTGCCGGTGCACCCGCTCAAACAGCAAAGCTCGTGAAACCGGGCGATACTGTCGTCATCATCGGCGGCGGTGGAAAATCCGGACTCCTTTGCCTCCATGAAGCCTGTAAACGGGCTGGAGTTACCGGGAAAGTGATCGGAATTAGTCATTCGAAGGCTGGCGTTGCGCGTATGAAAGAGTCCGGCCTGGCCGTCATTACCCTTCAAGGGGATGCCACCGACGCGCTTTGGGTGTTGCGTGAAATTGAACGGGTGACCGAAGGAAAAATGGCTGACTTAACCATTAACAACGTAAATATCCCCCATACCGAACTCGGAAGCATTCTTGCCACGAAGGATAAGGGAATCGTGTATTTCTTTAGCATGGCCACCTCGTTTACGGCGGCTGCGTTAGGTGCAGAAGGAATTGGCAAAGATGTCACCATGTTGGTCGGAAACGGGTACACCGCAGGGCATGCTGAGATTGCTTTAGAAATCCTGCGTGAGAGCCCACGGCTTCGTGAAATATATGAACGAACGTATGCCTAAATCAAGTTGGGAAGCTACCTTACATTCTCTTCTCCTGCCGTTTCCCCTCCTTCCTTTTGCAGGTCTCGTTAAAAATGCTGGTAAAACCACAGCCTTAAATGCCGTGAATGCCCTATTCCCGGATGAATGTATCGGGCTTACTTCCCTCGGTTATGACGGGGAAGCCACCGATGCAATTTATCATCACCCAAAACCTCCGATTTTCGTACTGCCCGGGCAATTGGTGCTGACTGCTGAGCGTTTTCTACCGGACCGAACGGAGGATTATGACCTTCTTGAAAGTTGGGGTAGTCATCCCCAATATGGGCGATGGCTTATCCTACGAGTGACCGCCCCCTGTTCTTTCCGGATGGCTGGCCCTTCGACTCTTTCGGAAATTCAAAAGGGACTTTCCAGACTAAAACAACACGGGGCAACACGCCTTCACATCGATGGTGCCTTAAACCGGCTCTCGCATATTACACTACATAAACCAAATGAGCTATTCCTCGATCGTTCCCCCATGGACTACGGAGTCGTTTTGAGTACAGGTGCAGCACTGGGGAGCACCCTTGATGAAGTCATTGACCGGACCGTTCACTGGATTAAGCTTTTCCAGCTCCCGGTATACCCCTCTTCACAAGCTCCAAATTATAGAGATTTATTGTCCTTCCAGAATGCCTACCTCCGAGACAATACGTGGAGTGTGCTCCCTTCGTTTCTCTGGCAACATGATCTAGTGGCGCTCATCCCCTCCCAAGTAGACACGATTGCGCTCAACGGAGCGTTCACGGATTCTATCTATCTAGCGCTCCGTGCTGCACAACGTTTACCACGACAATTTGTTGTACGCTCACCTGCCCACATTTCACTTTCCTCCGCAGTCTTAGCAGGACTCATGTCTAGAGGAATCATCCTCCAACTTCTGGAACGGCCTCAGATCGTGATGCTCACCTTAAGTCCTTGGCATCCACTCACTCCGCTGCCTACAGAACATATGGCTGAGGAACTTCTACCCCACTCCACGTTCCCGCTCGTTGATATCGAGCAGCAGAGGGTCTGGTTATCCTAAACTAGGGAGGTGGTCTCATTGACTCGCCCATACACCCAAAACAAACTTCAAATCGATCAAGAGCTCGTCATCACAGCTAGACGCCTAGCAAAAGATATCGTGGACGAATTGACCCCGTTTATTCTTTCCCATAGCACGGTGAGTGTGGAACGAACGGTGCTGCGTTTACTGGGCATCCAAGGTGTTGATCCAGAAGGCATCCCACTGCCCAATGTTGTGATCGAACATTTGCGTAATCAGGGTCTTCTTGAAGATGGTGCAGCGCGCATCATAGCTAAGGCATGCCTCCATTTCAAGACTGATCCTCAAACTATCGCTGAACGTTTCGTCCGCCATGAAATTTCATTCGAACAGCTTCCTGACTTCAGTGACGATGAAATACATACTGCAGCCGTCGCACTGGCAATCCCTGCTGTAGAGAGAATCCGCAGTCAGCGGCAAAAGCGGGAACACGATATCAAGACGCTTGGTGAAGGATCAGAGCCATACCTTTACGTGATTGTTGCCACGGGCAATATTTATGAAGACGTTCAACAAGCACGAGCTGCAGCCCACCAGGGCGCGGATATCGTCGCCGTCATTCGCTCCACCGGACAAAGTCTCTTAGATTACGTTCCCGAGGGTCCCACCACCGAAGGGTTTGGAGGCACCTTTGCGACACAAGAGAATTTCCGTATCATGCGCGTCGCCTTAGATGACGTTGGACAAGAACTTGGACGCTACATTCGGTTGACCAACTATTGTTCTGGACTCTGCATGCCTGAAATGGCCGCCATGGGAGCATTGGAACGACTTGATATCATGCTCAATGATTCGATGTACGGCATTATCTTTCGGGATATCAACATGCAACGTACCTTTGTCGATCAGTATTTTTCTCGGTTGATTAATGGTTTCGCGGGAATTATCATTAATACTGGTGAGGATAATTACCTCACCACTGCCGATGCTATGGAAGCTGCCCATACGGTTCTCACCTCTGATTTCATCAATGAACAATTTGCCTTTCTTTCTGGAATACCGGAAGAACAGCAAGGATTGGGTCATGCAATGGAAATCAATCCAGAACAGCCTGATATGTTTCTCTATGAAATCGCCCAAGCTCAGCTTATTCGAGAGATTTTCCCGCGTTCGCCCCTAAAATATATGCCGCCCACGAAATACATGACCGGGAATATCTTTAAAGGTCATGTCCAAGATACCCTGTTTAATATCGCCTCTGTCTTAACCGGCCAGAGCATACATCTGCTCGGAATGCTGACGGAAGCACTCCACACGCCACTTTTACAAGATCGTTTTCTTAGTTTAGAATCGGCGAAATTCGTTTTTCATGCCATGAAGCACTTAAATGAAGAAGTCATGTTTTTACCCAACGGGAAGATTCAAGCGCACGCGCAAGCGACTCTGGAAAAGGCCGTGGCGCTGCTCGAAGTGATTCAAAAAGAAGGTCTTTTCCAGTCCTTAGAACAGGGCCGTTTTGCCGAGATCGCACGGAAACCGCTAGCTGGTCGAGGGCTTGAGGGTGTCTTCAACAAAAGTGCAAACTACTTGAACCCTTTTCTTGAGCTATTTACGCAGCCAACATCACAAAATACATTGAAGCAAGAAATACGCAGTCCCGTTTCCTCCGTGCACCACGTCTCTCAATCAAGCATCGACCTTAAGCCGGAGGATATCAACTCAAAGGAGCGTACCAAAACCGTTTCTATTGACCTCAAACACGTTCTTCCCTATGGTGATACTCTGAATGATGGCATCGTCCAACTTTCACTCACCTTACCTGTCCCCTATGGTGAGGAGGCACAAGAGGCAGCAAAACGTTGGGCTCTTATGAGCGGTTTTCTGGATCCCAAAGTCGTCCATACCCAAGATTTGGGGGAAGGCTTTACCTTCTTTACCCTCTACGCCCGTTCCCCTATAGCCGTGGATTATACCACCATTGAAGTTCCAAAACTTACCCATGAAAGCCTAGAAAAGTCCGAGATTGAACACCGTATTCGCCAGTCCATCGGCCGTAAATTAGTGGTTGTTGGGGCTTGCATCGAAAGCGATGCGCATACGGTGGGAATCGATGCCATAATGAACATGAAAGGTTACAATGGGCATAAAGGCCTGGAGAGTTATCACGAAATTGACGCGTTTAATCTGGGTGCACAAGTTTCCTGTGAAGCCTTGCTGAAAGAAGCCTTTGAGCTTTCAGCGGATGCCATCTTAATTTCCCAGATCGTCACTCAAAAAGACCTCCATCTGCGCAACCTAACTCGAATGGTCGAGTTATTAGAGCTTGAGGGACTCCGTGACCGCTTTCTCTTGATTGCTGGCGGACCTCGGATCAACTACGAACTCGCGAAGGAACTCGGTTACGATGCGGGCTTTGGACCTGGAACCTATGCGGAAGATGTTGCCAGCTTTGTTCTCGACAGGGTACTCGCTCGAACGAAGAACGATTAAGACGTTGAAGACAAGGAGTGATCTCAATGTACGAAAGTAAAATTCGACTTCGGATTAGTGCCGGGGATGCGCACTACGGCGGTGGTTTAGTGGACGGAGCCCATAACCTCAAACTATTTGGAGATGTGGCCACCGAATTACTCATCTACAGCGATGGGGATGAAGGCCTCTTTGTGGCCTATGACAATATCGAGTTTCTTGCGCCGGTCAAGGCCGGAGACTATATTGAAGCAACGGGTGTGATTACGGACTTTGGAAATACGTCGCGAAAAATGCGCTTTGAAGCGAAAAAAGTGATCTTGGCTCTCCCTGGTAGCGATTCTGCCGCAGAAATTCTCAGCGAACCGGTTGTAGTGTGTCGAGCAACTGGAACGTGCATGGTACCGAAGCATAAGCAACGTTTTGAACCACCTCATCGTTCATAACATGATCTATGTATATAGCCCACTTCACGCCCACCTTCAATTAAATTATGAATATAAGGCAGTATCAATAAATGCTTTGAGGAATAATACCGGGGTTTGATTTGAAGGTGAAGGTACAAGCTTCTCACAGCAGAAACATATTGCTTTGCTGCACACCGATTGGAGGAAAAAATGGATAAGCTGATCATTACCGCTGCCCTTGTGGGTGCAGAAGTGTCACGCGAACAGACGCCCTACCTTCCCCTCTCACCGCGTGAAATTGCCGATGAAGCCAAAAAAGTGCGTGATGCGGGTGCCTCTATTGTTCATTTACATATGCGCGATGACCTAGGCAACCCAAGTCAAGATAGATCGCTCTTTGCCGAGGCGATCTCCTATATTCAATCCGAAACAGATCTCATTATTCAAGTATCTACGGGAGGAGCCGTGGGGATGACGGCCGAAGAACGGCTCCAGCCCGTTACCTTGTCACCGGAAATGGCTTCCTTGAGTGCTGGAAGTGTTAATTTTGGAGAAGATGTTTTCAGTAATCCCTTGCCTATGGTCCGTGAATTTGCGCAGGCGTGTCTTAATTTCCAGGTTAAACCCGAAGTTGAGATCTTTGAAAGTGGCATGATTCAAAATGCCTTAAGCCTTATAAAACTAGGGCTGCTTCAAGAACCTGTGCACTTTAACTTTGTCTTAGGGGTTCCCGGAGGAATGCCCGCCACGGCCAAAAATCTTCTCTTTCTTCTCGATTTAATTCCTTCCTCGTCAACTTGGACCGTTTCAGGCATGGGTCGACATCAGTTAAGCATGAACACGCTCGGTATTCTTTTGGGAGGACATATACGCACGGGGCTTGAGGATAATATTTATTACCGGAAAGGCCTTCTCGCGGAGGGAAATTCGCCTTTTGTCAATCGCCTCGTTAAATTAGCCGAAATTTTGGAACGTCCGGTGGCAAGTCCCTTGGAAGCTCGTAAAATACTTGGACTCTCTCCCATTACTAAGGACATGTAATATTTTCCAATAAAAATCTGAGAAAACACCCCATTTTGCTCCACATGTCCTGCATTGAAGGGATTGTGGAGCTTTTTGTATGCTCCCTGTACCCGTACTCTTGAACCACATCCTCATAACATCTCCATAACTTGTTCATAACATCGTCATGAAATGCGCAGATTCTGACCATTTTTGGAGAGTATAATTGCTATAAGATAACTTTGAGGAAATGAGCTGATTTTGAGTTGAGTCTCAAGGCAACTAAAAGCATTTCTAGCAGACTTCCATTTTTAGACCGAACCCGTGGCTTAATCATGGTTTTTATGGCATTAGACCATGCCTTGTTTTTTTGGAGCAGTGGACGTATTAATAATGAAGGTTTGCCTCTGTTGATCAAGGGGGTCGTCACCTACAACCCACTGGGTAGTTCAAGCGTCTTAGCGACCCTAGTGATGTTATTATCTAGTCTCTGCGCACCTGGATTTATTTTCATTGCCGGTTATGTCTTAGCTCTATCGATTAAAAAGCGTGAATTAAAGGGTATTTCGAGTTCGAGTATCGACCATCATTTATGGCGCAGAGGGATGCTCCTGATCGCATTCCAGGTGTTTATTGCGTCTCCCGCCTTTAATCTTCCCATGTTCCTCCAAGCGAAATCACCTTCCGTCGTTACGTGGGGAACTTTTTTCTCGTTCAGCGTATTATCGACGATCGGACTTGGTTTCTTTTTGCTTTCACTAGGCCGCCGTATTTCTCCATGGAGGCTTTTCGGCGTATCTGGGTTCCTCTATTTATTGAGTCAATGGTTTCTTCCTGGTTTCACCTCGAGCTATCCGTCCCATCAGCCTATTGCACAGGCTTGGCAAGCTATTATGG
>Ga0209123_1000262_pt1 | contig 76172 bp, 62 predicted proteins | sample BarGraIncu00431A_FD_184500 | JGI IMG/M metagenome (GOLD analysis project Ga0209123, IMG submission 184500) | Arctic peat soil microbial communities from Barrow, Alaska, USA - Barrow Graham LP Incubations 004-31A (SPAdes) (version 2) | ecosystem: Environmental > Terrestrial > Soil > Wetlands >... | reverse complement strand
CAGACGGGAATCGCGTTGGCGTGGGCAGCCTCGCCGATGGAGTGGGTGGTGTAGGTGGGGGAGGGCATCAGCACCCGGCATTCGGGGCGCAGGTTGCCGTACACCTTGGCGATGGCGTCGCCCAGACCGTTGAAGAAGATGATGTCGTCGGGGGTGATCTGAGCGCCGCCCCGGCGGTTGGTGATGTCGCAGACGAATTCGCGGGTTTCCAGGACGCCGCGGGTCGGGCAGTAGGCGTAGCTGTCGTCGTTCATCGCCTCGGCCGCCACGATCTCCTTCATCCATACCGGGATCAGTTCGCCCTTGACGATCGGGTCGCCGATGTTTTCCCAGTTGATCTTCACCCCGAAGCGCTGCAGCTTCTCGGCGACGGTAACGATGTTCCTGATCTCGTAGGTGAGTTCTCCCGCGCCGGGAGCAACTATCTCGTTGCGCATATCTCTTCCCCCAAAAAAATCATAGTAGTTAATGCTGAAGTTGTGAAAGCTGCCACGGAGTTCCGGAGAACACCTTAAAAACGAACCTGTTTGCCACGGAGACACGGAGAAATTCGGAGAAATTCAAAATCGGAACCAGGTTGAATCCAAAACTAACACCGAGAAAGTCAAAATCGAAAATCGGGTGAATCTGAAAACGAAAACGGGAGAATCAAAAACTGATCAGGGTCGAAACAAAAACAATCAGGGTGAAGCAAAAACGTAAGGCTTTTGCCACGTAAAAAGGCCGCGGGGGACCCCCACGGCCTTCAGTATAATTAGTTTCTCTCTGAATCAGCAGTGGCGGCTCTGTTAGTTTCTGGCCGCTGCTGCCGACTGGTGGACCCGGCCACCCGATGTAACGCTGTTAGTATGCATGATTCTCGAATAACATGGGGGTGGGCGAAAGTCAACGTTTTTCCTGAATTAGCCTGCGGACCCCCGCAAGGGGTATCTCTACAAGAGGCGCATTCCGTAGGGGCGCCCCTTTCGGGTGCCCGCTTCTCAAGAGCATCCAGGCTACGGGGAAACAGTCAGGCGGCCATCCCCGTCGCGCCAGCGAAACCAGCCGGATGGGGCCTGAAGGAGCGCCCAGTCGTCCTGGATCTGGATAACCCGGACCTGCTGGTCTCGGGTCAACGCGCCTCGATCGGAGCTTCCGTCGCGCGGCTCTCCCCTCAGTGCGTAAAGTCCCTTTTTCATGCCGGGAAATACCCTGACGGTCCGCTTGGCGAGAAACTCTGCCCACGTGCGGTACTCCCAGCTTCTGGGGGGCTCGATCCACCCCTCGCGGCCGGCGTCGTCGTAGGCAAGCTGTAGCCAGCCTCCCTTGGTGGCGCTGACGGCGACCAGCGGCTCCTGCTTGTCTCCCGCCAACCGGGGGAGCGCCGGGATCTCGACCTCCGCGACCCTCTGCAGTCCAGGCTCGGCATAGAGCACGATCGGGGACTGCTGGGGGCCGGCTACCGGAGCCAGCATCAGCACGCCGCATCCGCTGTAAGGGCGCGGCGGCAGGGGAGCCGCATGGGCCGCAGCCGTAAAAAATCCGAGTAGTACCAGGGTATTAATTAGGGGAAGTCGCATCTTAGACGAAGAGAGCCGCAAGCCGTTCCAGGTAGGAAACCGCCTCAGGCGAACCCTCTTCCGGGGCGAAGTCCGCCTTCTCCTCGTGGGAAGACGGCAGGTAGGGGCCGGCCTTCGCCTCGAAGAAGATCGTGCCGCTTTCCAGAGCCAGCGCGGTATGGTATACCCCGTGCCGGATGTCCACGGCCACCCGGTCTCCACCCGCACGAAGCAGTAGGCTCGCGGTCACCTTCCCCTGGGCGTCGAAGGTGATGACACCGAGGCTGCCGCGCAAAAGGATGAGGGATTCGTCCTTCTCCGGGTCCAGGTGGCGGTGCGGTCGGATGTAGGAACCGGGCTCGACGGCGTTTAGCAGGCGATGACAGGCCGAGGCGTCGCTTTGGTGCAGGTTGTGGTTTTTCCGCAGGCGCGGCGCCGTGCGGGCCGCGGCCGAGACGGCGTCCAGGAGCTCACGGTCGACGACTTGCAGCTCCATTACGATTCCACCAGGGCAAACTCGTTGCCGTCCTGGTCGGCGATGACCGCCATCTTGCCCCAGGGGGTGCGCTCCAGAGGTTCGCTGAAACGGGCACCTTTCTCCACAAGCCGGGCGCAGAGCTCATCGAGCCCCTTTACGTTAAGCGTGATCCCGGTGTGGCGGCCGACCAGCTTCTTCGCGTCGTCGTGCAGCGCAAGGGCGATGCCGAGCGAGGTCCCCTGACCCGGCAGGAACTCCATCATGAACTCGGTCTCCTGCCCCGGCGCGAGGCCAAGCCACTCCCGATAGAAGGTGCGCGCGGCCGGGAAGTCATTGACAAATACGACGATGTTCTTAATTTTTTCTACCATGACGAACCGCCTTAATGATATTGTTGTGACAACGTTTTAATACATATCAGAGTGGGCAGGCGCTGGCAAGGGCAATTCTTTGCCTCCCTTGCCACCAATCTTGCTGGCTGGAACCCCTCGCCCCCCGGGAGAGGGGCAGGGGTGAGGGATGAGCCACGAAGCGCGATCCACTCAAATCTCGATCCTCCGTCTCTGTCGTTAGTGGCAGCTGGAAGCAGTCTGCGACTCGCGAGCCTTTGCAGTTTCTGCGCCGCCTACCCCTCTATGCGCCGGAAAACCCGGTACTGCAGGAAAATGAGGCCCGCAATGACCAGGGCCACGACAAGATAGAGCTGATATTTGTAACGCTCGCTGAAGGGGAGCCGGGAATTGTCGCCGGCGAACTTGCTGTTCGGATGCCCCTGGGTGAGACGGGCAATGGGCAAATCGTCCAGTTTTTGCTGCGCCACCAATCCGGCCAGATCATAGCGTGGTTGCTGGGCGCGCGGGTTGCCCCAAAAGAGATACAGCTTTCGCTCCGGGTGCTGCTTATAGACCAGCAGCCTGCGATATCCTTCACCGGTGACATTGGTTACCGGGATGGGGGGGCTGTCCAGGTTTTTGAAAATCAGCCGGAATTCCCTGGTGGCAATTTCCGGCATGTCGATGCCCAGTTGCGACTCATGCGTGGTCGCCGTGTCAAAGTTGAAGATGGTCCCCTGCGCCCACTGCTCCCAATCCCCGTTACCCCGTTTTACCTGCACGACAACCGAGCGTTGAAAATTCCTGGCCGCCGTGCCAATGACTAAACGGTGGAGCGGAAAGACCGAGTTCATGCGCACCAGGAGACTGCTTTCCTGTGCGGCGCCATTGCTCTCAATGTTTTGCGACGTCCCATAGATCGAGTAGGTCTGCCCTTGCACCTGGCTGTCCTGAAGTACGCTGACGCCGCTTATCGACAGTGGCTTGGCTCCGGCATTGGCTATTTTGAGCGCCAGATAGCGGAAACTTGTTGGAGGGAAACTGATGCGCGTGTGGTGCAGCTTTTCTCCGCGATTGCTGTCGAAAATGACGCCGTCCTTACGCAGGGTGTTCCATGATGCCCCGTCATTGCTGCCCAGGATCTCTATCTGGCGGGAAAAGTCGAGGTCGGGCGTGTTGATCTCCACGGCGCTGGCCCGTGCCTCCTGCCGGTCAAGCAGCAGTTCCAGCCAGGTTTCGCCCTGCTCCGTCACGGAGAGATTGCGCATTTGTACCTTCAACTCTTCCTTGCGCTGCTCCGGCCTCCTGGCGACAATCTGGTAGGTGACCTCTTCTTTCCGGTCGGTCATCAGGCGCAGGTCGGAAAAAGGCGGCGTTGCGGTGACGTCGCCCAGTTCTTGCGGCTCCAGATATATCCCCGCCAGCCCCCCCTCTGTCCTCGTAGGCGCGGTCTCGACCTCGGCATACTTTTCCCAGAGACGCTCGTCGAACGACCCGCAGCAAGCTGCCGATCCCCAGAGCAGGATACCAACGAAGGCAGATGAACAATAAAACAGTCTGGTCATGGCTGGTCATCTCCGAAAATAAAGTGCTTGAAGCGGTTATAGCTATAGGATACCGCCAGCAGCAGCACGCCAAGAACGATAAAAGAAATGATGCGGTAGAAGGTCTGCAGCGAGGAGAGATCAACCAGGAATACCTTTACGATGGTCGCGCCTAAAAGAAGGATGCCGACGACACGCGCGCCGCGAAGCTTTTGGTAGATCCCGACGCCGATTAAAAGCGAGGCGTAAAGGGCCCAGAGTATTGAGAGTGAGAGCTGATAGGCATAATGGGAGGCGCTCCAGTCGAGCAGGTGAGCCGCGGAACGGTAGCGAAAGAAGTCGTGGACCTCAGTGGAGAGTAATGCCAGCGACAGGGCCTGGGTGACGATGAAGGTGATCTCGAGCAGATAGCGCTCACTGGCGTCAAGCTTGTGCCGGTAGTGGACCAGGAAACTCAGGAGGCAGTAGAACCCCGCCACTGCTGCGGCACATACCAGGAACCGGCTATTGAAAACCGGGATAAAACGCTGGAAAGGCATCAGCTGAAAAACGATATCGAGGGAAAACTGATACAGAACTGCCAGTCCTAGCAGGTAGGAACCGCGGCGCAGTGTCGGAAAGTCCAGTCGTAACCCGATCCACCCCAGGGACGCCATCTCGGCTGCCAGTGCCGGAAGTATCCAGCGCTGATCCAGGGTGAGAAAGGTCGCTATGACAGTCATAATGACTGACACCGCAGCGCAGGAGGTTACCGTCAGCCGTGCGGCTGCTGCGCGGCGTCTGACAAGCTCAGCCATGCCGATCTCAAAGCATGCCAGGATGAGTGTGAACGACTTCACCGGCCAGGTGGCTTGCCAATGCTGCTGAGAGAAAAAGGCCAGAAAGAAAAAGGCGGCCGAACCGAAGATGATGATTTGGTCGGCTTTAGACTCCTGGTCGCGGGAATAAGTACGTGAGATCAGGATGTAGAGGTTGTAAAAGGCGAAAAACGTCGCCACGATGCCGAAGGCGAGTCCGCTCTGGGAATCGCTGAAGTATTCGGAGTGCCAGGTGGAGTAGAGCAGAATGGTGCCGAGCAAGGAAGCCGCCGCCAGCGAAGCCCAGCGCTTGAAGCGCAGCAGAAGAAGGGTGCCCAGGTCCAGCAGGAGTACATAACTGAACAACGTTACCGGCTGGTTCTGCCCGGTGGAGAGCATGACCGGAGTAAGAAAACCTCCCAAAAGTGCAATGGCAGCCAGAGAGTAGGTCGAATAGCGCACCGACAGAGTCATCCCCGTGGTGGTCACTGCCAGCATCCCGGCGGCAGCCAGTGGGGCGGGAATCAGATGGTACAGCGCAAGCGCAGCATAGAGAGCCAGGTACAGCACTGCCAGACCGCCGCCACTGAGCATCTGTCCGTATAATTCCAGGTTCCTCTTTTTTTGCAGGTACTCGCCGGCGCCGATAAACGCGGCTCCACAGAAAATGCCCAGGATGACCCGACCCGTTTCTCCGATCAGCTTGTTGTCGAAAGAGTATTTGAGAAAGAATGCCACCCCGAAAAGAATCGCCAGCATCCCGATGCGGCCGATCCAGCGGGTGCCGATGGCGTTTTCCAGCGAGGAGTTGGCGGCTTTTCCTGGGCTGCTTCTTGTGGGGGAGTTTTCTACAGGGCTGGAAAAGGGGAAGTCCAGAATTGCGCCGGGTTCAGGGTTCGCCTGGGTAGTTATGACCTCCCTGGAAGGAGACCCCGCCTTTATGCGTGCGACCTCCGCTTCAAGGGCCTGGACTCTGGCAAACAGAACGTCTATGCTCCTGTCGCGTTGCTCATCAGATCGCATAAAGACCTCTATTCCTGCTAAGTCAAACGGTCCCCTCTTGATACGGATTCAGGGGGATTTCACAATCATTGCGCAGCGATGCGGTTCGTACCTCACCACATCCTACAAGTCAGAATCACCGTAGGATGCCGGTGAACGAAGTGAACCGCATCATTTGCACCGGCCCCCACTGTCACCCTTTGCAAAGGGGAAATTGCAGTGCGATGCCTGATGCTGACTAGTTACGCCTGAAGTTGGCGAGAAAAAAAGAGGGTCGTATCGGTGCGGCTTCCCTGCCGTGTCGGCTTGCTCCGCCAGAACTGCGCAGAGGTTGTGAGCAGACAAAAGACTCTTAAGTAGTCACCCGTCAATTTTGCTACCAATCGCATCGGCCTAATGATATGTTATGGCAGCTTTTTAACACATATCAGAGTGGACGGGCAGTGGCAAGTGGTATCGTCGTAAGTGGCGAGGCGCGCGCTTCCTGACAGGAGGTATCGTGGGGCAGACATTTGTACCGCGGGAGGTGTATGTCGCCTCCTCCTATATGGCGCCGGTGGGCCGCTACACCGGCCGCGAGCGCGAGGCTTTGAGCTTTCTCGAGATGGCGGAAAAGGCCGGCGAGGTCTTTACCGGCAGCCGCCTGCGACGTGCCGACATCAATGCGGTCGTGGTCGGTAGTCAGAACCCGGTCGCTTTCTCGGGAGTGGACAACACGGCGGCGAAGATCGCGGGGGTGCTCGGCATCTCGGGAGCCAAGTCGGTGCTGATCGACACCGCCTCCTCCTCGGGCGCCTCGGCCCTGGAGTACGCCTACCTCCAGATCGCCTCCGGGCGCTGCGACCACGTGCTCGCGATCGGCATCCAGAAGATGAGCGACGTGCCGACCACCCAGGCGACCCGGATTGTCGCCGGCGTCATCGACCGGGACGAGGCCGAGTTCGGGCTTACCATGCCCGCCTGCGGCGCCCTGGTGGCGCGCGCGCTCATCGAGCGGCTGAAGCTCTCCAACGACGAGTGGACCGCCTTCTCGGCCCTGCTCACCCAGAGGTCGCATCGCTTTGCGGCGCGTAACCCCGATGCCCACCTGAATTTCGAGATACCAATCGAGGAGTATTACCGCCAGATCGCCAACGGCAAGAATTACCGCTACTGGTGGCCGCTGCGCTACCACGACTTCTGCCCCATGTCGGATGGGGTCGCGGCGGTTCTTTTGAGCGCGACTCCGCATGAGGTGATCGTTGCGGGGGTGGGGAGCGCCACCGACATCCCGACCATTGCCGACCGCCCCTATTTCCACAGCTTTCCCGCAACCGTGCGCGCCGCAGCCGAGGCCTACGCCATGGCGGGGATCAAGGACATCACCTGCTTTGCCGGGAAGATCCACGTCAACATGCACGATCCCTTCAACGGCTTCGGCCCGATCAACATGGTTGACCTCGGCTTCATCCCCAGGCGAAAAATGGTCGAGGGGCTTTTGAACGACGAGCTGACCGGCATCAAGGGGGCCTTTCCGACCAACATCACCGGCGGCCTCAAGGGGCGCGGACACCCGCTCGGCGCAACCGGCATGGTGCAGATCGTCGAGAACCACCGGCTCATCACCTCCGGCGCCTTCCAGATGGGGGTTGCCCAGTCCATCGGGGGGCCCATCAACAACAACGTGGTGACGCTCCTGGAGCGCACCAGCCACTATCGCAATCGGCCGCGCCCGGTGGTTGCCAATTGGGGCCTGCCGCACCTGGGGAAGATGAAGCCCAAGCAGGTGAACGTCGCCGAACTCCTCGCGGGGCAGGGGGAGGTGGAAGGGCGCTTCGTCACGGCGACCACGCGCTTTAACTTTAAGACCGGCGAGCCCGAGGGGATTATCCTCATCGTGTCCTGCTCCGCCGCGGGGGGGAAGTTCTCCTTTCTTTTCGGGGTCGGCGGGGAGCACTTTCAGGAAGTCGTGCGGCTGGCGCCGGGTGACCGGATCAGCCTGGAGCGCCGCGGGGAGCAGATCCTGGTGAACCGGATCCCGGTCCGGAAGTTCTACCAAAGGACGCTGACTGGTGTGGTGGAGCTGGCTGGAAGCGGGTGGAAAAAACTCACCGGTGCCGGAGGGGCGGGCGCAGGTGCAGGTTCAGGGACTGGAGTTGAAGTTGGAGCTGGGACGGGAGTAAGTCTTCCCCCTCCCTAACCCTCCCCCTCCGGGAGAGGGGATTATCGGTCTCGTGTTTATGAAAGATACCATTGTTCCCACACTCCGGCGTGGGAGCGGACTCCCCCGGACGCTCCTGCGTCCAGCACCGGAGGCAACACGTGTGTGTTTTCCGGATAGGTTCCCACGTAGTATGGCGCTGGCAAATCGACTGTTTTATCTGCGGCTCATGCCGCTTCTGCACTGTTGCCATGAGTTTGCGTAGCTCTGCGCTCATGACTTTGAATTTTTAATGACGGAGACAGTCACCCTTGTCGTATGCCTTCATCAAAAGACTGACTGCAGTTGCACTCCCCGTGGGGCTGCTCCTGGCCGCTTTTATCGCGCTGCACCGGGTCCCGCTGCTTCCTGCCGCCCAGAGGGAGCTGGCCGGTTACGCTCCGTTCCTGGCGCTGGCGGGCGGCCTCGGGCTCAGTCTCGCCTTCAACCGCGGCCGGGCCTTCTTCGCCCTGCTTCTGCTCGGGACCTTCTTTCTGGTCGCCCGCAGCTCGCTGGCGCAAGGGGTGAGTGAACCTGCTCCGCGGGCGCTGTTCCTCTGCTTCGCCCCGCTCCTTCCCGTGAACCTGGCCCTTTTCTGCTTCATGCGCGAGCGCGGAATCTTCAGCCATGCGGGGAGGCTGCGCCTCGGCTTTCTCGCCGCCCAGATCGCTGCCGTTTTCTGGGTCGCCCGCTTCCGGCAGGACTACGGTGCCATCCCCGACCTGATTGCCCGCCCCCTGATCCCGGGCCGTTTCCTTCCCGGGCTCGAACTGCCGCAGTCGGCACTGCTCTGCTTCCTGTTGGCGGGGGCTCTGGTAGGTATCCGCGCGCTGAAGAGACGCTATCCGATCGACGTCGCCATCCTCGGCACCCTGGTCGCGCTGCTTTTCACCTGCAATCGGATCGGCACCGAGTTCGCCCCGTCGCTTTTCGTTACCGCGGCCGCCCTGCTGCTGACCATCGGCGTATTGCAGGATTCCTACAGCATGGCATTCTCCGACGACCTGACCGGGCTTCCCTCCCGTCGTGCGCTCAACGAGCAGATCATGGGGCTGGGACGGAACTATGTGGTGGCGATGCTGGACGTGGACCATTTCAAGCGCTTTAACGACACCTACGGGCACGACGTGGGGGACCAGGTGCTGAAAATGGTGGGGGCGAGGATCGCGGCAGTCAAGGGAGGCGGGAAGCCGTACCGCTACGGGGGGGAGGAGTTCACCGTCATCTTCCCGCGCAAGGATCTGAAGGAGGCGACAGCGCACCTGGAGGAGCTGCGCCAGGCGATCGGGAGCTATCAGCTCTGGATCAGGGGTACCGACCGACCCAAAGAGGCCGAAGTCGGCAAGGCGAAGCGGGCGGATGGCCCGGGAAATGCCAAGGCGGTTTCGGTCACTATCAGCATCGGGGTGGCGGTTTCCGGCGAGGCGCTGCGAACCCCCGCCGAGGTGATCAAGGCCGCCGACAAGGCGCTCTACCGGGCCAAGCAGCGCGGCCGTAACCAGATCGCCAGCTAGCCCCCAGCCACAACCGGGACGTTAAACCGGGCGTGCCTTTCCCGTAGAGACGCATTGCATGCGTCTCAGCGCTGCCGCGGCCTTTCCTGTAGAGACGCATTGCATGCGTCTCAGCGCTGCCGCGCACGAGTAATCTAAGTGCGATCAAGCGAAGGAGACGCATGCAATGCGTCTCTACAAAGGCAAGCCCCAGGGCTGACACATCAAACGTAGGTGAAGTTAACCACAATACTCGCTGATAGCAGTGAAGGAGTCAGTACCGCATGTTCAAGTTTCTCGGAGTGATCTTTTTTCTTTTCGTAGTCCTTTTTGTCGCCATCGTCATCGAAGAGAGCTTCTTTGGCGGCCGCCGTCGGCGGCGCCTGCAGGAAAAAGCGCGCAAGGCCCAGGGCATCGACAAGCCTTAGGATACAGAGGGACAGAGGATACAGGGGGACAGGCACCTGCGGAGCCAGTCCCCTTTCACTTGCCGCGTCGCGCTTCAACCGCCCCGAATGATTTCCTCAAGGTTGCTGGCAATGGTGCTGGAGGTTGCTGCCTGTTCATCAGACCTGTTGCGATCTGTCATCACGTCGCCAATCTGCTCGATTGATCGAACAATGTTGGCAAGGGACGCGTCCACCTGGTGGGAGATATTCTCACTCACCTCAGCCTCGGTCTTCCCCCTTTCGATTGACTCCACTGCTAAAACCGTTTCTTTATGGATTTCCTCAACCAAAATGCGAATCTCCTTGGTTGAGGAAACCGTACGGTCCTCAAGACGACGGACCTCGTCCATGGAACAATTAACTCCTGAAAGAAATCGCCCAATACTTCTTTGCTGGTTGACTGCAACTTTTCACTTCCCTTCTAACCTCTTTCGGACCCCTTTGCTCCTGTGCGAATTATCCTACCCACAAACTGTTAATATCTTGACATGTTGACATTAGCTGGAGTAATTTAGCGACGGTTAATACCCGGTTCTGACAAGTTGTACGGCAAAGATTGAATTTAGCCGAGTCTCGATCGTGTCTAAACTGCACCGAATTCGGAAAAATTACCGTGTGTCGTACGGTCAACTCGCTTGGGTAATCTGATATGACTGGCAGTAACGTTACCGTGTCAGTAAGGTTGACTCAGGTACGGTGCCGGTAAAAGTTGTGTCAGGAATTGAGTCGGCAGCGTCTGTTCTTCCTTTGCGCTACGGTTTTTACTGTCGGACGCGGCAACGCTGATACCGGCATGCCGGGATATTGAGGGGTAGGCGGGTGAAGATTACGGCAATCGTTGGCAGTTACCGCAAGGAAGGCGTCATCGACCAAGCGGTAGACGAGATGCTGGCTGCGGCCAGAGCAGCAGGTGCCGAAACGACCAAGATTTACCTGGCCGACACCCGTATTGAGTTTTGCACCAACTGCCGGCTCTGTGCCCAGCAGGACGGCGCGGCGCGGGGCTTCTGTCCCATTGCCGACCAGATGGGGGAAGTCCTGGACCAGGTCGAGGCCTCTGACGCCATTATCCTTGCCTCGCCCACCAACTTCGCCACGGTCACCGCACTGATGAAACGGTTCATCGAGCGGCTGGTCTGTTATGCCTACTGGCCCTGGGGGATGGCCGCTCCCAAGACGCGAAACCGGCAGATGCCAAGGCGTGCCGTGCTGGTCGCGTCCTCTGCGGCGCCGGCGCTACTCGCCCGGCTGGGGACCTCCATCATCAAACTGCTGAAGCAGGCTGCCGGTCTTTTGGGCGCCAGGACGGTCGGTGTGCTTTTCATCGGGCTTGCCGCCAGGAAAGATCGGCAGGACCCCGGTGAGCGTATCAGGAAAAAGGCCCGGCTGCTGGGAAGGAAACTCGCCACCAAGGCGTAGCTGATAGAGCCTATGAATATCTGTTATTTGAACCGTTGTCTCTAGGTTCACACATTTCAAGTGAGGTGGTAATGTTAATCCAAGGTGCCTTCATGCATGTGAAAGACTCGGTGACAGCAGATACGTTTCTGAAGTTCCTGGCCCTCGAGGCTCCCGCTGGACATTACTTTGTAGCGCAGCCGCCGCCGGGAATCATTATGACTGCAGCAATAGACTGGCGGGTCATCGTGCCAGATGCTGATGCCGACACCCTGGCAACAGCACTCTGGAGTGGCTATGAGTCAATGGTGAAGCCTCAGGGAAAGGAAGGGAATGGTGGCTGTCCCTCGATCTTCATCCAGATCAAGAACGTGAAAGGTGAGTCTGATCAGTTTACTATGGGGAAGGAGATCGATAAGCGGGACGGCTTTATGCACAGGGTAAAGGAAAGCATGGCGGTACTGGCTTTGAAGAACGTGGAATCGGCCGTGCTGCAGGAGATAGAGAGAACCAGTACCTCGGATTACTGGGCGCAACTAGCATAGCCTGCCAAAGCCCCTCCCGGGGCTTTTTTTATTTCCTCGCAATGCCAACAAACCAAACAGATCAGGCTCTGCGAGCGCCGGATAGGGTGAAGCCGTCGGCGCGGGTCCAAACCTTGTGAACACATTTCATCCGCCTGCGGTGGTTCGCATCAGCCATGATCTCACCGGCGGGCGCGTCACTTTCTTTGGGGCTCTGCGGAACTGCAAGGTCGCGGCGGCCAATCGTCAGGGGCAGCAATCCAAGACAAAAAGTCATCCAGGCGGGCCTGGCCGCCGGTTTGGAAGAAAGCTGCTGATGTGACGGCGCTAGTCGAGTCATAGGTCCTCCTTGCTGACCGGTCGCGGTCCTGCTCTGCCCCGCGCTGGTCAATCAAGTGTACCTATCGCCAAAAACAGGAAGTCCTTTAGGGAAATTTGCAGGCGGAAGGTCGTCAAGTCCGGGGCGCCAAGTGTGAGATAGGGGAGCCCCACCCAAGACACAGAGGCACTTAACCAAAACAATGGGGGAAACAGTGGCGCCCTTGGCAGGCTTGCTGGAATAACGCAATGCGTCATCGAATCGCCAATCCACTCTTTAGGTGCCTCGGTTATTTCCGATTCGATTGCGTCCTCGGCCTCTCGGAAACTATTTTGCATCATCCAAAAACGGTGCTGTTTCTCTCAAAAAAAGTGCTGCTTCATCCAAAAAAATGAGCCTCCGCAGATTGTGAAACAATTTCAGCTGGTTAGCTACCGCATTTTTCGCTCAAATATCCGCATTTTTCACTCAAATATTTACTTTTTTCGCTCAAATATTCCCAAGGTTATTTCCAGCAACCATTACTACTGCTCAAATGGAGCCGGGTTAAGAGGCTAGGAGCCGGGTTAAAAAGGCTATGATAGAGCTTTATTGGCGAAAATGTGGTGTCCTGCAATCACCGGATGGCCCGGCAGTTCCCCTTTGGCTTACAGAAGCATCTTGCGCCAGACTTCTACGACGATGCCAATGGTCCGGGTGCCGCTGTCGGGCTGAAACGGAGAGTAGACCGGGTTGTCCGGGGACAGGTAGACATCCGCATCTTTCAGGCGGTATCTTCTCAGGATCGGTTCACCCCAGCGATTGTTAACCAGGATGATGTCGCCGCTTTTTTTCTCGCGGTCCGGGGCAAAGATGACCAGATCGCCGTCGCGGATGGTGGGAGCCATGAAGTCGCCGTAGCATACGATGGCGTAGCACCCTTCGGGAAGGTTGGGGACCGAGATATAGCTGCCGCCTTGGGTGCTCATCTGAGGGAAATTTTCAGGGATCACGTCCAAGAGTGGAGCTCTCGCTCCGGCCGGGGTACCGACAGTCGTCGCAGCTTTGAAAGTCTCCCCGATGCCCTGGGTGAGCCAGTCCGGGTTTATTCCGTAGGTGTGGGTGAGGGCGATCAGAAGCGTATCGGAAGGGTTCTTTCTGCCGGTCTCGATGCCGCTGAGAAACCCCTGCACTATCCCGAGCGAGGCAGCAAACTCTTTCTGCGTCAGTCCCAGGGCGATCCGGGCCTGACGGATACGTTTTGCTGTCTCAGGGTGATATTCTTCCGCCGTCATAATATCTCCAAGTGATATTTTGTCGCCCGCTTAATTGCCCTTGACATGTTGAGCTGACCTGGTATATTACGATTGTCTCGTGCTTTAGCTTAGCAGTTTTGACTGGCGGGTGCAACAGGGAAAATTTCTCAGAGATATTCGGCTGGCGGGCAAGAGGGAGGTCATATGGAAGGGGCACATTATCGTTTGTTTGAGATCACGCAGCATGTACAGGGGGATCCCCTGGGGAACGCGTTGATGGACGAAGTCCTTACAGCCTGTTTCGATTTCACGCTCGGAAACGGGGACGCCTTGGAAAGGCTAATCATGTCTCTAAACCGGTTCAATAGCCATTTGTCAGGGTACGATCAGCCGATTTCCTCAGGTCTTTTCCAGGGGACGCCCCGGGAGGTCTCGATCTGGGCGGAGCAACTGACCAACGAGATTCTCACGAACCGGGCGCATTGACCCACTCCGGGAAAGAGTGTCAGCGATCCTCCAAGGTCACTCTTTCAAAGGAGAAGTAGCCTCCCAGCCCAATTGACGCCATGATAACGAGAATCCCCGCACCCAGAACAAGGTTGCCGATGGTCTGGTCATAGGCGAGGACATTGAACTTCAACAGCAGCCAGTTCCAGTCGTGGATGCTGTCCCCCCCGCCCAGGCTGACCAGGGGGAGTTCCATGGCCGCGGCATCCTTCAGGTAGACTGAGACGTTCAACAGGCTCTGCCCGACCCAGAAAAGGACCACACTGGCTGAAAAGAACTCCCGGCGCGCCGCGAAATAGGCGGCTATCCCCGCAGGAACCAAGAGCTGTCCCAGCGTCCCCCCGGCAACCAGCAGGAACTCCCCGAAATAACCAAACAAAAGATGCCCCGCCTCATGTGCGATCAGGTCGACTCTGTCGAGAAATGATCCCTGTCCGACACTGCTCACGCAGGCTAAACCATAGATGCCAAGAAGAACTGTCCCACCCGCTTTGAGGTACGAGATCTTTCCAGTGATTTTCTGACCCCTCATGACTCACCTCTATTTCTCGCCCAGCACCCCGGTGGACCAAGCGAGGTTGGTCAGCGAAACCTGGTAGTCGCGGCGAGCCTGCGCCAGGTTGCTCTTGGCCTGTATCAGGTTCAACTCGGCGTCCTCAACCTCCAGCCGGATCTTCACGCCGAGCTGATACCCCTGTTCGGCCATGGCGAGCAGCCTTTCCGCCTGCTTCACGGTGCCGGTCAGCGCCGTCAGAATCTGTTGCGCCTCGGTGACGCCGAAGCCGGCATTACGCACCTCGAGCGATACCTCGTCGAGCTGCTGCGCCTCTTCGAGTTCCTTGGTTCTCAGGTCGCTCCTGGCCTGTTGCACCTTTCCCGAGGTCTTGAAGCCGTCGAAGAAAGGGAAACTGAGGAATATTCCGGCGTCCCAGGCCGCGCCGTTGAAAGTCCTGTCCAAAGCCTCCAGCTGATGCCAGCCGACTCCAGCTTTGAGGTCGAGTTTCGGCTTGTTTTCTGCTGAAGCTATGTTGACGAGTTCCCGGTCGATGCCGACCCGGTGCTTCAGGTCGGAGAGCTCCGGCCGCATACGGCGGGCCGTGGCGAGCGAATCCTCGAAAGCAGGGAGTGTGATCATGGCCGGCTCCAGGGGGCCCGTGACGTCGATCTCCCCCTGTTCCAGGGCGAGCACCAGGCGCAGGCGTTCCTTGGCGGTTCGTATCCTGTTCTCGCTGCGGATCAGCTCGGGGCGGGCGTTATCGACGGCCACCTGCGCTGCGAGCAGGTCGTAGTCGGTGGCTATCCCGGCGGCGAGTTTCTTTTGGGCCTCGCTCAGGTGACGCTCCTTTTGCTGCAGGTTGGAAAGGGCCAGCGCCCGCAGTTCCTTGGCGAGCAGCACGTCGTAGAAGGCGACCGTCACGTCCCGGCGTGCCGCCTGCTGTGAGATGCGCAACTGGTCCTCGGAGGTCTTGAGTCCTTCCTTGGCGCCTCGGATGGCGGCCCCCACCTTGCCCCAGCTGAAAAGCGTCTGGGTCAGGCGCAGGTCGACGGCACGAGTCTGTTCCCCGGCGATTCCGCCCATGAGGACGCTTTGGCTGTCATCCCTGGAGTAGGCCGCGGAGCCATTGAGCGAGAAGGAGGGGAGGGCGGCGGCGCGCTCCTCGAGGTATCGCCCTTGGACCAGGTCGCCGTAGGCGCGTGCCTTCTGGATGTCCCGGTTCTGATCCAGGGCGATGGAGAGCGCCGCGTCGAGGGTGAGCACCCGGGTGGTAGCGGCATGGCCGGGGCATGGGGTGCAGGTAAGGGCAAGGAAGAGGAGAAGGCCTAGGGGAAATCGTGAGGCTATTTTTTGTAAAGATCGTTGCGTCGTCATCGGTCCGAGATGCTCCTTCTACGTTGTAGTTGTTGCAGGTAAGATCCCATCGCTCCAGGGCAGAATCAGGTAGAGACGCATTGCATGCGTCTCAGCACTGTCGCCCACTAGTTGGACCTTTGCTCCATGGGCGAAGGAGACGCATGCAATGCGTCTCTACGTCTGGCTTGATCCCCGGCGTTAAATTGACCAACACGAGCGACAATGGCGCACGTCGATTGGCATTGCGTTTCCCGCTCAACCTACCTCCGTTTATCCCTGCTTAACCTTCCCCTTCCACCTGCGTTTCATCCAGATCCCGAAGTCGTCCAGCACGGTGTACATGACCGGCACCACGAGAAGGGTCAGCACGGTCGAGGTCAAAAGTCCTCCGACCACCGCCCGCGCCATGGGCGCACGCATCTCGGCGCCGCTCCCGATGGCGAGGAAAAGCGGCATCATGCCGAAGATCATGGCGAGCGTCGTCATGACGATGGGGCGCAGCCTGGTGCGCCCGGCCTCGACGACCGCGTCGAAGCGGTTGCGGCCGCGCCCTTGCAGCACCTTGGCGTAATCGACCAGCAAAATCGCGTTCTTGGTAACCAGACCCATTAGCATGATGAGGCCGATCAGCGACATGATGTTCACCGTGTCGCCGGTGAGCTTCAGCATACCGGCCATGCCGACGATGGAGAGCGGCAGCGAGAGCATGATGGCGAACGGCTCCAGGAACGACTCGAACTGGGCCGCCAGAATCAGGTAGACGAAGATGATGGCAATCACCAGCGATTCGGCCATGTAGCCGAAGGACTCCGCCATGTCCTCGGCCTCGCCGGAGAAACCGACCGAGTAGCCGGGCTGCATCGGCACCCTGGCGGCCGCCTCCTTCACCTTCTGCACCGCGGTGCCGATCGGGACGCCGTCCAGGTTGGCGCTGATGGTGACAAGGCGGGAGAGGTCGCGCCGGTTGATTTCCGAAGGGGTGTTGCTGACGGCGTAGCTTGCCAGGTTCGCCAGCGGCACCAGGGTGGTCTCGCCCCCCTTCACCACGGCAAGCTTCAGGTTCTTCACCTGGCCCGGGTCCCGGCGTAGCGCCTCCGGCAGCCTGACCCGGACGTCGATGGCGTCCCCCTCCTCGTCCTCGTAGGTGGAAACCGCCTCGCCTCCGACCAGACGCGACACGGTGCTGGCGATCTCATTGGTGCTGACCCCCGCGTCCTGGGCGCGCGCACGGTCCACCGTCATCCGGTACTCGGGGATGTCGTGCTCCAGCGTCACCTCCAGGTCGACCAGTCCCGGCACCCGGTAGATCTCGTTCTTGAGCTGCGCGGCGTAGCGCTTCAGGGTCGGGATGTCCTCGCCCCGAAGATTAACCTGGAGCGGCTTCTGGCCGTTGCCGACATCACCCACCTTCTCGATGGAGATGGTGATCCCGGGGATCTGCTGCAATTTGGCGCGGAACTCCTGCTGCACCTGGTCCTGGTTCTTTTTACGCAGCGATTTCTCGGTCAGCTTCACGTAGAGCGAACCCTCCCGGACCGTGCCGCTGTCGCCAGCCCCGATGGAGGCGTAGGTGTGCTCCACTTCGGGAATGCCGGCCACCGCCGCGAGCATCGCTTTCAGGCGGTCCGAACTCTCGGAGATGCTGGAGTCCGGGGCGGTCTTGAACACCACCTGGAACTCCCCCTTGTCCTGGTTGGTCATGAAGGAGGATTCCAGGGTGGAGAAGATCACGATCCCCGCGATGAAGGAGGCGAAGGCGAGGCCGAGGACGCTTTTGCGGTGTCCCAGAGCCCAGGCGATGGCCGTCTTGTAACGGTCCGCGCCGGCGTCGAAGCGGTCGTTGAAACCGTCCAGGTAGCGCGCCAGCCCCTTGCGCTTCCCCTTGAGTGCGATTGCCGGGTCGTGCCAGCGCGAGGAGAGCATCGGGTCGAGGGTAAAGGAAACGAAAAGCGACACCAATACGGCGAAGGCGACCGTCATGCCGAACTGGAAGAAGAAGCGCCCGACGATGCCGCGCATGAAGGCGACCGGGACGAAGACGGCGATGATCGACATGGAGGTGGCGAAGACGGCGAGGCCGATCTCGGAGGTGCCGATCTTGGAAGCGGTCATGTGGTCTTCGCCGTGCTCCAGGTGCCGGACGATATTCTCCCGCACCACGATGGCGTCGTCGATCAGGAGGCCGATGGCGAGCGAGAGCGCCATCAGGGTCATGACGTTCAGGGTCATCCCGAGGGCGTTCATGATAATGAAGGAGGAGACCACCGAGATCGGCAGGGTGAGGCCGGTGATGACGGTGGAGCGCCAGGAATTGATGAAGCAAAAGACGATGATGACGGTCAGCAGCCCGCCGATCAGCATGGTTTCCTTGACGTCGGCGAGCGACTCGCGGGTAGGTGTGGAGGCGTCCCGCACGATGGAGAGTTCGATGCCGGGGGGAAGCTCCTTTTTCAGCTTGTCGACGCTTTTTTTGATGCCGTCCACCACCTCGACCATGTTGGCGCCGGACTGCTTCAGGATGTCGAGCGCCACCGCCGGCTCTCCGTTAATGAGGGCAAGCGAGCGCTGTTCCTCGGCGCCGTCCGAGAGGTCGGCCACCTCGGAGAGGGTGATGCCGCGCCCGCCCCGCTGGGTGACCACCATGGAGCGGAACCCCTCGACCCGGTCCGGCTTCCCGGAGATCCGGATCGGGTATTCGTTTCCTTTCTGGGTGAGCCGTCCCAGCGGGGTGTTGACGTTCTCGCTCTTCAAGCCCCTGACCACCTCGTCGATGCCGAGGCCGAGCGCCTCCAGCCGCGCCGGGTCGATGGTGACGGTCACCTCGCGCTTGGCGGAGCCGACCATGTCGACCTTGCCGACGCCGGAAACGTTCTCCAGCCGCCGCTTGATCTTTTTATCCACCAGTGTGGTGAGATCCTTCGTGCTGAGCCCCTTCCCCTTGACGGCGAGCGAGGCGACCGGAAGCGCGTTAAAATCGAGCTTCTGGATGATCGGTTCCTCGGCCGCGGTCGGCAGCGTCCCCCTGATGGCGTTGATCTTGGCGCGCGCCTCCTGGGAGACCTCGTTGATCTTCTCCTCCAGGCGGAACTCGACGACGACCGTGGAAACACCTTCGCGCGAGTAGGACATGACGTGCTTCACGCCGGCGATCTGGTTCACCGCCTCTTCCACCTTTTTAGAGACCTCGCGCTCGATACTCTCCGGAGAGGCGCCGGGGAACTTGGTGACGATGGAGATGACCGGGATCTCGACGCTCGGGAACATCTCGACCGAGAGGCGCCGGTAGGAGAAGAGCCCGAGGGTCACCAGCGCCAGCATGAGGACCGCGGCGAATACCGGGCGTTTTATGGAAAGATCGGACAGGATCATGGGTGATATTTTCCTTTAATGCTTTCTTTCAGGCTCTTGCCAGGTACTGATCAGTTTTTGAGAACCCCTCGCCCTCCGGGAGAGGGGCAGGGGCGAGGGCGCTGCTCACTGCGCGATGTCTCGCCGTAAGGGGAAAAGATCCATTCTTACTATTCGAGTGCAATCTCAGATAGCAACTCCCTCACCCCGACCCTCTCCCGGAGGGCGAGGGAGAGTTGGGTTCAAGGGGGAGAAGGTGTTGCGTTTCACTAGGAACTGTCGGCGCTTCTGGGTAAGTTCAGACAATTCTGAAAGTTCCCTCTCCCGGAGGGGGAGGGTTAGGGAGGGGGAAACCGGCATTTGGGGCTCCCTTCCACTGCAACCTACTTGGCGGATTTTGCCACCGTCACCCGGTCGCCGTCCTTGATGTTGAAACCGCCGCGGCTCACCAGCTGCTCTCCGGCCTTAAGGCCCGAGGCGATCTCCACCAGTTCCCCGGAAACGGCACCGGTGGTAACGTCGCGCCTGCGCGCCATGCCTGCTTCCACCACGAAGATCGATCCCGTGTGCCGCTCCAGATCCAACGCCGAAAGGGTGCCGCGCGGCACCTGGACGACTGCGCGCCGGGAACCGGTGACGATCTTCCCCTTGGCAAACAGGCCGCCCTTGAGCTGCTCCGGCACGTTGGGCACCTCGGCGATGACTTTCAAGGAGCGGTCCGCCTCGGCGACGGACGGGTTAATGAACATGACCTTGCCGGTGAAGTTTTTGCCCGGTACCCCGTCCGTGACGAACTGGACCGGTTGACCGATTTTCACGACCGACATCTGGGAGGAGGGGACCGTGAAGGTGAGGTTCATGAGCCGGTTGTCGACAATACGGAAAATCGGCTTGCCAGCCGCCGCATCGCTGGCGAGCGAGCCAAGGTTCACGTCCTTGAGCGCAACCACGCCGTCGATGGGGGAGCGTACAATTCCCTTGGCAAGCCGCGCCCGGGTCTGGGAAAGCTCCTCCTCGCTGGCTCTTCCCTGTGCCTTGGCGGCCTCGACGCGGGCCTTGGCCGCCTCGCTTTCCGAGAGGGCGTCATCCACCGCCTGCTGGGTGGCGAGTCCCGCCTCCTTCAGCTTCAGGACCCGGACCTTCTCGCGCTCGCTCCGCTCTGCTGCGACCCGGGCTTGCAGTGTCGCGGCCCTGGCGCTCTCCAGGTTCGCCTCGCCCCGCTTCACCAGCGCCTCGGTCTCGGCAAGCCCGATGCGCGCCAGCGCTTGTCCCTTGCGGACTTTGACCCACTCGGTGACGTAGAGTTCCTTCACCAGCCCGGGGATCTCCGTCTTCACCTCGGCCTCGAACTTGGGGGCGAGCGTGCCGGTCACCTCGATCCCGTCGGTCAGGTCCGCGGCCGTGACGGACATCACCTCCACGGCCGCCTGAGGCGCTACCGACTGAGGTTTGGCCTCGCTTTTGCCACAGCCGCCGGCACCTCCCAGCAGCAGGCAGAAGCCTGCGGCGATCCATCCCCTTGTCATCCCGTTCATTAGGTACTCCTTCCCGTCGTGTCACCGGTTATCATTGGTTGTCTTCATTATCCGGCTGCGGCACCTGCCGGCTTATCGGCGGGCGCAGCCATTATCTTTAACTAGCTGGCAACCCCGTCCATGAGGAGATGGAGCATCCTGACCAGCCCCTCCCGGTCCAGCTTCGCTTCCCTGCCGCAGAGCAGATCGTTGATGGAGGAGGTGAGGATGGCGATGATCGCCCTCGACATGTCCTCGGCGCTTCCTTGTTTCAACTCATTGTCTGCGATGCCGGTACTTACCAGGCGCTGGATCAGCTCCAGCATCCTGACAAAGTAGGCCTCAAGGTCGAAGGGAGGGGCTCCCTGCGGGGGGCCGTAATATATGGCATAGATCAGGCGCACCAGGGCAAGCTGTTTCCCGGAGATGTCAAAAAGGCTGCAGCAGAACTCAATGATCTTCTCCTGGGCGGAACCCTCCAGAGAGATCCCCTCCACGAGGGATTCGAAGGTCCCGTAGGAGTTCTGCATCAGTTCAAGGTAGATTCCTTCCTTGTTGCCGAAGTAGTAATAGAGGACCGGCTTGGTCACCCCCGCCGCGGCCACTAGTTCCCGAACCGAGGTTGCCGCGTATCCCTTCTGGTTGAAAAGGTCGAGGGCGGCTGCCAGCAACCGTTCGCGCGCGCCGGCATCAGGCTCGTTCTTTTGGATTTCCAAAGTCATATGCGTTCCCTGATTTACTGCGCTCTTGAGGCGCTTGATTATAGATGGGTGAGCCGATTTCCCCCTCCCCAACCCTCCCCCTCCGGGAGAGGGGGCTTTCATGGTCGTGCCAAAATCTCTGATAAGGGTAGCCTGCCATCGTTTCCACGCTCCAGCGTGGGAACGGAAATCCCCGGACGCTCCTGCGTCCGGCACCGGAGGCGAAACCGCGACCTTGCCGGTGGGTTCCCACGAAGAAAACCGGGACGCAGGAGCGTCCCCTGATGCATTCCCACGCGGGAGCGTGGGAACGATGAAACGTGGAGACCTTCCTGTCAGAGGGTATGCTCCAGCCCAACGTCCCCTCTCCCGGAGGGGGAGGGACAGGGAGGGGGAAACGTCTTTGCTTGGGAGAAAAGAGGCTCCGCGCAAACAGCCTCCCGGCACCTTTGCGCTAATTAATACCGGAATCCAAACCTGTGCTGGTAAACTTACTGATCGGTAAGTACAATAGAAGCAGGACTCTTGTCAAGAAGAAGTTCTACCGATCGGTAGGTCCGATTCATGAGTAAGAGATTGATTTTTTCACGGCAAGTTTATATAGTGTCCCGATAGCCTGAAGCCAAAGGATGGACATATGGTACGAACTATTCTCACCTACCCGGACCCCGAACTGAAGAAACGCTCCAACCCGGTGACGGTAATTACTGAAAAGACGAGGGAGTTGGTGCGCGACATGGCGCATACCATGTATGACGCTCCGGGGGTCGGCCTGGCCGCGCCCCAGATCGGGGTGCACCAGCGAATCATCGTGATCGATGTCTCCGCCAAGGACGAGGCGCCGGAACTCATCGTCGCCATCAACCCGGAAATCATCCACGCCGAGGGCGAGGAGTACGAGGAGGAGGGGTGCCTTTCGGTCCCCAAGTTCTCCGCCAACGTCCGCAGGCATGCCCGCGTCGTCGTGAAGGCGCTCAACCTGGAGGGGGAAGAGGTCATCTTCCGGGCGGACGAACTGCTCGCCATCGCGTTCCAGCACGAGATCGATCATCTGGACGGGATACTCTTCATCGACCATCTTTCGCCGCTCAAGCGCGGCATTTTTCGCAAGCGCTTCCTTCGTGCCCAGGAAGACGCCAAGGAGCTTCATTGATGACGGGCATGCGTATTGTTTTTATGGGGACCCCGGAATTTGCCTGTCCGACCCTCAAGGTGCTGATCGAGCGCGGTGAAAAGGTCGTTGCCGTCGTCACTCAGCCGGACCGGCCCAAGGGAAGAGGGCAGCAGACCCTGGCGCCGCCGGTCAAGCTGCTGGCGTTGGAGCACGGCATCCCGGTGCTGCAACCGGTAAAGGTGCGGCACCCCGACGCCATAGAGGAAATCAGGGCACTGAATCCCGACCTGATCGTGGTGGTCGCCTTCGGCCAGATCCTTCCCAAGGCCCTTTTGGAGATTCCGACCCGCGGCTGCATCAACGTGCACGCCTCGCTCCTGCCGCGTTACCGCGGCGCGGCGCCGCTTAACTGGTGCATCATCAACGGTGAAGCGGAGACCGGCGTCACCACCATGCTGATGGATGTCGGTCTTGACACCGGCGACATGCTCTTGAAGAGTGCCACCCCCATCGATCCCGACGAAGACACCAGCTCCCTGCATAACCGGCTCTCCGGAATCGGCGCCGACCTTCTTGCCGAGACCATCGACCTGGCGGCTCAGGGGCTGCTCGCCCCGGAGCAGCAGGACGACACGCTCACCTGCTATGCGCCGATGCTGAAGAAGGAGGACGGGCTGATCGACTGGGGCAAGGATGCTCCCGGCATCAAGAACCTGGTGCGCGGCATGACACCCTGGCCCGGCGCCTACACCTACCTCGATGACAAGCTCATCAAGGTGTACCGGGTGCAAAGCGCCTCCGGATCCGGCAGTCCCGGCGAAGTCCTGGCCGCCGGCCGGGACGGCATCGAGATCGCCTGCGGAGAGGGAAGCGTCCTCATTTATGAATTGCAGCTGGAAGGGAAAAAGCGCCTCCCGGCCGCCGAGTTTCTGGCGGGATGCAAGCTTGCGCCCGGGGCGTTGCTCGGCAAAAAGGGGTTGCTCGTTGGCTGATAAAGAAACACCACAAAAACCTCCCCAGAAGCGGCTCTTCGTCGCTCTCATGGGGCTCACCTGCATTCTGGTCGTCGGGCTCATCTACCTTGGCTGGTGGATCCCCACCATGGGGCTCGCCAATATCCATCCTGACCTGCCGCGTCTGGCCGGCATGGTGTTCGGCGTCCTGTCGGGAATCGCGCTGCTCGGTACCCTGCTCCTGGTCCTGACGACGGCGTTCGGCAAGGATATCCTCTTCACCAAATTCATGCGCGGCGTCGTGATCAAGTTCCTGCTGCCGCTTATCGAGCAGATCGGCAGGCTGTGCGGCATCTCCAAGGACACCATCCGCCAGTCGTTCGTCGCCATGAACAACAGCCTGGTGACCTCCCAGCGTCTCAAGATCAAACCGGACCGGATACTGATCCTGCTTCCCCACTGCCTGCAGCTCTCGGAATGCGAGATCAAGGTGACCGGGGAGATCAACAAGTGCGTGCGCTGCGGCCGCTGCGACATCATGGGGCTCGCCGACCTGGCGCAGAAGTATCATGTGGATATCTCCGTCGCCACCGGCGGCACCCTGGCGCGCAAGGTCATCATCGAGAAGCGCCCCAAGCTGGTCCTGGCGGTTGCCTGCGAGCGCGACCTCACCTCCGGGATCAAGGACTGCTACCCGCTGCCGGTGATCGGGGTCCTGAACGACCGGCCCTTCGGCCCCTGCTTCAACACGCGGGTGGACGTGGCCAAAATCGACGCGGCCCTGCGCTCCGTGCTGCTCTAGGGCCGGACCCATGCGAAACCCTCTTCGCGCTGAGTTCTGCTCCTCTCTTCTGAGCAACCTCCCCCGACTTATACTGCTGACGCTGCTTCTGCTCCCTTCCGGTCCGGCTGCTGCCGGTCCGGAAGCGCAGATCACCGACTACCGCGTGATCCGCATGTCCGCGCGGGACGCCTCGGGGCAGGTGCGGCTGGCAATCCGGAGTTTCCAATCCGGCGGCGTGCCCCACCTGTTGGTGATCGATCCTAACAGCTTTAAAAGTTTCGATCTCCCCGCTGCGAGCCTTACCCTCTCCGCGGCCGTCACCGATCCTTCGCTCGGCTCGTCCCCCCTCATGAGGGCGCTGGAGCGCTACGATTCCCCCCCGTACCCCTTGCAAAACGGCGGGGCCACCCGGGCCGCGGGACAGGTGGGAGGAGAGTTTCTTACGGTCGACCTCTGCCCGTCCAGGCACCCCTTCGAGCGCGAACTCTTTGACACCCTGGTCGGGATGGGAAAAGGGGCGCCAGTCCCGGTTGCCGTTGCCATCACCGGTGTCTGGCTGAAGAATCATCCCGAAGATTTCGCCTATTTACAGCGCGAAGCCGCTGCGGGAAAGCTTGCCATCACCTGGATGAACCATTCCTTTCATCACAGCTACGACCCAAAGGCGCCCCTGGCGCGCAACTTCGTGCTGACCCCGGGGACCGATTTCCCGGCCGAGGTGTTGGAACTGGAGCAGTTGCTGCTTTCGCGCGGGGTCGTACCTACACCATTTTTCCGGTTTCCCGGGCTGGTTTCTGATCCTGCGACCGTGAAGCGTTTGCGTGACTATTCCCTGATCCCGATCGGCAGCGACGCCTGGCTTGCCAAGGGTGAGTCTCCACGCAAGGGTAGTTTCATCCTGGTGCATGGTAACGGCAACGAGCCCAAGGGAGTGAAGCTGCTGCTGCCGATGCTGCGCAGGGGCGAGTTCCACCTGTTGCCGCTTCCCGAGGCTTTTGGGACATGAGCAGGGGAGGGCTTGGGAGCTACCCGGGGCAACGGTTGGCGCCTGGTCCCCCCTATGAAATAGGGGGGAAGCCGAACGTTAGAGAGGCAGGGGGGTGCTTTGCCAGGGCTGAATACCCCCCTGTCTCGCTGCGCGAGCCTTCCCCCCTGTGCCACAGGGGGGACCAAACAACCCCTCTGCCCACCACTTCCTAAATTCATTATTCATGCGTCCGTGCTTACCGGTATAATCTGGATCCCAAACTTATGAGAAGCTTCCTTTCCGCGCTCCTGCTCTCGCTTTTCCCCGTCGCCCTTCCGGCAGCCCAGGCACCCCCGCGCTACGCGATTGCGGAGGGACCCACGCCGGTGCTCAATACGCCCGACTTCGCCAAGGTTTTCGGCGGCGACCTGATACTCGACCCCTGTCAGGGGGTGCGTCCCGTCGAGTTCGTGGCCCTTCCGGGCACTCTTTTCAGGGTGGAAGGCGTGCAGCAAAAGGGCGGGGTGACCGTCTACCGGGTCACCAGCAACGACTACCCCCATGCCTCCCGGCCCGGATATTTTGTGGACGCCCGCTTTTTGAAGGCTGTCGATGCCTCTTTCCCGGAACGACCGCGCGTGCTTCCGAGCCTTGCCGAGGTGCAGCAGGGTCTTCTGGCGTCGCTGGGCCGACCGTACGTCTGGGGGGGGAACCTTCGGGATGGGGTGGAACTGCTGGGGAAACTTTATCCGGACGCGGATACCTTGGCTGGGGTCGACTGCTCCGGGCTGCTCTACGAAGCGACCAACGGATTCACTCCGCGCAACAGCTCGACCTTGACCTCCTTTGGCGCACCGGTCGCAGTTGCCGGACTCTCCGCCGAGAGCATTGTGCAAAGGCTGCAACCTCTCGATCTCGTCGTATGGAAGGGGCATGTGATGATCGTGCTGGACCGCGACCGGATCATCCAAAGCACCATGGGATGCCAGGGGGGAGGTGGAGTGGCGCTCAGTCCCTTAACGGAAACGCTACGTCACCTCATGAAAAGCAGAAAGCCTTGCGACGCCTACCCGAGGGGGGCGGCGGGGAGCAAGGCCTTTGTTGTCAGGAGATGGTTTCCACGCTGAGGCCGACGCCGAGCCCGACCCCCAGCAGGGAAATGGAAAGCTCCTTCTCTTCCGCGCTCAGGTCGCTGTGGGCGCCCAACTCCTCGCTACTTGGTAGAGGACCGTCGGGAACGACGGCCAGAAACACGGTAACGACCTTGGGGTCGAGGGAGCTGCCGCTCAGGGCGCGGATCATGTCCCGCGCCTCGGCACAGGGGTACCCCTTGCGGTAAGGGCGATCCATGGTGAGCGCATCATAGATGTCCGCCACCGATACGATCCGCGTCTCGATGGGAATCGACTCTCCGCTCAGGCCGGAGGGGTAGCCGGTACCGTCGTAGCGTTCGTGGTGCTGGTGAATGATGTTGCGAGCCACGTCCGACAGGTGAGCCTTCTCGGCCACGTCCGCACCCCAGTAGGTGTGCATCTTCATGGTCTCGAACTCGAGATCCGTCAGGCGTTTGGTGCTGTTCAGGATGAACTCGGAGACCCCGATCTTGCCGCAGTCGTGCAGCCAGCTGCCGTACTTGATCTGCCTCTGGGTCTCTTTGGGAATCCCCATCGCCTCGGCGATCATCAGGGCAAAAACGGCAACCCTGTCGCAATGCCCCTTCGTGCTGGGATCCTTCAGCTCGATGGTTTGTGCCAGGGAACGCAACACCGACTCGTCTTCGCGCCGGATGCTGTGCACCAACCGGTAGCGTCTCAAACCCTCCTTCACCACATTCAGAATTTCCTCATCCTTCCAGGGTTTCAAAAGATAACGGAATACTTCAGAGTTGTTGATGGCGGCAAGAGCCGTGGGGAGATCAACGAAAGCGGAGATGAGCACCTTGACCGTATCGGGGGAGATGTTGCGTAACTCGGTGAGAAAATCAAGGCCCGACATGCCGGGCATGTGATTGTCCGATACGACGACGGCGATCTCATGAAGTTTGAAAAGTTCTATCGCCTCAGCTGCGTCGCCTGCCGTCAGGATGGTAATCCCCTTGGAGAGAAAGAGGTCCTTCGATATCTGGAGCGCCAGCTTACTGTCGTCGACGAATAGAATTTCTGCTGCCATGGCTTTCCCCTTGGGTTAGACGGTGGATCGGCTCTGGTGGCCCTCCTGCAGGGAAATGCTACCGGTGCCAATCTCTTGCATGGTAAGCTCTCATGAAGAGATTGTCAACCAATTGTTAATCTTCCTTCCAGCCCTCCTCCCCAGTTCCTCCTGCACCGCCTCCAACTGCCGGGGGGCGAGCCCCTTTGAGGCGAGGAGCGCTTTTACCTCGGCACTGCCGAGGGCGGGGAGGAAGAGGGTGAACCATACTGCCGGTGTTTTGTGGTTGCGTAGCGCCGCAAGCCTGAGTTTGGGGCGCACTCCCCAGCGCGGGTGGCGGGTGACAGCTGAGATAGTTTCGGCCGTCGCCGCCGGAGATCTGAGAAACGCCAGAAGATTGGCTTCGGAAAGCCGGGAGTTGGCGAGGACCGCGTCAACCAAACGCGGAGTGCCGTCAGCCAGGAGCGCCTCAAGAACAGCCGGGGTCCCACGACGGGCCAGGCTGATCTTGGTGCCGAGTTCGGTGTCGGGAAGCCTTCTCAAGATGGCCTGCTGCGCCGCGGCCTTGTGATCGGGAGTCGTTCCGGGATGCCGCAGCACCTCCGTCAGCTCAAAGAGGTGGAGTTGAGCCAGAATTTCCGCCAGGATCGGTGCAGGCGTAGCCGGATGCCCTGCCAGCGCGATCTTCAGCCGCCGGCTTTCCGCCAGCTGCGGCACCCGGTAGATGGTTCTGATCAGCCCCTCGGGGAGATTTGGTCGCTTCAGGAGCGTAAGCAGATGCGCCTCGCCAAGGTGAGGGTTCTTCAGGGTGCTGCGGATTAGTTCGGGGTCGGCGTCGCGGAGCAGGGCGCTCAGCTCGTCCACCCCGGCCGTGAGCGCGAGCAGCAACCTGCCGGCGCGGGCGGCGTCGAGTCTATGATCCCCGGAGGGCTGCGGCTGGTCTGGCGTCTGAGCTTCGATGTGCATCCTCCCTGCGGGTGAACTTTCCCGATTGGTGCTAATCATCCGCAGTGAACCCTCCCACCTCTTCCAGGGCCGGGTGAGGAAGGCTACCTGATTGCACTTGCTCCAACTCTCCTCCTCCCGGAGGGGGGAGGAGAGTTGGAGGGGGGAAGACTCGTGCGGGTTCCCCCTCCCTGTCCCTCCCCCTCCGGGCCTGTCCGCCGAAGCCTACGGCGAAGGAGGGAGAGGGGACTTCAGTGTCGGGTATCCTGCGAAACGGGAAGATTTCCTGTCTACCCTGAATTAAGCTCCCCCTCGCCCTCCGGGAGAGGGTCGGGGTGAGGGAGTCGCGGGCGAAGGAAGTAAGTGCCAGTGATTGCGAAGAGGAATTTGCTTACTCAGCGCAGCAGGAAAGCCGTTCCAAATCCCGGTGAAATCCCTGGGCGCAGAGTTTCAACCCTTCACCCATGGAAGGATAGACGTGCAGCGTCTCGGCAAGCTGTCCGACGGTCAGGCCGAAACGGATCGCGAGGGCAGCCTCGTTGATAATATCCGCACCCCGGTGCAGGCAGAGATGCACTCCGAGAATTTTGCCGCTGCCGCTCTCGGCGACGATCTTGATGGCACCCCTGAGCTCGCCGGTGACATGTGCTTTGGGAATCGCCGAGGCGGCGATGGTGTGGCTCATCACCTCAAACCCGGCCTGGCGTGCGGCTGCCTCACCGTAACCGACGGTGCCTATCTCAGGATCGGTGAAGATAGCCATTGGAATGGAGTTGTAGTCAAGAGCGCAGCGGCATCCGGTATCAAGCATGTTGTCGACGGCGGAAATCCCTTCACGCGCCCCGATGGTCGCGATCTGCGTCCCGCCCGTCACGTCACCCGCGGCCCAGATACCCGGCGCCGTGGTGTGCAGTTCCCTGTCTACTTTGATGAAACCCCGGTCGTCCACCTGAACTCCAGCCTGCTCCAACCCGATACCGATGCTGGCCGGCGCCGTGCCGACCGCAAGCAGTATCTGCTCCGAGAGGAAGCTTTGGGGAACGCCGCTTATCTGCGTCTCAATATAAGTCTGCCCTTCACGAGCCGAAACGGAACAGATGGTGACATTCAGCACGATCTCGATACCTTCAGCTTCCAGAGCCTCTCTTAGAGCCTGCACCGGTTCAGCTTCCACTGCCGGGAGCAGCCGATCCCCGTGCTCGAGGATGGTGACCCGGACTCCGAGCCTGTTGAACATCTGTCCCAGTTCCAGGGCGATCACCCCGCCCCCGACAATGGTTAGCGAGGCAGGCGGGGTCTTCATGAGCAGGGCGCTCTTGCTCGTCAGGTAGCTGATCTGCTCCAGTCCGGCAATGGCGGGAATGCGGGGGAAACCGCCGGTCGCGATCAGGATGCGGTTTCCCCGGAGGATTTTGTCCCCGACCTGGATGGTGTCGGGGGAAAGGAATCGGGCGTTTCCCTTGAGGAGCCGCAGGCCCGGTACCTTAGTGAGCACATCGAGGTACTTGGTCTGCCGCAGTTCCTGGACCACGGCGAATTTGTGGGCATCGAGCCGGGAAAAATCAAGACCGTCACTGCGGGTACCCAAGCCCAACTCTGCGCCGAGTTCTGCCTGGTGCCGGAAGAGGGCGCCGTGGATCAGCGTCTTGCTCGGGATGCAGCCCCAGTTGATACAGGTTCCCCCAAGGACGCTCTTTTCTATCATGACGGGGCGCGCGCCCTTAGCTTGCGCCCGTAGCGCTGCGGCAAAGGCCGTGGAACCCGAGCCGAGTATAATAATCTCCCTTTCATCGCGCATAGCGAGTTGCCTCTTCAGCTCAGTTTACCCCGATGCGACCTTCCGGTAAATAGGATAATTTGGGTCGGCTTGCTCCAGTAGGCGGCTGGCGTTGACCTACCCCATCCCCACCCTGTCCCTCACTACCGTTAAGTTATGGCGATATCGCGAGGATACCCGAAGGGGTATCCCCACAACAGCGCGTTTTCGTGGGGCACCCCTTGCGGGTACCCGCTTCTGGGGCTGTTTCTCAACTTAATGGGGAGTGCTCACGGAGGGGAGGGCTAGCCCACAGTGTAGAGACGCATTGCATGCGTCTCAGCGCTGCCGCTTTCTGGTTTGTCTGAGCGTGATCTGGTCAGCGAGACGCATGCAATGCGTCTCTACCCGGGTTGGGACCAGTCCTTAACTTAATGGCAGTGACCCTGTCCCTCCCCTTGAAGAGGAGGGGACGTATAGTCGGAGGTTTTTTTTAGAGGGAGAACAATCCCATTGCGCGAGAGTGTCGCGCCTGCTGAGAAAGATCAATCCCGAGTGTTGCCAAAGTCCCCTCTCCCTCCTTCGCCGTAGGCTTCGGCGGACAGGCCCGGAGGGGGAGGTTTAGAGAGGGGGAAACAACTATTTTGTCGACTAAACTCTGCCCCTGCCAATCAGCATTTGTCTCCGCATTTGGCCGTTTCTCTCATAGCTTATCTGCGTAAATGCTCACCGCCCGCGTCATCCGCGTTCCATTGCCTGTCATCTGTCTCGCCTCCGGCAAGCTCTCGGAATTTAACGAATTGGCGGGCAATAATCCTTGACACTGCCGGGAATTGATTGTAATCTGGCGAGCCTAACTCTTTGGATACAGTATGCTTTTTTGTTTGTGTTAGGCGGCGTACGAAATTTACAATTTTATCGGAGGCGGCGTGTTGACTTTTCAGGAGCTGATTCTCTCCCTGCAGAATTACTGGGCAGGGCAGGGGTGCGTAATCCAGCAACCATATGATACCGAAAAAGGGGCGGGGACCTTCAACCCCGCGACTTTCCTGCGCGTGCTCGGACCCGAGCCCTGGAAGGTCGCCTACGTGGAGCCCTCACGGCGCCCCACGGACGGCCGCTACGGCGAGAACCCGAACCGGTTGCAGCACTACTACCAGTTCCAGGTGATCATGAAGCCGTCACCTCTCAACATCCTCGATCTCTACCTCGATAGCTTACGCGCCTTCGGCATCGACCCGGCCAAGCACGACATCCGCTTCGTTGAGGATGACTGGGAAAGCCCGACGCTGGGCGCCTGGGGGCTCGGCTGGGAGGTCTGGCTGGACGGCATGGAGATCACCCAGTTCACCTACTTCCAGCAGGCCGGCGGCATCGACCTGAAGCCGGTCTCCTCGGAAATCACCTACGGCTGCGAGCGCATCGCCATGTACCTGCAGGGGGTGGACAACGTCTACGACCTGGAGTGGACCAAGGGGATCAGCTACCGTGACATCCACCACGAAAGCGAGGTGGAGTTCTCCACCTACAACTTCGAGGAAGCCGACGTCGACATGCTTTTGAACCTCTTCAAAATGTACGAGAAGGAGTGCGTGCGGCTGGTCGCCAAGGGGCTGGTGCTGCCGGCTTACGACTACGTCATGAAATGCTCGCACACCTTTAACCTTTTGGACGCCCGCGGCGCCATCTCGGTTACCGAGCGCGCATCCTACATCGGCAAGGTGCGCAACGTGGCGCGCCTCTGCGCCGAGGGTTACCTGCAGATGCGCGAGCGGCTCGGCTTTCCGCTTTTAAAAGGAGGTCGCTAATGGCTAAGGATCTATTCCTGGAGATTGGGTGCGAGGAAATTCCCGCCGGCTTCATCCCGAAGGCGCTGGCCGACATGGAACTTTTGATGAAGCGCGAGCTGGAAAGCGCGCGGCTTGAGTATGGCGAGATCATCACCCTGGGGACCCCGCGCCGCCTGGTGCTCGCGGTCAAGGCTTTGGCGGCGCGTCAGCCGGATGCCGAGCTGACCGCCATGGGCCCCGCCAAGAGTGTCGCTTACGACGCCGCAGGTAAACCGACCAGGGCTGCCGAGGGCTTTGCCCGCGGCCAGGGCGTCGACGTTGCGGCGCTCAAGCTGGTAACTACCGAGAAAGGCGAGTACCTGGCCGCGGTGAAAAGCGAGATCGGCCGGGACACGACTGAACTTTTGACCGAGATGCTGCCGCGCCTGCTGAACGCCATTCCCTTCAAGAAGTCGATGCGCTGGGGCGACCTCGAGGTGAAGTTCGCGCGACCCATCCACTGGATGGTGGCGCTCTTCGACGGGACCGTGGTCCCCTTCTCCTTCGGCAACATAGAGAGCGGCTCTGTTTCGCGCGGTCACCGTTTCATGGCCAACACGACCTTCGCGGTGCGCGACCTGGCGCATTACCTGGAGGAGTGCGAACGCCACTTCGTGGTTCCCGATCCCAAGAAGAGAAAGGAAATCATCCGCGCTGAAATCGCCCGGGTCGCCAAGCTTGCCGGCGGCAACGTGCTGCCGGACGAGGGGCTGCTGGAGCAGGTGACCTTCCTGGTCGAGTACCCGAGTGCCGTCGCCGGTACCTTCTCCCCGGACTTCCTGGCCGTCCCCCGCGAGGTGCTGATCACCTCCATGAGGGAGCATCAGCGCTACTTCTCGCTGGTGGACGACGCGGGAAAACTCCTCCCGGTCTTCATCACCATCAACAACACGCTGACCGAGGATCCCTCCGTCGTCGTCAAGGGAAACGAGCGGGTGCTGCGCGCACGCCTCTCTGACGCCCGCTTCTTCTTTGAAGAGGACAAGAAAGTACCGCTGGAAAGCCGCGTCGAGTTGTTGAAAAGCGTGGTCTACCAGGCGAAGCTCGGCACCTCCTATGAAAAGATGGAGCGCTTCCGCGCTCTCTCCGCCACGCTTGCCGGCCAGCTTAACCCTTCCGTCGTGGAAAAGGTGCAGCGGGCCGCAACACTTTGCAAGGCCGACCTCGTGACCGGCATGGTCGGCGAGTTCCCGGAGGTCCAGGGGATCATGGGGCGCGAGTACGCCCTGCACGGCGGCGAGGACGTCGAGGTGGCGAACGCCATCGCCGAGCATTACCTCCCGACCCAGGCTGGCGGCGAACTGCCCGCCTCCGACATCGGCGCTTTCGTATCGCTGGCCGACAAGATGGACACCATCTGTGGCTGCTTCAGCGTGGGCCTGATACCGACCGGCTCGGCCGACCCTTACGCCCTGCGCCGCTCGGCACTCGGCGTTATCAACATCATCGTCGAGAAGGGTTACCGGCTGAAGCTGGCCGACTTCATCGGTGCCTCGCTGGATCTCCTGGCAGCCAAGGCCAGCCGTCCCCGCGAGGAGGTGCAGCGCGACGTCCTTGAGTTCTTCAAGGTCCGTTTCGTGAACCTTTTGGCCGACCGCTTCCCCGCGGATGCCGTGGATGCCGTGGTCGCCCTCTCCTTCGACGACATGGTCGAGGTCAACGCCAAGATCTCCGCGCTCTCCGAATTCAGGAAGCGGGAAGACTTCGGCCCCCTGGCCGTCGCCTTCAAGCGGGTCTGCAACATCGTGAAGGACGGCGTGGACACCCCCGTTGCCGAGGAGCTTTTCGAGGATCCCGCCGAAGGTGCGCTGTACCGGGCCCTGCATGCGGTTTCGGGACAGGTGGCCGAGGCGGTGGCCTCCGGCGATTACCTCGCCGCGCTCTCCGGTATCGCCACCTTGAAGGATGGGGTGGACCTCTTCTTCGAGAAGGTCATGGTCATGGCGGAGGACGAGAAGGTGCGCGCCAACCGGTTGGCACTGCTGACCGGCATCGCGCGCCTCTTCGGGCAGTTGGCGGACTTCTCCAGGCTCTCGCCTTGATGCTCGGCTTTTCGCAGCAAAACGCAGGGATAGAGGCGTCCGAGCGGACGCCGGTTCCTTGCCGCAGCATCCCAAAGTAACGCTCACGTAAACAGCCGTCCGCGCCGCAAGGCCGGCGGCTGTTTTGTCTTCCCGGTAAAAAAGTGTATACTAATAAACATCCACGGTTCGGTGCATTAATCTTAAGGGGGTTTCACATGGGAAAGTACGTTTACTTCTTCGGGGCAGGCAAGGCTGACGGAAATGCAAAGATGAAGGAGCTCCTGGGCGGCAAGGGGGCGAACCTGGCCGAGATGACCAGTATCGGCCTTCCGGTTCCGGCTGGCTTCACCATCACGACGGAGGTCTGCACCGAGTACTATAAGATTGGCAGGAATTACCCGGAAGGACTCAAGGCCGAGGTGGCCTCCAACATGCTGGCCGTTGAAGAACTCATGGGTAAGAAGTTCGGCGATCCCAAGAACCCGCTGCTGGTATCGGTCCGCTCCGGCGCCCGTGCCTCCATGCCCGGGATGATGGACACCATTTTGAACCTGGGACTGAACGACATCACCGTGCAGGGGATTATCGCCCAAAGCGGCGATGAGCGCTTCGCCTACGACGCCTACCGCCGCTTCGTGCAGATGTACTCCGACGTCGTCATGGGGATGCACAAGGACGAGCTGGAGCACCTGCTGGAGCGCAAGAAAGACGCCCGCGGCGTGCACCTCGACACCGACCTGACGGCCGCCGACTGGAAGGACCTGGTGGCAAGTTTCAAGGCGAAAATCAAGGAAACCCTCGGCGTCGCCTTCCCCGAGGAGCCTGAGGAGCAGCTCTGGGGCGCCATCGGCGCCGTCTTCAGTTCCTGGATGAACCAGCGGGCCATCACCTACCGCAGGCTGAACTCCATCCCGGCCGAGTGGGGCACCGCGGTCAACGTGCAGTCCATGGTGTTCGGCAACATGGGGCACGACTGCGCCACCGGCGTCGCCTTCACCCGCGACCCCTCCACCGGCGAGAACTACTTCTACGGCGAGTACCTGGTGAACGCCCAGGGCGAGGACGTGGTGGCGGGAATCCGCACCCCGCAGCCGATCAACCGCGCCAAGCACAAGGCGGGCGACCTCCCCTCCATGGAGGAGGTGCTCCCCGACTGCTACAAGCAGCTGGCCGAGATCAGGAACATCCTGGAGCGCCACTACACCGACATGCAGGACATAGAGTTCACCATCGAAAAGGGTATCCTCTACATGCTGCAGACCCGCGGCGGCAAGCGTACCGCGAAGGCCGCCATCAAGATCGCGGTGGATATGGTCGCCGAGGGGCTCATCGACGAGAAGACCGCGGTGCTGCGCGTCGCGCCGAACCAGCTCGATCAGCTGCTGCACCCCTCCCTCGACCCCAAGGCCGAAAGGAAGGTCATCGCCAAGGGTCTGCCTGCTTCTCCCGGGGCCGCTTCCGGTGAGGTGGTCTTCACCGCCGACGAAGCGGAGTCCGCCGCCAAGCTCGGCCACAGGGTCATCCTGGTGCGGGTGGAGACCAGCCCCGAGGATATCCACGGCATGCACGCGGCTCAGGGAATCCTGACGGCACGAGGCGGCATGACCTCCCACGCAGCGGTTGTCGCACGCGGCATGGGGAAATGCTGCGTCGCGGGGTGCGGGGATATCAAGGTGGACTACGTTGCCGGCAAGTTCGTCGCCAAGGACGGCACGGTCATTTCCAAGGGGGACACCATAACCCTGGACGGTTCGACCGGCGAAGTCATGCTGGGCGCGGTCGCCACCGTCGCTGCCGGAGTGAGCGGCGATTTCAAGACGCTGATGGGATGGGTGGACAAGTTTCGCCGCATGAAGGTGCGTGCCAACGCCGACACCCCGCATGACGCACGCACCGCGCGGGAGTTCGGCGCCGAGGGGATCGGCCTGTGCCGGACCGAGCACATGTTCTTCGACGCCACCAGGATCGCCGCGGTCCGGGAGATGATCCTCGCGGCCGACATCGAGGGGCGCCGCAAGGCCCTCCTGAAGATCCTCCCGATGCAGAAGGGGGATTTCATGGGACTCTTCCGCGAGATGAAGGGGCTCCCGGTCACCATCCGGCTCCTTGACCCGCCGCTGCACGAGTTCCTTCCCCAGGATGCCAAGGACATCGAGGACCTGGCCCGCACCATGGGCGTTTCCGCTCAGACCCTGCGTCACAAGGTCGAGTTCCTGCACGAGTTCAACCCGATGCTCGGCCACCGCGGTTGCCGATTGGGCGTCACCTTCCCGGAAATCTACGACATGCAGGTGCAGGCCATCATGGAGGCCGCCTGCGAGCTGGTGCGCGACGAAGGGTTCCACATCGTGCCGGAGATCATGATCCCGCTGGTCTCGGTGACCAAGGAACTCGCGCTGATGCGCGCCAATGCGGTGACCGTCTGCGAGGACGTCATGACACGTTACGGCGTCAAGGTGGAATACCTGATCGGCACCATGATCGAGCTGCCGCGCGCCGCGATCATCGCGGACAGCATCGCCACCGAGGCGGATTTCTTCTCCTTCGGGACCAACGACCTGACCCAGACCACCTTCGGTCTTTCCCGGGACGATGCCGGAAAGTTCCTCCCCTTCTATGTGGAAAATGGCATCCTTGAGGACGATCCCTTCGTCACCATCGACCAGGCGGGGGTGGGCGCGCTGATCAGGATCGGGTGCGAAAGAGGTCGTCAGACCCGCGCCGCCATCAAGCTCGGGATCTGCGGCGAGCACGGCGGCGATCCCGCTTCGGTCATCTTCTGCGATTCGATCGGGCTCGATTACGTTTCCTGCTCGCCGTTCCGGGTGCCGATCGCCCGCTTGGCGGCGGCCCACGCCACGCTGAACTCTTAGCCGCTTCCCCTCCTCCCGGAAGCCGTAAGGGGACTGGCTCCGCAGGTGCCTGTCCCCCCTGCGGGCCGGGAGGAGGGGGAACTATCGCCTTGACAGCTCAGCGCGAAACGTGTAAATACGGCTTTAAGCTTCAACGGATCCGCGCCAGCGGCTCCGGGATAAAAACGTAAGTAACGGGAGAACAGTACATGGCAAACGGTGTGGTCAAGTGGTTCAACGATGCGAAAGGTTTTGGATTCATCGAGCAGGACAACGGCGATGACGTCTTCGTGCATTTCTCCTCCATACAGTCGGACGGTTTCAAGTCCCTGGCAGAGGGTGATGCCGTTTCTTTCGAGGTCACCCAGGGGGCCAAGGGGCCGCAGGCTGCTAATGTGGTAAGGGTCTAGTCGCAACTATAAGTTAGAGGCCCCGAAGCCGTTATTCGGGGCCTTTTTTGCCTGAAAAACCACCCAAAGCGGATGCCTCATGCGAATCAATGACAAAACAGAATCCGGCACAGTCACCAAGAAGGGGAAGGGGCCGCAGGCCAAAGGCGTCATGAGTTCAAGCGCACCGCTATTTGCCGGCCGCCTCACCCAGGTTGCCAAGAGCAGTTCCGACTACCCGGGCGAGTTGCAGCGGTTGAAGGAAGAGATCGACAAGGCCGGGACTACCCTGGAGCAGGAGCCGACCATCGTCAACTTCAAGGCTTTCCGCGATCTTTTGGGCGCCGTGGCGAGGAAGGTATCCGCCGAGGCCTACCGCATGGAACTGGTGGGCGGAGGATTCACCGGGCGCACCCACGAGGTGGTGACCGTGATAGACAAGGAAGCGGATCTTCTTTACCATCTGATCATGAGGGAGCAAAAGGACCATATCCGGATCGTTGCCCAGATCGTGAAGATCAAGGGGCTGGTGGTCGACTTTCTGCTGTGAGCTGAATGCCTGCGCAGGCTTCCATGAAAAAAGGGACTCTTTTCGAGTCCCTTTTTTATTTGCTACATCAAACTCTCCCTCCCCTTCAAGGGGAGGGCCGGGGTGGGGATGGGGGCGTCGGTTCAGGCTCTCAAGCTACCGAGACGCTAATCTTTCCCACTTGTGAAATCTCGGCGACCACCAGGTCGCCGCTTTTAACCGGGCCCACTCCGGCCGGGGTGCCGGTCAGAATCAGGTCACCCGGTTCCAGGGTAAAGATGGAGGACAGGTAGCTGATCAGCTCGGGCATGCGGTGGATCATGAGCGCGGTCGAGCCGTCCTGGCGTGGTGCACCGTTAACCGAAAGGGTGATACGGAGGTCCTGCGGATCGGTCACCGATGCGGCCGGCACAAAGCTCGATAGCGGGCAGGCGGTATCGAACCCCTTGGCGATTTCCCAGGGCAGGCCCTTTTTCTTCTGCTCAGCCTGGACGTCCCTCAGGGTTAGATCTATGGCGACCCCGTAGCCGGCGACGCAGGCCATCGCCTCGCCGGGCGCTATGTTTTTGCCACCGGTTCCGATCAGGAGCGCCAGTTCAGCCTCATGGTGGCAGTCACTGCTGTAGGGGGGGATGACGATCTGCTCCCCTTCGCCGATGACGCTGGAGGCCGGCTTCATGAAAATTACGGGACGATCCGGCATTTCATTGCCGAGTTCCTTGATGTGGTCCACATAGTTTCTCCCGATGCAAAGAATCTTGCCGATCGGAAAGCCTTCCACGCTTCCCTGGAGTTGTGCCGTTTTCATGCCCCCTCCTCCTTAAAAATGCTCATTGGTTAAAAGCGGGGACGCAGGAGCGTCCCTTGCTGCATTCCCACGCCGGAGCGTGGGAACGATGGTTTCTCACCGACGCGAGCGACTTAACGCCTTTGCCTACCACTCGCCGTTGGCCGTCTTCGCCTCGCCGCCCACTCGGCATCCCTGCCAGCTGCCGCGCCTCTTCAGCTCGTTCACAATCCGGTACCACATCTGGTTGTTTTTAAGGCCCCAGTTGGGCGCCAGCCGGATCGCCTCCGGCGCCGAGCCGTACAGCCTCTGGATGGAGACCTGGGGCGGGAGCTCCTCAAGGAAATCGCAAATCCCCCCCAGATACTCGTCAAGGGTGATCGGGGTGAAGCTGCCGCTTTGGTACAGCTCGGCCAGACGGGTCCCTGCCACGACGTGCAGCTGGTGCAGCTTGAGCGAGCTGACCGGAAGCCCGGCGATCAGCCTGGCGCTCTTCAGAAAGCCTGCCCTGGTCTCGCCCGGAAAGCCGTAAATGAGATGGGTGCAGATGTCGATGCCGCGCCCCGCGAGGCGCTCCACCGTTCCCAGGTACTCGGCCAGGGTGTGCCCCCGGTTAATCCCGGTCAGGATGTTGTCGTCCATGGACTGCAACCCAAGCTCCACGCAGATATAGCGGTCGCGGGCGAGATCGGTCAAAAGCTCGATCGCCTGGTCCGTGATGGAGTCGGGGCGGGTCCCTATGGAAAGTCCCAGCACGTCGGGGTGCGCCAGGGCACGCCGGTACAAGTCGGAGAGGCGCTCGACCGGTGCGTAGGTGTTGGTGAACTTCTGGAAGTAGATCAGGAATTTTTCGCTGTTGAGGCGAGTCCGGTGGTAGGCCATGCCGGCAGCCATCTGCTCCTCGATCGGAATGAGGGCTTCGGCCCCCTTGGGGGAAAAGGAGCTGTTGTCGCAGTAAATGCAGCCACCCGTGCCGCGGCTGCCGTCCCGGTTCGGGCAGGTGAAGCCGCCGTCCACGTTCACCTTGCTCACCCGGCAGCCGAAATGCCGGCGCAAAAAGGAGCCGTAAGAATTGATGCGGAGGTCTTTGTGGATCAACTCGCTGGTCATATCAATCACCCGAGTCCAGGGCCGGAAGCAGCGCCAGGAGCGCTTTGGCCGCATGACGCGGTTCGGGTGCCGACATGACAGCGGAGATCAGGGCGATGCCCCGCACCCCGCAGGTTACCACCTCGGCGCAATTTTTCTGGGAGATTCCCCCCAGAGCGAAAACCGGGATCTGAAGCATGTGCGTGACGGTCTCCAGCAGCTCCAGGCCGACCGGATCCCCGTAGGCCGCCTTGGACGCGGTGAAGTAGACCGGTCCGAAGGTGACGAAGTCTGCTCCCATCTCCTGGGCGGTGATGGCCTGGACCTGGTTGTGGCAGGAAACGCCGATCAGTTTGCGCTCGCCCAAAAGCTTCCTCACCTTGTAGATGGGTAGGGAGCTCGCCCCGATATGAACGCCGTCGGCGTCCACGGCGAGCGCGACGTCGACGCGGTCGTTGATGAACAGCTTGGCGCCGTAGCGCGAGGTGAGGCGGCGCAGCTCGTACGCCGTTTCGTAGAGCTCTTTGGTGCCGAGATCCTTCTCACGGAGCTGGACGGCGCGCACGCCGCCGCGCAACGCCTCCTCGACCACGAACTCGAGGTTGCGCCCGAGCGTCTCCCCGCGTCCGGTGATCAGGTACAGGTTGAAGTCGATCCAGGGCGATTCCTGACTTTTCACGCAATCAGTCCGGAAAGGGGCGAAGACGCATTGGCGTGCAGTTTCATCGGAATCCGGCCTGCCCGGAACGCGAGCCTTCCGGCGCGCACCGCGAGGTTCATGGCGAGTGCCATGGCGACCGGATCCTGGGCCCCGGCAATGCCGGTGTTCATCAGTACGCCGTGGCAGCCGAGTTCCATGGCAATCGCCGCGTCCGAGGCGGTGCCGACGCCGGCATCGACGATGACGGGGACCTTCACCGTGTCCAGGATGATTCTCAAGTTGTAGGGGTTTCTGATTCCCAGGCCGCTTCCGATCGGAGCACCCAGCGGCATGACTGCGGCGCAGCCGAGATCCTCGAGCCTGCGGCAGACAATGGGGTCGTCACTGGTGTAGGGAAGCACGGTGAAGCCTTCCTTGATCAGGACGGCCGCCGCCTTCAGCAATTCCTCGTTGTTCGGGAACAGGGTCTTCTCGTCTCCCAAAACCTCCAGCTTGACGAAGTCGGAAAGCCCCGCCTCGCGCGCCAGGCGGCAGGTGCGGATGGCGTCCTCGGCGCTGTAACAGCCGGCGGTGTTCGGAAGCAGCGTGTACTTCTTCAGGTCGATATGGTCGAGCAGCGACTCCTTGTTGCGGTCCGTGATGTTCACCCGGCGTACCGCCACGGTGATGATCTGGGCCCCGGAGGCTTCTATCGCGGCGACCATCTGGGGGAAATCAGCATATTTGCCGGTGCCGACCATGAGGCGGGAGTCGAATTCGCGTCCGGCGATGACAAGCTTGTCGTTTTTTTCAAGCATCTAAGTATTCTCCCAATCGGTATCTGGCTCTGCAGCACTTTTGGAAGGGAGCCGGGTTAGCCCCCTCCGACAAAATGGACGATTTCTATGCTGTCCCCTTCCTTCAGGGCCGTGCCCGGATAGGCGCCCTTCGGGAGGATCTCACGGTTCAACTCGACTGCCACCCGGCGCGGATCGATGCCGAGCTGCTCCAGGTACTCTTGAACCGAAAGCGGGTCGATGGTTGCGGCTTCGCCGTTAATGGTAATGTTCACTGCTGCTCCGAAATTCGCGTGGCTAGGGAAAGAAAAAGCCGGTGCAGGGTAGCAACCAGCGGCGGGGGCTGCGCAAGTGCCATCCCGGCGAGCCTGGACTGGCAGCCAGGGGATGGCCTGACCGTAAACTATCAATATTGGCTCTCGGATGTCAAATGATTTCTTCCGCGGGTTTGCAGCGCCGGCTGCCCCTTCCCGGCGGGTAACTGGGCGGCTGCGGCTGTTTGTATACGGTTGGCGCCTAGGCGGGTTCCTCCTCCTGCAGCGGCAGCTTGATGGTGAAGGTCGTCCCATCGCCCACGGCACTTTGCACCTCGATTCCGCCGCCGTGCTCCTGAATGATGCCGTAGGAAACGGAGAGGCCGAGGCCGGTACCCTTGTTCTCCTTGGTGGAGAAGAAGGGGTCGAAGATCTTGCCCAGGTGGGCCTCGGGAATGCCGCAGCCGTTATCCTTGATGGTGAGAAAGACGCAGCCGAGCTCTCGGTCCACCCAGCTGCGGATCTTCAGGATCCCCTCACCCTGCATGGCGTGGGCGGCGTTGATGAAGATGTTGATGAATACCTGCTCGATCTGGTTCGGGTCGATGAGCAGGGCCGGGAGGTCGTCGGCGTACTCCCGTATCACGGTGATATCCAGAAAGAGGATCTGGTGCTCGATCAGGGAGAGGGCGGTGTCGGAGACCTCGTTAACCGAGTTGAGCCCCTTTTTAGGGGGGGAACAGCGGGCGAATTCCAGAAGCCCCTTGACGATGCTGGCGCAGCGCTTGGTCTCCCTGATGACCGTCTCGATATCGTTCTTGAGCGTGTCGTCCAGCCGGGGGTTGCTGTGGATCAGGGAGGAAAAGACCAGGATGCCGGTCAGCGGGTTGTTGATCTCATGGGCGATCCCCGCCACGACCTCACCCAGGGAGGCGAGCTTTTCGCTGCGGATCAGCTGTGCCTGGATCTGGGTCAGCTCGTGGGTGCGTTCCTGCACCATCTGCTCCAGGGTCCGTCCCCATCCCTCGAGTTCGGCACGCGCCTTTTTCAGGTTGAGGGTCATGTCGTTGAACGACTCCGCCAGCTCCCCCAGCTCGTCCTTGGCAAAGGAGGGGACCTGGCCGTCCAGCTCTCCCCGGGAGAGCATCTTGGTGTGTGCCAGGAGTTCGCGCACCGGGCGATTGACCAGCTTCTGGGTGAAGAGGGTGAGCGAGATCGAGGTGAGGGCGATCAGCAGCAGGACGAGCGCTATGCTCCGGTTGCGGTAGGCGTCGATCAGGGTATGCATCTGATCCAGGGAAACCACGACGTCCAGGACACCGAGCACCTTGAAGGACTCGGGGTGAAAGTGGCAGCTCGCGGTGTAGCAGCTCTCCTCGTTATAGATGGCATTGGTGATCCCGAGGAACTCTTCGCCGGTCGCGGAGAAAAAACGCCTGCTCCTGTTCTTGGAGGAGGCGGTGACCCGCAGTTCCTTCACGCCGTGGCAGACGATGCAAATCTCCGCCTGCTTGTTCAGCATGGTGCCGGTCTCGTTTTCCCGGGTGGAATAGATGACGCGGCCGGTTTTGTTAATGAGCCGGATCCGCTCCACCCCGCGCTGGCTTCCGATCTCCGCGATGGTCTTGTAGAAGAGGGGACGGTCGTCCCTGAGCATCTGGTTGTGGGTGCTCCGTTTGATGGTCTCGGTGATCTTGTCGGCCTCGGAGATCGCTTCCTGCAGCAGCAGGTCCTTCAGGCTGTTGAGGTTCAGGTAAGCGAAGAGCGCCATGGTGCAGAGCAGTACCACCCCGGTGGCGATGGTGAGCTTGGAAATCAGGTTGAGGCGCACGTGTGCTCTCCGCTGCTGCGGTCCCTGCCGGGATGGTGGTGCGGACTGGCAGGGGATCCCGGTGAATTAATGTATACAGGTTTTTGTCGCTTGACTTTTATAGAACGTGATTCTATAACTTAAGTATTCATCCGTGCCGATTCCGAGCCGCTACCCCGCTTCATCGCGTTGCGGCTGTTTAAGCACAATGGCCACGGGAGGGCGTTTAACTGCCCGATCGTCAGGGAGTGTACTCACATTAAAACGGTTTATCAAGTAATAAATTCTCTTGACACCCGCTCCCAAATGGCCTAGTTAAAACTGTTTGGAATTTTTCTATACTAGAACAGGTGCAACCAATGGCGAAAAAAGAGAAGTCAGAATACATCATCCAGGCCGTTTCCCACGCCCTCGATCTCCTGGAACAGTTTCACGACGAGGTGGACGAACTCGGGGTGACGGAGCTCAGTAAGAGGCTGAAACTGCACAAGAATAACGTTTTCAGGCTCCTGGCGACCCTGGAATCACGGAATTATATCGAGCAGAACAAGGTAACGGAAAACTACCGCCTGGGACTGAAGACCCTGGAACTGGGGCAAACCTTCATCAAGCAGATGGGGCTGTTGCGCCAGTCGCGCCCCGTGCTGGAAGGGCTGGTCAAGGAGTGCAACGAGACCACCTATGTTGCGATCCTGAAGGATTGCCATATCGTCTACCTGGACGTGGTCGAGACCGACCTTACCGTCCGGGTGGTGCCGCGGGTGGGCGCCAGGCTTCCCGCCTATTGCACGGCTGCCGGCAAGGTTCAGATGGCCTACATGACGGACGAAGAGTTGGAAAACTACCTGCCGAGTAAGGAGATGAAGCGCTACACGCCGAGGACGGTGACCGACCGCGAGGAGCTGAAGAAGCACCTCAAGGTGATCGCCGAACAGGGGTACGCCATCGACGACGAGGAGATGGATGTCGGGGTGAAGTGTGTCGGCGCGCCGATTCGGGACTACACGCGCAGGATCATCGGCGCGGTGAGCATTTCCGGCCCCTCCATGCGCTTTACCGACGAGCGCTTGGAGAAGGAACTGATCCCGCTGGTCATGCGCTCGGGAGAGGAGATTTCCCACAAGCTAGGCTACCACAAGTAAGTGGCTGCAGAATAAAATCGCGTACATGAAAAAGCCCCGCCAGAAGCGGGGCTTTTTTCGTTTTAATGGTGCTTCCCAGAAGGTTCAACCAGGCGCTCCCTTTCCCGGCACCTTCCCTTCCCCCTCACCCCCCTTCCCTTCCCCCTCACCCCTGCCCTCCCCCGCCAGGGGGGAGGGAGGGCAGGGACAGACGGAATCGTTGACTTAACGTCAGTCCCTTTCCCCGCCGATCTCCTCGCGCCAAAGCCGCAGTACCTGCGCTTCCAACTCCTCCCGGCTTCCCCGGTTGTCGATCACGACCTTTCCGAGCTTCTTCTTCTCTTCCATCGGCATCTGGGAGGCGATGCGCTTGAGCGCGGCTTCCCTCCCCAGGGAATCCCGTGCCATCAGCCGGGCCAGCTGGCTTTCCTGGTCCAGGTAGACCACCCAGATCTCGTCGACCCGGGCCGCGTTCCCCGCCTCGATCAGCAGCGGGGCGACGTAGAAAGCCGTGGCAGCCCCCGTCTCCCTGAGCCGGGCCAGCTTCTGGTCAGCGCGGGCCCGTATGGCGGGGTGCGTGATCGCCTCCAGGGTGTGGCGCGCCGCGGGGTCGGAGAAGACGATCTCCGCCAGGGCCGCCCGGTTCAAGGTGCCATCCCGGTTCAGCACCTTTTTCCCGAAAGCTGCAGCGATCAATTCCAGCGCCGGTTCCCCCGGTTCCACAATCTCCCGGGACAGCAGGTCCGCGTCGACGACCGCCGCGCCCAGCCGCTCCAGGAAGGCCGCGACGCTGGTCTTTCCGGAGGCGATCCCCCCGGTGAGCCCTATGATGCGCATGAGCGCCCTCCCGTCACCCTGCGGATATTCCTACTCTGGCTGAGAACTACCCGCATGAGAATTCCACCCCTGCGGCGCCCAGAGTGAAGGTCGGTTTGACGAGGTCCTCATCGATCTGCAGCGACGCGGTCCCGATGCGCACCTGGACCCCGAGGAAGGCGTCGCGCTCCACCTCGATCCGGGCCAGGGAGTTGATTTCCATGCGCTTTTGCAGCCGCTTCTTTTCTCCGGTGAGCTCTGCCACCTCGCTTTGGAGCTTGGCGTAGACCCGCTCCTTGAGCAGCAGCAGGCCGGGCTCCATGGATCCGGGGTTCTCCCGTACGTAGGCGAGGGTCTTGGTCAGCTCCTCCACCCGGCCTCCCTTCTCCTCGAGCGTTTCCTTTACGAATCCTAGTTTCTGGTTGATGGAGGGGTCGACCCCGACCTCAACGATCGTCGGGACCCCGGCGTGGGAGCCGACCACGATGGCGTGGACCAGGGAGCCTGCCCGGCAGAGCCCGCCGATGATGTGCCCCTTGCGCCCACCGGGTTCGCCTACGCTGATGTTGGCCCCCGAGGTGAGCTCGCTTTGCATGGCGAGCTCGCGGATGATGATTTCCCCGGCGGCAACGATCAGCGCGTTTTCCGCGAACTGCACCGTGACACGCCCCCCGGCCTTGAGCTGGGCGCTGTCACGGCGGGCCTCGCTCTTTCCCAGGGTGAGCTTGCCGTGCCCGATCACCCCCCCCTTCACCTCGATGTCGCCACCCGCCTCCAGGCGCGCCGCCTCGACGATTCCCCCCACCACGATCCCCTCGGTGGCAGTGACCTCCATCCCTTCGCTGACGTCCCCCGCGATCTCGACCGACCCGTTGATGTGCAGGTTCCCGGTGGAAAGGTCCACCCGCTTCAGCTTGAGCACCGGCTCGACGGTCATTCCCCGGGGAACCGCCACCGGGATGCCGGCGCAGGCGGCGATCAGCAGGTCGCAGTCGTGCAGGTCGCAGGCGACACCGGTCAGGTTTTCGGCAAAAGCAATGTCGCAGCCGTCGCTGGAGGGGAGCTCGATTCCGAGCAGGTTCCTTCCGGGGATTCCGAGCGCGGGCTGGGTGCGGCGCATGAGCGGGGCGCCGAGGGTTACGCTGAAGATGTCGCCGAGGTTTCGGTAGTCAGCGGTGTCCTGGTCATTGAACTGCGGCATGAACTCTTTGGCTTCGGGGATCAGGCTGACAAACTGGCTGTCCTCCCCGGGGAGGGGAGGGTCTCCCGCGGCGATTCTCTGCTTGGTGGCGTGCCCGGCGGCGACTGCCGCGTCGATCTCCTCCTCGAGAAAGCCGTTCACTACGCCGCGGTCGGCGAGTTCCTTGAGGATCTCCTCCCGGGTGACCTTGCTGCCGCCACAGGCCGGGGTGATGCTGAGGGTCGCCGACATGAAGTCGTCGGAAATGCTCACCGCGAAGCTCGCGTCGCGGCGCTCGCCGATCTGGACGGTGAAGGGGATCGGAGAAACAGCGCAGCGCTTGAGGGTCTCCTCCAACGCATCCTCGGAGAAGTGAAACTCGCCGAAACCGTCAAGGGCCGCGGCGCGCTTGAGCGCTGCAGCATCGAGGACCCGTTTCTGGACCGTCGGGGTGAACGCGGCCAGAAGCTTTCCCCCTTCCGGGCTCAGTTGGATCAGCAGGCCGCTCCCTTCAAGTTCACTGTTAACCATACCTCACCTGCCCTCGCGATTGTTAATGTGTGCGATGCTCTATGCTTGCTTATCGGTGTTGTGCGGTAAAAAATGAGAAAAAACATCAGGGAGCCGCCGCCCATCTCCCCCCGGCTCGGGAGCATTTCCGGGGCGGGGCGGGGGGCCCTCCGGCGCGCGGGGCGCGGGGCGAACTGACTGCAGTGCGGCGCCGGATGCGCTTGTCGGGCGCCCTGCGATGTTAGGGCGAATCCGCCGCAAAGACAACTGTTAATTGTTTACCGGCGGCGCGCGCCCGCGCCCTCGACTCCGCTCGCAGTCCAAGGTGGGCTAGAGCGCCGATTATCCGCATGATTTTTCCCTTGATTAGAGTGGTGTGATGTGGTAAAAACTGGATACTGTATACAATCTGAAAGAGTTAATTTACATAATAAATGTAAATATTTAGCCGGGCAATCGGTAAATTTTACAGGTATTTCGGAGGCCTAAGTGGCAGAGGTCGTATTTTCCAGCTGGGGCAGAAGCATAGTTGACAACCGCAAAGGCGGCGAACTGCAGGCGGCGAGCTTCAAGCTTCCGGTAACCTACGACGGCGAGCGCCCCCTGTCCGCCTTCATCGGCTGGGACGGCATCATCCTTTACAACAAGGATGTGGACATCCCCGCCATGGTCGCCGAGTACATGAAAAGGGTGCAGACCCAGTACGTCTGCGGCAAATGCACTCCGGGCAAGAAGGGGACCCGCGTCATCATGGACGCCCTGGCCGCCATCGTGGAAGGGCGCGGCTCCGAGAAGCTGCTCGATACCATCACCGAGGTCGGCGGGTTGCTGGAAAACTGCAAGTGCACCCTCTGCCCGAGTTCTGCGGTGCCGGTGCTCGACGCGGTGACCCACTTCCGGGACGCCTTCCTGAACTACATCCGGGGCGCCAAGAGCCTCTCCTCGGAGTTCCGCTATATCGAGAAGTACACTGCCCCCTGCATGGACAAGTGTCCGGCGCACATCGACATCCCGGCCTACATCGAGGCGGTCAAGGACTACCGGTTCGGTGACTCGCTCGCCGCCGTGCGCGACTCCATGCCGCTTCCCTCGGTCTGCGGCCGGGTCTGCCCGCACCCCTGCGAGTCCGCGTGCCGCAGGAAGCAGGTAGACGAACCGATCAGCATCATGACCATCAAGAGGAGCGCCTCCGACTACGAATGGCAGCACGGCGTGATGCCTCCCATGGTCCCCAAGGCGAGAAAGTCCAAGAGCATTGCGGTCGTCGGCGCGGGTCCCGCGGGACTGGCAGCCGCCTACTACCTGGCGCTCGAAGGGTACCCGGTGACGATATACGAGGCGCTTCCCGTAGGTGGCGGCATGGTTGCGGTCGGCATCCCCCCTTACCGGCAGCCCCGTGAGCTCTTGCAGCGCGACATCGATATCATCGCGGCGCTCGGAGTGGAGATCATCTACAACACGCGCGTCGGCAAGGACATCAGCCTCGCCGAACTGCGGGCCAAGTTTGACGCCGTTTTCCTGGCACCCGGGGCGCACCGCTCCAAGCCGATGGGGGTCGAGGGCGAGGACAAAGGGTACTCCGGTTTCCTGACCGGCGGCATCGACTTCCTGAGAAACGTGTATCTGGGGCTTCCGACCGGAATGGGGAAGAAGGTGTTCGTGGTAGGCGGAGGCAACACGGCAATCGACTGCGTCCGCGTCGCGCTGCGCGAGGGGGCTGAGGAATCGGTGCTGGTCTACCGCCGCTCCAGAAAGGAAATGCCGGCCGACATCTGGGAAGTCGACGGGGCCGACGACGAGGGGGTGCGCTTCGAGTTTCAGGTGCTGCCGACCCGCGTCGTCGCCAACGAGAAAAACGAGGTGGTCGGCGTGGAACTGATCCGGATGGCGATGGGCGAGCCCGACGCTTCCGGCAGGCGCCGTCCCGAGCCGGTTCCCGGTTCCGAGTTCGTCATCGAGTGCGACACCATCATTCCGGCCATCGGCCAGGATGCCGACCTCTCCTTCATCCCGGCCGACGCGGGGATCGACACCACCAAGTGGAGCACCGTCGTCACCAAGTACGTCCCCCTTAAGGGAGCCGACGGCAAGGACCTGAAGGACGGCATGGGAAACATGCTCTCCCGGACCCTCATCACCGACTGCGACGGGGTGTTCGCCGGCGGCGACGCCGAGATCGGACCGCTCACCGTGGTGGCATGCGTCGGGAGCGGGCACCGTGCGGCGAAGGTCATGGCGCGCTACCTGGAAGGGGAGGGGATCTCGCTCACCGACGACGAGCGCATGGAAGACATCCTTTCCCACCTGGGTGTCTACGACAAGGACGAGCAGGTACCCTGGCTCGACTCCGCCGCCCGGGAGCACCAGGCGGAGATCCACGGCAAGGAGCGGGCGAGCTACAAGAACTATAACGAGGTGGAGCTCGGCTTCGCCGACAGCCAGGCGGTGCGCGAGGCCGAGCGCTGCCTGCGCTGCTACCGCGTCGCCATGGTCGCCGTGTAGGGCGTTCGGCAGCTCCTGAAACCTAACAACGAAACTGAAAACTGGGGTTTTAATATGGTCAGCTTAACCATCGATGGCAAAAGCGTGCAGGTCGAAGTCGGCAGCACCATCCTTCAGGCAGCGGCAACCGTCGGGATCAAGATACCGACACTCTGCTACCTGCAAAAGGTCTCCCCGACCGGCGCCTGCCGCATCTGCGCCGTGGAGGTCGAGGGGGTGGACCGCACCATGACCGCCTGCAACACGCCGGTCAAGGAAGGGATCCGGGTCACCACGAGTTCCCCGGCGCTGGAGACCATGCGCCGCAAGGTGATGGAACTGATGCTGGTGAACCATCCGCTGGACTGCCCGGTCTGCGACGCCGGAGGCGAGTGCGACCTGCAGGACGTCTGCTACGGGCTGAGCGTGACCCGTCAGGAGTTCGCGGCCCTTTTGGAGCGCCGCCCCATCCGCTACGACTGGCGCCTTTTGGAGAGCGACCCCAACCGCTGCATCCTTTGTGAAAAGTGCGTCAAGGTGGACCACGAGGTGGTCGGCTGCGACGCCATCGCCGTCGTCAACAAGGGCGAGTCGACCATCATCGACACGACCGACGGCAAGCCGCTCGACTGCGAGTTCTGCGGCAACTGCATCGCGGCCTGCCCGACCGGAACCCTGATCTCGGCTCCCTTCAAGTTCAAGGGGCGCCCCTGGGACTTCGCCAAGGTGCCGAGCGTCTGCGCCTTTTGCGGCGCCGGCTGCCAGATCGAGTACCACGCCAGAAACGGACGGGTGGAACGGGTCACGAGCGACGACAGCACCTACAATAACGGGAACCTCTGCATCAACGGCCGCTTCGGCTACCGCTACCTGGCCTCCGCCGACCGCCTCACTAAACCGATGCTGCGCGGCAAGGCCGGGACCCTGGAAGCCTGCAGCTGGGACTCCGCCCTGTCGGAGGCCTCCGGTAAGCTGAGGGGAATCATTGAGAAAAGCGGCGCCGACGCCGTGGCCGGCCTCGGTTCCCCGAGGGTGACCAACGAGGAGAGCTTCCTGTTCCAAAAGTTCCTGCGCGTCGCCGTCGGCACCAACAACATCGACTCCGAGGCGCGCCTTGGCTACGCCCCGGCCCAGGCCCAGCTGCTGCGCAGGTTCGGCTTTTCTGGCGCCAGCACCACCATCGACCAGCTGGACCACGCCGAGGCGATCATCGTACTCGGGACCGACCTGAATGCGGAGTCGACCGGCGTCGAGTACCGCGTCATCAAGGCGGCGACCAAAAACGATGCCAAGCTGGTCCTGGTCAACATGCGCGACGTGAAGCTGAAGAAGTTCGCCAATCAGCACCTGAAAAACCTCCCCGGCCGCGAGCTTGCGCTCATCCAGGGATTTATGAAGGCGCTCGTCGAAGCTGGCTCGCCGCTTCCCGCCGGAGCCGAAAAGATCAAGGGGGAACTGGCAGCCCTCTCCATGGCGGAACTCGCTTTGGAGTGCGGAGTCTCCGAGCGCGAACTGCGGGATGCCGCAGCCCTGATCGCCGGGAAAAGCCGTGTTGCCATCGTTTTCGGGGGCGATCTGATGCGCAGTAGCGATGCCGCGACCAAGATTGCGGCCCTCGCTGATCTGGCCATCCTGACCGGTTCGGCCGGTGTGGCTGGCGGCGGCCTCTTCCCGATCGACGCCAAGAACAACACCGTCGGTCTGCTGGACATGGGTGTCGCACCGGACACCCTTCCCGGTGCGCAGGGGCTGGGCGAAGCTGCTGCCTTCGGCAAGCATTGGGGCAAGGAACTCTCCGGCTCCCCCGGCAAGGATCTCTGGGACATCGTGGCGGGAATCGAGCAGGGGAGCATTAAGGCCCTGTACCTGCTGGGCTGCGACCTGGCGAGCTTTCCCGACAACGCGCGCATCAAGAAAGCCCTCGCCAAGCTGGAGCTTTTGATCGTGCAGGATATTTTTGAGGGTGAGTCCCTGCAGTTTGCCCATGTAGTGTTCCCCGCGGCGGCGGCTGCCGAAAAGAGCGGCAGCTTCACCACGACCGACAACCGCGTGCAGTCTATCTTCAAATCCGTGAACGCTCCCGGCGAAGCCAGGGCGGATGGGGATATCATCGCCGAACTCTACGGCCGTGTCACCTCGTCCATCCAGCAGGGGCGCCCCGGCGAGCTCATGAAGGAGATCGTGCTGCTCTCCAAGAGCTACAGCTTTGCAGCCTGTGCCGTTGTTAAGGGGGCTGCAGCCGCCAAACCGGCAGTCTTTGCCTCCGTGGTAAGGGGGGCCGTCCCCGCGCTTCCCAAGTTCCAGCTGCTGGTCGGTCCGATCGGTTTCCACAATGGAACCTCCACGACCCGTTCGGAAAATAACCTCCTGGTCTCGCCCGCGGGTTACCTGGAGCTGCACCCAAGCGACGCAGCCGCACTCGGTGTCGTCGAGGGTGGCCCGGTCAAGGTGAGTTCGGCCAGCGGCTCGCTAACCGCAGTCGCCAGGGTCAGCGCTAAGCTTCAGCCGGGCCTGCTCTTTGCCCCCTCGCATTTTCGGGCACTCAACGCCAACGCGCTTCTCAAGGGAAGCTGCAACCTCGTCGAGGTCAAAGTAGAAAGGGGGTAGTAGCCTCCGAGCCCGTTTGTTGTACCCGAAGGCCCCGTCGATTGGCGGGGCCTTCTCCTGTGGTGGCCAGGGCCTTGCCGGATGGTCCCCATTTCCCAGGTTGCCGCTTCTGTAGGTCACTGCCCTTTCACGTCCCCTCCCCTTCAAGGGGAGGGCCTGTCCGCCGTAGCCTTGGCGAAGGCGGGACAGGGTGGGGATGGGGTCAGGACGGCAGCGGTCTTGAATTAAACTCCGCCGCAGGCGGGGGCGCGGGCTCATAGAGGACTGGCGGATGTCGCGGCTCCGGGCAGCCGTCGTCAGGTTCGGCCTGGCTGCACCTGGAGCTTCCTTTTTACGTTTCGGTTCGAAGTCGGATGTGGTAGATTAATGATAGTATCAAGAGTATGTGCGGCGACGCCTGTGGCTCTGAAGAGGCAAAGAACAACCTTGGGGGGAGTTATGGACGATAAACTGAAACATATGGCTGTCACGGTTGGCATGAATCAGGACATTGCTGATAAACTGGACCAGGTTCTGGTCGGGCCGAACGATCGGGCTTATGTCATGTGCACCTACCTGGATTGCAAGCTCAGCAGCAAGGGGCGCTGCACCATATTCACCATGCTCGATGTGCCGCGTATGAAAACAGGCACGCCGTGCGACAGGTACGAGGCGCTGGCAAAGCAGGGATGATGGGTAGCAAAAGCCTCCGGGAGGTGTCGCTAGGAAGGTGGCGCACCTGCGGAGCATGACTCTTCGTTAAATCGCATAACTGTCGCATTAAAAAGCCCTGCCACTCATTGTGCTAGCCGGTTACTTAATCTGTTGATGATTTAGAAATGCTTTGTGTTTTAGCCTGTTACAACGATCGCCAGAATTTTCTTAAGCATTCGGATCGGTTATAACATACTGATAAACTAAACATTTCAAAGATCGACAACATTTCAACAGATTAAGTAACCGGCTAGACTCATTGTGGCGGGGCTTTTTTTGGGGGTGCTCCGGGTGCCGGCAGTGCTGCTTGTTCCCTCGCCGGGCCTGCCCTCCAGCGAATCGGTTCCTCGTATTGCCGGTATCAGATGTCGGAGGGGGAGTCGTCCAGCGGCAGGCGGCCGGTTCGCTCCAGATAGGCTAGTTGTTCGGTCTTTTTGATGATCCCTTCGTTGCAGTAGGTCCAGATGCGGTAGCTCTCCATGAGGAGGATGGTGAAACCGGCGCCGAAGACCGCCCAGTAGTTGTCGGCCAGGCCGTCCGCCAGGTAGTAGAAGAAATAAAAGACGCTCAGGTATCCCACGTGGCAAAAGCTGCTGCGGTGGCGTATGCTGGCCATCATGCGGCAGAGGCTCAGGATTATCGCGGAAAAGGTGTAAAGAATCAGCACCATGCTGATGATCTGCGAGGTCGGCGGGGGTCCCAGGGAGGCGACGATTGCTTCCGGACGCGGCAGATACGGAAAGTTGCGCCAGGCGAGGGTGCTCACCACCAGAAAAAGGGAAAGCGCAAACAGCCCCCTGTTGGAGAAATGTCTCAGCCCCTTTATCTCGTCTAGCAGGCCCTGGCGCTGGGTGGCACGGGTATCGCTTGCCGTGTCACCCGCGGTCACCGATCGATTATTGTCTGCTCGCTCCATAGAGGGCTCGATACCGTTTTGCGGTCTGGTTGTCAGTTGTTGTTCCGCCTGTCATTACTCTGGATGTTACAGGTGCTTTCCTGTATTTGCTGCTTTTTGTTCCACTTCTTCTAATTTATTTCTAATAAAATAGTAGGATTTGGCAATTTTGTCAAGCTCATAAGGCAGATTGCTCGGATGCTCGAGACTGCTGTTGAGCTCACTTCTTTCTGTGTATTCCTGAAGTTTCCGCATCGGCTGCAGCACAATCATCTTTAGTAGTGCGATAACCCCGGCCATGGTGAGGATCAATGTAAGCACGGAGAAAAGTGCCATCTGCCCCCGTATGGAGGAAAGGGAATTGAGCGTCGCATCCTGCGAAAGACCGATGTCCAGAGTTCCCAGCACCTTCTGGGTGGAGGGGTGCACATGGCAGGCGGCTTCCGAGCACTCCGGTTCGTTGTAGATCGGAGTCGTAATGGCAAGGACGTCCTCGCCAACGGAGTTCTTGAAGGTCCGGGCCTTCTCCATATTTCCCAGGGTGGTAATCGGTTCATTTTTGGCGTGGCAGAGGATGCACCCTTCGGCCTTCTTGTCCACCTGGCGGTTGACTTCTCCGGCGTTCGAAGAGAAGGCGACGATGCCGGTCTTACTGAAGATCCGCACATGCTCCACCCCCTTTTGCTGGCTGATGTTTTGCACGATCGCGCTATTTAACTCGCGGTCGGATTTAAGCATGGCATAGCGGGTCGATTTGAGAACGATACCGGCAAGGTTGTTGGCATGCCCCACGGAATCCTGGACCACGACAGTTTTGATGGCGGAGTAGAGCAGCAGGAAGCAGACGATCAGAAAACCGGTAACGACGATTCCTACGGGCACCAGAGCCCTACCTGCAATTTTGTCAAACATGGCACCATCTCCCCTTGTGGCGTATTTCGGATCGGTCCGGCTCGCTCGCTGCGGGCCGTCGGGATGCTGCTGAGAAACATACATATTATGTGCCAATGAGAAACGGCCTAATTAACATATTGATTTAGCGTCATTGCTGATCTCCAACCCGGGCCGGGTACGGCGCATCGGCGTCGCGCTGTATACTGTCCGTATACAGTATACGGGAGACCCGGGGAGCGCTGGGGCGGCACTGTGCTATAATTCTGTGGTAGCGTGGGCTCTTACGCTGGCTACCAGGGTGTATAGGGATTGCATACACCAGGCGCCAAGCCCAATTGTGGCCTTCCGACGCAGTGCAGCGACGCGGTCGGCTGACGCCACCATGGTTCGACAGTTATTGCTGGGCGCTATAAGCATATCCTCATGGCTTTTTGTTGACACGGACTTCACTGTGATGCTATTGATAACTGCATGATGAGTAGTCCAAGTCTGCGTGCAATAGTCCGCAGTGGCAGGTCTAATTCTTAACCGGGCAGAACGGAAAAAGCATGTCAAACAAGGTGGGGTCATGAACATTCTTGTGGTCGATGATGAACCTGTTATTAGAATAGGGCTTTCCCGTACTCTTGAAATGCAGTCCTTTGTTGTTGATACCGCCAATAATGGGCATGTCGCCATCGAGATGCTGCAGCAAAAAGAGTATGACCTGATCATCACGGACCTCAAGATGCCCGGCATGAGCGGGTTTGAAGTGCTTAGCGCCGTCAAGACACTGCAGCCGGAAGTGCCTGTCATAATGATTACCGGTTTTGCGACCGTAGAGACCGCTGTCGAGGCGATGAAGGCCGGCGCGGTGGATTACATCGTCAAGCCCTTCACCCCGGACCAGATCCTGGAAAAGGTGCAACGCGCCCTGGAACAGAGAAGCGTAACGGTAGACGACATTCTCATTAAAAAAGAGCTTGACTGCCACCACGGCTTTGACCAGTTCATCGGCGAAAGCCGCGAGATGCAGAAGGTCTACCGTCGTATCATCCAGGTGGCATCAACCGACAGCACCGTGCTCATCACCGGTGAGAGCGGCACCGGCAAAGAACTGGCCGCGCGTGCCATTCACAAGAACAGTCCCCGCCGGGACCAGCCCTTTGTGGCAGTCGATTGTACCGCCTTGGCGGAGAACCTGCTGGAGAGCGAGCTGTTCGGCCATGTCAAAGGGTCCTTTACCGGCGCGATGCAGACCAAGATGGGGTTGCTCATGGTCGCTGACGGCGGAACCCTCTTTCTGGACGAGGTGTCCAATATCAGCCTCTCGACCCAGGCCAAGTTGCTGCGGGTCCTGCAGGAGCGCCAGGTGACCCCGATCGGGGGAACCCAGCCGGTCTCCTTCAACATACATCTGGTGGCCGCCTCGAACCGGAATCTGAAAACGATGGTCACCGAGGGTAAATTCAGGGAAGACCTTTTCTTCCGGCTCAATATTATCCCGCTGGAACTCCCCCCGTTGAGGGAGCGCAAGGGTGATATCCCGATCCTGATCCGCCATTTTATCAATAAATTCATCCAGGAAATCGGCAAGGACCTGCGCGGCATCGCTCCGGACGCCATGCAGTTCCTGGAAGGTTATTCCTTCCCGGGTAACGTGAGGGAGCTCGTCAACACCATCGAGCGCGCCGTCGTACTGACCGAGGGGGACATCATCCAGAAGGAGAACCTCGAACTCGGAGACGCCGCCGAGCCCGAGCCCGACTTTGAAGGCTATGTACCCACCAATGCCGAGGCGCTCAAGGAGATGAAGCGCCATATCCGGGACCGGTCCGTGGAAAACGTCGAGAAAGCCTTCGTCATGAGTGCTCTCAAGCGCAATAACTGGAACATTTCCCGGGCCGCCGAGGAAACCGGGATGTTGCGGCCCAACTTCCAGACCATGCTGAAAAAGCTCGGCATCTCGGTGAAGGATTATTTCGAAAGGTGAGGTCCGGTTCCTTTGCACCCGACCTCTGCACCGTACCCCGTCAGTACTTCCCCGCAATCGCCAGGACTCCCGTCCCGGCAAAAAAATCTCCCTTTATCACCCGAACTAACCGTAGCCAGTGTTCCCGCCCGAAGCGAGGCCGCAGAGCCCCCTCGCGCGGGTTGCTGGCCTCTCTGCCGGCACTTTCCCCATCCCTCCCCGGTCCTCCCGAAGGCACTGCCATTAAGTCAAGGGGTCCCTGCCCGGGTAGAGACGCATTTGCATGCGTCTCGCCTTAGACAAACCAGAAAGCGGCAGAGCTGAGACGCATGCGATGCGTCTCTACACTACGGGCTAGCCCTGGGGACGGGTATGTTCCTGGAAGCGGGCACTCTCAAGGGGGGCCGGCAAAACGCGTACCTGTAGGGATAACCCTTGCGGGTATCCTTGTCGGCGCTTTAGAGCTTAGAGAGCTTGTTGCAGTGGGGCGGGCGGGCTGGGGGCGGAAAAAGAGCACCGGCCACTTGCTGGGGCAAGTGGCCGGTGCGGCAAGGCAGAGCGCTAGTGATTCTTATGCTTGGGCCCGATGTCCTCGTATTCGGGGAAGTGGCGCACAGGGCGGTAAGCTACCTCGTCGTGGTGCGTATCGTCGCCATGTGCATCACCATGGTCTTCCACTTCCTCCCAGCCGAAAATCATCGGTTTGAAGTAGGCGAAGAAGGTCGTCCCCAGGGTCGACAGATAGACATGGGTGAAGAGGAAGGCGAACAGGGAGCAGGCCATCACGAAGTGCACCATATCGATGATCTTTATCCCTCCCGACATGAGGATGAGAACGCGCAGCGGCGTCACGTTCATGAGCAGAATCCCGGACAGCACCACGAGCGGCACCAGTATGAACATGACCACCAGGTAGGCGGCTTTTTGCATCGGGTTGAACTTCACCTCGGGCGTTGCGTGGAACGGGCTCGGCCTGCCGACGAAGTACCAGAAGCAATAGTAAAGGAGCTGGCGCAAAATGCCGTGCTGCAGGTCGTCGGCGTTAGGAATGTAGATCTGGTCCAGGGTATTGCGCACCATCTTGTAGTACACCAGCCAGAAGGCAAAGAAGACCGCGACCACCAGGCCGGCAATGTTGTGGATCCAGATGGCGTTCCGGTAGCTCCCCAAAATGGTGATGACTTCCGGAAAGCGGATCTGGGCGCCACTCACGATGAGGGTGATGATGCCAAAGGCGTTCACCCAGTGCCAGAGACGAATAGGAATCGGCTGAAGGTAGACCATTTTTTTAGCACACATGACTAATGCTCCTTTGACTTTCTATTATTGCGCGTCAGAAAGCGCAGGGACCCATGGCATACCGGCATGATGAGGCCGCCGCAGATGATGGCGAGGCCGAGGTAACTCATCAGGGTGCTTTTGTTCGAGCCCATCATGTAAAAGTCGGGGGTGCTGTACAGGGCGTCGAGCGCGGCTCCCTTTTCCACCGGTATCCTGCGGTAGGTACCGTTTTCCTCCGGCAGGGCGAGGACGCTCGTCTGCATGAGGTTGGAGCCGGAACCGTGGCAGAAGGTGCAGTTGCGGCGACTGTCCAGGATCTCGAACTTGTGGGAGGCGGTCTCCGGAGTCATCATCCCCTGGAGTCGCAGGAACTTGTGCTCCGGATTGCTGTTGAACTCACGCAGTTCGGCAATCGAGACATAGTCGTCTCCGTTGGTGTCAACCATGGAGAGCAGGGTGCGCCCCTTGGCGACCTTCTGGAGTTCCTGATAGCTGGCAACTTCGGGTTTGCCGAGCCGGGATTCGTTCTTGGTGCTGACGATGTACATGCTGACAAAGTAGTTCTTCGATCCGGTGTGGCAGGTAATGCAGGGGAGCATGTAGAGGTGCAGGTCGGCCTGGGGGAGCCACTCGCCATGCTTGGCCGACATCTTGAACTTATCGTGGCACTGCCCGCACATGTCGTTGATCTCCATGCCGGATATCTCCCGGGGGGATTCCACCTTGTGCGGGTTGTGGCAACCGGCGCACCCCGCCTTGGAGGCATGGACGCTCTGGCTGTATTCGGCGTTTACTTCGGTGTGGCACTGCTGGCAGGTGGCCCGGGGCGTTTTGCTCCCGTCGGGGTGCCCTTTGCCGATTCCGTCATGGCAGGAGGGACAGCCAATGCGGGCATGGGTGGTGTGGTTGAACTGGGTCTCGTTGATGAGCGCGCGCCCCTTGACCTTCTGGGCGTCGCTGTGACAGGTAAGGCAGGCTGCGTTCTTCCCCGTCGAGTCGCCAAACGAGTAGCCCGGTCCATCCTGCGCGGCAGCGGCGGGGGTGCAAAGAACCGCGGCGAGCGCAGCAGTCATGAGAAACCGGAACATTCGGTGTTTCGTCGCTGCTTTCACGTGATACCCTCCTTTGAATGAGATTAAAATGTCACCGGGGGCGGGGCAATCTCCCGCGCCGAGGCGTACTCTCTTGTGGTACGTTCAGCAGCCCGGCCCGAAGCCAGCCTGATGCGAAAAATCGGCAGCACCTGACTCACGAGGAGCAGGGCAAAAAAACAAAGGAACATCCCGACCGCCAGGCCTTTGCCGTGGGCGGCCTTTTCGGCCGCCGCGGCCAGGGAATAACAGCCCAGGCTGACGAGCGCCGCGACCACAGCGACGCTGCGTACCAGGTTTTTCGGGGTCGGCATCCGGGTAAACCCGAACTTTTCGGCGGCTTTGAACCAGTCCGACTGCCCTTGCGGGGAAACCGCCGGATCGGCCAGGGTGCTCGCCCGGTGCCGGTCGAAGGCACAGGCGACCGCCTCCCCGATTTCTTCGGTGTCGTTGGGCGCTGCGGGTTTCAGCGCCAGGTAGAAAACTCCTTCCTGGCGCACCTGGCGGCTTTGCGCCAGGGTCATCCCGTCGGAGACCATGATGATGTGCAGGTGTCGGCTGCACTTCTTCAGCAAGCGAATCAGGTCCGAGGCGGAAATCTTGGTGCTGAAGGCGCTTCCCAGCAGCAGAACCTGGGACTGCCCCTCCTGCACGTTGGCGAGGATCTGTTCGACGGAGTCGGCTGTCTCGACACGGTACCCGTCCTTTTTGAAAAAGTCGGTCACCTGGTTGCGGTACCTGGTATCCCCGTCCGCTATGATGACTTTTCGCTCGCCCATAACTACCTCGAACCTGCTCCATCAGTCCCCTGCCGCCCCTATCCCATTAAACCGCTTCCCTTTTCTTCTTCAGCTTTGCGCCAGGCCGGTAGCGGCCGGACTTTTAACGGACATGGCAGGTGTCGCAGTTGCCGCGCACCGTGAATGCGGTCGTGCCGTCGTGACAGGCGCCGCAGGACTTTGCCTTATTCATTTCGGACATGGTTACCGGCTTATTGCCGTTTTTAAGAGAGTAGGTCTTGGTGTGGCAGGAACTGCACTTGTACATCTTGAGGTGCGAGGTGTGGCTGAAGGTCACATTAGCCGCCTTGGCGACCTTGAAGTTGATGTCCTTGACCCGGTGGCATTTTGCGCAATTGGCGACCGCAAAGGCTTCCTTGCCGTTATGGCAGGCGCCGCAGGACTTTCCTTTTTCCATGGCAGCCATCGACACGTGCTTCTTGGGCCCGAGGGCATAAAGCTTGGTGTGGCAGGCGCTGCACTGGTACAGCTCCATATGCTTTTTATGGCTGAAGGGAGTAGCACCCGTTTGCTTTACGTTGAAAACGATTTCCTTGGTCGGGTGGCAGGCCTCGCATTTCTCTATGGCGAAAGCCTTGGTCCCGTTGTGGCAGGCGCCGCAGGATTTGCCCTTGGACATCTCCGCCATGGTGAAGGTCCTGTTGGGGCCGGTTGCAAAAAGGGACGGGTGGCAGGCCTCGCACTGGGAGTTCTTCAGATGCATGGCATGGCTGAAGTGCACCGCCCCGGTCTCCTTGACCTGGTAGGTGATGTCTTTGACCTTGTGGCAGGCCGTGCACTTGCTGACGCTGAAGGCCGTTTTCCCGTCGTGGCATTTGCCGCAGGATCTACCCTTTTCCATGTCGGCCATGGAGTAGGAGCCGTTATCCGCCTTTTTGAGGGTCGAATGACAGGATTTGCAGCTCACGGCGGCGGTTTTCATGATTTTTTTGTCAAGGTGCGTCTTGTGACTGAAGACCACCTTCCCTGCGCCAGGCGTGTTGAAGGTGACATCCTTGATGTCAAGGGCGGATGCGCCGGAAACAATGCCTGTGAGCGCAGCCAGGACGATGATGATCGATCCAAATCTCATTTTTTTCTCCCTCCCAGGGTATGAATTGAATTCGCCAGCTTTGTCAGTAGGTCAGGTGGACGTTATTCCGGCCTTCCTTGCTCCGGGCTCACCCGGTACCCTGCACCGGGAGCCGGCGCACCGGCAGCCCGTTCTGTGTCGTTCTAAAGCATTAGGCGTGCCTTAATTTGGCTGATCGTGAGTAATTCTCATAACATGCTGTTTTTGAGTATTTATTTTTTTAATGGATGTCGCGGCGCCGGGATAGTCATGTGACAGGTGTATAAGGATGCTATACAGCTAACGGGACCCTTCGGAGCGAATGTGCTCATGAGAAATTGCAGATCGGCTCTGGGATGGGCTCTAGGTGCGGGAATGGGGTGTATGGAAATGATATACGGACGGTCGGAAGCGCTACACCAGGTTTGGCGATTCAGTCAAAAAACAGCACCGACCCGGACGGGGCGGTCTTTTCGCGGAGTTTGGCGGGGCAACAGCTACATCAGCCGGAACTGGCCGACCAGCTTTTGCTGCTCTTCAGCAAGGTGGGAAAGCTCAAGGGCCGATGCTGCAGATTGCTGGGCACTGGTGGCGGTACTCTGGGCGACCTCGCTTATCGTCTGGATGTTGCAGCTGATCTCGCCGGTGGTCGCCGTCTGCTCTTCCGCAGCGGTCGCTATCTGGTTCACCTGCATGGTTACCGAGCTTATCTGCTGCAGGATTTCCTCCAGGGCGCTCCCCGACTGGGAGGCCTCGACGGTACCGCGCTCGACCTCGCGGACACCGGATTCCATTACCTTGATGGCGTCCCTGGTTTCGGTCTGGACCGACTTGATCAACTGGCCGATCTCCTTGGTCGCTGTCGTGGTCCTTTGGGCCAGGGCGCGCACCTCGTCGGCCACGACCGCGAAGCCGCGCCCGTGCTCGCCGGCGCGGGCCGCCTCGATCGCCGCGTTGAGCGCGAGCAGGTTGGTCTGGTCGGCAATGTCGTTGATGGTGCGGACGATCCCGCCGATCTGCTCCGATTTGGTCCCGAGGTTCCCGATGCTGAGGGCCGATTCCCGCACGTTCCTGGCAATCTGGTTCATCCCCTTGACGGTCCCCTTCACCACCTCCGCGCCGGCCGCCGCCGCGTCATTGGCCTGCTGGGAACTGGTCGCGGCTGAGGTGCAGTTTTGGGCGATCTCATTGGAGGTGGCGGCCATCTCCTCGCTCGCCGTGACGGCGGTATCCGCCTGCCCCGCCACCCGGGCCGCTCCGGAAGCCATCTGTTCCGCGGCCGAGGAGAGCTGCGAGGAAGCCGAGGAGACCTGCTGAGTATTATGGGCGAACTGAGTGATTACCTCATGGAAGTGCACCACGATGTTGTTGATGCTGGCGCAGATCTCACCGATTTCGTCGTTACTCCCGAGGGAAATTCTCTTGGTCAGGTCGCCGCCGGCAATCTCCAGGGTGACCGCCTTCGCGTGGCCGAGCGGTCGGGTGATGGAGGTGATGATGCGCAGGCTGATGACCAGTGAGATCAGTGCGACTGCAAGCGAGACCGCGATCATGACGAAGGAGAGGGTGGTCGCGCTGCGCACCGCCTGGCGCACGCCGGAGAGAATCTGCTGCTGGCTCTCGCCGATGCTTTTTACCTGCTCCTCGCTTTTGAGCGCCTGCTCCCGGGAAATGCCGCGCGCCGAATCGAGCGCCCGCTGCATCGCCTGGTTACTTTTGATGACGCTCAATTTGGTCGCCTCGATCTTCTGAATGGAGGTGGCGGCCCGGTGAATGATGCTGGAGACCTCGGCGATATTGCCCGCCAGAGCCTTCTGCCCGCTCTGCAGCAGTATCTTGCGGGCCATGCCAACATTGGCGTCGATCCTTTTTTCGGTCTGCGTCATGGCGGCCGAAATCTTGCCAACCTCCGCTTCGGTCGAGCCGAGCATGATCTGGCGCACACCGGAGCTTAACTCCTTCACGTCTACGCTGACCGTGCTGCCGGCCTCCATGACACCGGAAGCGGCAGTCTGAAAACCGAGCGACGACACTACGTTGTTGCGGTCCTTGACGATCTGGAGTTCCAGGGTGTCGATGGTGTTGAAAATCTTGCGGCTGTTCTCCTCCAGGGGCTTCACGATCTCGCGGCTTTTCTCGGCGTACTGCTCGGTCTCCGCCTTCTCCGGGGTGCTCAGAATCGCGAGCCTGAGCGCCACCAGGCCGCCGTCCTCCGCAGCGATCTTGTTCAAGAGGTCGCTCGCCACCCCTTTGACCTCCTTGATGGCAGGGTTGTCGCCGTTTTCCACCTCGATGCTGCGGGTGAGTTCCACCGCGTTTTTCAGCCTCTCCCGGAGCGGGCCGATCTTGAATTTGTTCTTGATGAGTTCCAGGTCACTGAGGATGATGCTGATGTCCTTGAGCCGGCTTTGCAGGGTGAGCAGCTTCTTGATGCTGGAGTTCACCTGCAGGTTGGCCGACTGGGACGAGTTGATGGCGACCAGTGCGTTGGAGCCGAGTTGGCTGATGCTTTTGCGCATGCCGCTGACGCCGGCCTCCGCGCGCTGCAATTCCGTATTGACCGTGGTGATCTCGTTTCTGAAGAGGGCCATATCCTTGAGCCGCTGGGAAGCCACCTGCACCACGGTCTTCTCGATGCCGCGCAGTACCGCGGTATCCACCCCCGTCGAGTCCGCCCCCCCCTTTCTGATCTCCTCGTTAAGGGTTTCCATGCGCTGAATATGTCCGGTGATCGATTCGGAAAGCCGGGCCACCTCGGCTGGCTCGTTCGACATCTCCAGGCGCATGAAGTCGGCCGAGACCTTCTCCACCGTCTGCTGCAGTTCCAGCATTTTCAGGTGCAAAGGGGTTGACTTCCCGGTAAGGATTTCGATACTCGACTTGACCTTGCCGATGGAAAAAAGACCGATGCCGGCGATGACTGCAATGCCGATGATGGTCAGGGCGACGTTACTGAGCAGCTTGCTTTTGACGGTCATGGTGCTTCTCCCCGGCGTTAATTTTTGAGCGATTTGAACGGCACCAGCCTGCCGGCGCGGACTATTTCCAGATAAACGTTGCTCTGCCCCTGGTGGTTTTGTGGTGAGAAGCTAAGCTTGATCCCCCCCATGTCGGCATCCTTCATCGCTTCATAGGCCTTGAGGAAGCCTTCTCGCGTCGGTGGGCTTCCGGCTTTCTCCAGCGCCATGACCATCGATTTGGCAGTCATGCACCCCTCCATGGTGACCGCGTTGAAGCCGATCTCTTCGGGGTTTTTCTCTATCGCCTCCTTGCACTCCTTCGTGAGAGGCAGACTGAGGTCCTCCAGATGGGGCACGACCTGCGACATGAGAAGCCCTTCGGCAGCGCCCCCGGCGGCCTGGACCAGGTTGGATCCGCCGGCAAAGGAACCGGTGGCGAGATAGCTCCGCAACCCCTCCTTGCGGGCAGCCTTGGCGAATTCGGCGCCCGGCTTGTAGATCGAGCCGAGAATGATGACGTCCGGAGTTGCGGCGATGATGGAGGCCAGGGCGGAGGTGACAGCCTGGGTTCCCCGTTCGAAGGCCCCCTTGGCGACCAGCGCCAGACCGTGGCGCTTCAGCGCGCTTTCGGTGCAGGCCAAAACGTCCGTGCCGAAGGTGTCGTTTTGGTAGAAGATTGCGAAACGCTTGGCCCCAGCTTCCCGCACCAGCAGGTCGACCAGCTTATCGAGCTCCTCCTGGTGGCTGGCCCGGATGTTGATCACTTCGTGAATGACCGGGGTGCGGAAGTTCGAGGCTCCGGAGCGCGGTGCCACGAAGGGAAGTTTGAATTCCTTGACCATGTCAAGTATGGAGACGCCGTTGGAGGTGCCGATGGTGCCGACCACGGCAAATATCTTCTGCTCGTCCACCAGCTTTTGCAGGCCGTCGACGGTTTTGTCGGGCACGTACTGGTCGTCGGTATTGACCAGTTCAATCTTCCTGCCGTTCACCCCGCCCCTTTCATTGACCGCCTTGAAGTAGGCGTGCACTCCCACCTTCATCGCTCTTCCAGCACCCTTGTTGGGACCGCTCTGGTCGTTGACCATGCCAATTTTGATGACCTCCCCCGCCGGTTCTGCAGCGTGTCCCAAGCCGGCTGCGAGGATCAAAAACCCCATGAGAAAAATGGTTTTTTTCATACTCGACTCCTTTTTCGAGCTCGTTTTGAGCGTCAGGGACCCGCTGCCGTTCGAGCTCGGACCGTGCCTACCCCCAGATACCGTGTTCCGTGCCTAGATTCACTAATCGGCTTCAAGTGGGAAAAGTTTAATGCGTTTTAAGTAAAGCAAACTAATGCATGTCTGGCAAGCACTTGAGGCACAAGTTGTCATTAAAAGAGCAAAGTGGACGGATTAAGGAGGAGGCGGGGCGCAATGCGCCGGCCGGGGGGGGAAAGGATTGAAGCTGAGCGGAAAGGGAGCCTGAAAGGAGATTGCCAGGGGATCGCCGAGGATTGGGGATACGGTCATCGGGAGGTTCGCATCATGGTGACGGTTGCGGGTCTGAGCGCTGCTGGTGCCGCTTAGCCAAAAATCCGCCTGAAGAGTCCTTTTTTTTCTGCCTCGCGACGCTCGGTGATGAGCCGCATGCCGACCTGGGACAACTGCTCCCGCGGGTTGAACTTGAGGGCCTTGATAAACTCCCCCTCGGCCAGCCCGTCCCTTCCCTCGTCGAGCAGCATCCAGCCGCGAAAGGAAAAGGCCTCGGCACAGCGGCCCATCTGGAGACTTTTGGAAAGGAGCATGCGGCACTTGTCCAGGCTGGCGCGGGAGCCGGCATTGGCGGGATTCTTATAGATGGACCAGGCAAGAAAGGCACAGGTCCGCGCGTCTTGCGGGTCGAGGGTATAAGCATCCTGCAGGGCGCGCTCCGCACTCTGGAAATCTTCCATTTCGATGAAGACCTTCCCCGACTGGAACTGGATGCGGGCTTGCAGCTCGTCGTCCTGCCGTCCACCAACTCCGATGCTGTTCGCGTTGAGCATTTCGTCGTAGCGCTCCTTGGCGACGACGTTGGAAAGGGTGTTGTAGGCGTTGGCGTAATGGGAAAGCACGTCCTGGGCTCGGGTGAGGGTCGCTCCCGAAAGTTCCATGAACTTTTCGGCGGAATAGTGGCGCGTCCTGGAAAAGTAGGCTTCCTTGAGGGCCGCAAAGCTGAAGCTTCCCTGGGTGAGGGAGAATATCTCGTAATAGCTCTTGTCCTGAATGGCTGCGTAGTCGCGCTGGACCTCCTGTTCGAAGTCGATCTCACTAGAGGAGAGCGGGGCGGCCATTCCCTCTTCGCCGACCACCAGTTCTATCGAGTCGGAAACCTCTTCCACCAGATCCTCGAAGCTCATGGTCCCAAAATCCGTGTCTGCCACTTCCTCGACGGGGCGGTTGAAGAGTCTCTTCTGCGGGAAATCGGCGGCCTGGCCCGGTAAGGCGCAGGGGTGCAGCGCGAGCATCTCCATGCGGACCAGAAAATCGAGGAACGAGGCGGCGGCGTCGGGTTCCGCACCCGCCGCAACGATCTCTGCCACCGAGCGGCCCGGCACCAGACTTTCCAGCAGCTCGATCTCATCGCGTCCCATGCTGAGCAGGTTAGCCTTGCGGAAGTACTGGCGCGTTCTGGCAGGGTAGAGTTCCCCGTACCTGGCGAGGAAACCGGCCGCCGCAAACCCCGGCGCCCGGCTCCGGGCCGCCTGGTGCGCCAGGCGCGGCAGGGAAACGGGGCTCAAGGGGAGCGGGATCTCGCGCTGCTCCGGGCCGAAGCTCGCCGGGTGGAGCCGGGTATTGACAGCCTCGATGAGCCGCAGGGTCAGAAACCGGCGGGACTGCTCGAGCAGTTCGTCGAGGCTCAACAGCCCGGCTTCGACGAGCTGCAGCCGGCTCGATCCGTGCGGGAAGAACTGCAGTAGATCGGCGGGATCAAGATGTCCGTTGGAAAGGAGAAAGGGGACGAACTCTTCGGAGCAAAAGGAGACCGGATCTCCCTGCAGAAAACTGATCCGGGTGGCGGGGGAGAGTTGCAGGGTGCCGCTGGCCCGGGTGCCGTGCAACTCCAGGAGGAGGTCGACCAGTTCCCGGCGCGGGGGGAGGGCGTCGATGCCGGAGCGCACCGCCTGCAGGAAGGCCTCCTTGCTGAAAGGCTTTTCCAGGTAGGCCTTCACCCCGAGCTTTTCAGCCGCCGCCGCGTAACTTGCCCCGCGGTAGACGCCGGTCATGATGATGACGGGGAGTTCCCGCCAGGACGCACTTCTGCGCACCCTCTGCAGCACTTCGACCCCGCTCAGCCCCGGGAGCTTCAGGTCGAGGAGCGCCAGATCGATGCCGCCGGCCTCGATGGCCGCCAGAGCCGCGCCACCGTCACCGGCCCGGACCACCTGGTGCCCGAGTGACACCAGGAAGCTTTCCAGCATTGCGGCGAGCGGCTGGTGGTCTTCCGCCAGCAGAATCCGGGTGGTCACTCTGGTCTCCCCTGGGAAGCGCCGGGGGATCTGAGGAATCTGCGCACCGCGGCGTTGTGCGCGGCAAGGTCGTTACTGAACTGGTGGCTGCCGTCGCCCCGCGCCACGAAGTAGAGGTAGGGGACTGCCGGGTGGTTCAGCACCGCCTGGATGGCTGCGCTTCCCGGGTTCCCGATTGGTCCGGGCGGGAGCCCCCCAATCAGATAGGTGTTGTAGGGGGTGACCCGCAGGATGTCCTCGCGGGAAACCTTGCCGGAAAAGGCGCGCACCCCGTAAAGCGCGGTGGGGTCGCTCTGCAGCCGCATCCCTTTCCTGAGCCGGTTTTGAAAGACCGCGGCGATGAGCGGCTCTTCCGTCGGCAGGACCGCCTCCTTCTCGACCATGGAGGCGAGGGTCAAAAGCGCGTCCGTGGAGAGACCGGCCTTTTTCGCCTGCAGGGCGGGGCCGGCTCCCAAAAGCTCACGCTGGCGCTGCACCATCTCCCGCACCACGTCCGGCGCGGTTCTGCCTGGCAGGATGTTGTAGCTCCCCGGCAGCAGGTACCCTTCGGCACTCGGTGCGCTCACCCCGAGCCGCGCCAGGAGCGCACGGTCGCGGCAGGACTGCAGGAAGGAATCCTTACTGAAGATGCCGCGCTTGTCGAGCATCTCGGCTACCTGGTATATAGAATAGCCGGGGGGGAGGGCGAAGAGCCGCTGATAAACGTCGCCAGCCAGCATCTTGTCAAGAATCTCCCCGGGGCGCATGCCGTCGTTTAACTGGTAGACCCCGGCCTTCACCTTGGCGTCGCCCCCCTTGAGGCGGGCATACAGGGCAAAGAGCCGGGCGCTGGAGACGATGCCGCGCGACTCGAGTCCGCCGGCAAAGGCCCGCAGGGTGCGGCCCCGGCCGAGCTCTACCAGCTCCACCCGCTTACCGCTTCCGGCCGGGACGCGCAGGAAAAAAAAGAAGCGACCCAGAGGAACGATAATGAGAAAAAAGAGCGCCAGCAGGAGGGTGGCGCGCCGCTTGCGAAGGACGTTTATGAAGGTGTAAGGTGCGATGGCAGTGACCCTGTTTAAAAACGATGCTTTAGGTGATGGTACGCTTAGGTTTAGGGCAAATCTCAAATCATGTCAAGGCTAAATGCCCCACTTGCGCCGGAAGGAAAGCTGAGATGCCAAACGCTTAATAACATTTTTTTTAAAGACAGCCGGGGAAATCCATTGTATCATACCCGCCGTTGCCTCCCACAATAGTGGAGGATTAAGGCTAGTGCATTTTTCAAGACGAGGTGCTTTCATGAAGCAGCGGCTGCTTAACTCCGACTATTTCCCGTTCGATATACCGATTTCCGCACAGTGCGGCACGAGGGTCGCTTTGCGTACCCTGCTGGAGGAACTGGGCGGAGCACCCGGCATAATCTACGCACGGCGCATCGCCGCCAGCCTGAATCGCCAGCTGGGACCCTCGGAGGCCGCCGTTCAGCCGGGGCTACTCCACCTCTACTCCGTCCTGAACCGGGTGTTCCGCTATCTGATGGGGGAGTACTGCGAAAAGCAGCAGCCCGGAGTGCTGGCAACGCTGGCCGCGCAGGCCGGCTACCCCCGCTTTAGCGGCGACGCGGCGGCCGCCCTGTCACGCTTCCTGGAGCTTTTCCCCTCGCAGGAGATCGTGGGCGGCAGGCAGACGGCCCAGGGTTACCTGGCCGGCGATGACGATGCTCTCAGCAGGAGAGGGGCACTGGCGGCCGAGCTCTTCCTTTTGAAGTTGAACGATGAAAACCGCGCGCTGGACAGTTTCCGCCAGATCTTCGACTCCGCTGAATTGGCCGCCACCTCGCCCTACCTGATCGTTTCCGGCGAACTGGATCATCTCCTCGCCAAGGCGCCCCGATTCGAGCCGCTGGGGCTTTCGCTGCCGGAACTGCTGCGCGCCCCGGTGAAGGCCTCGCCCGATTCCCTGGCGGGACAGATCGCCTACATCAAGGAGCACTGGGCCGCTATCCTGCCGAGCGAGCTTCTTACCGAGCTGATGACCGCAATGGATATCGTGGCCCAGGAGGAGCGCTCCTTCGCCGCCGGCGGCGGGCCGGGCGAGGCTCAGGTGCTGGGCTTTGGCCTGGGCTCGGCTGCCAGACGTTCGGTGGGGGGCTATGAGTACCCCGAGTACGAGCGCTTTTCCCGTGATGCCGACTGGATGGCGAACGTAGTCATGATCGCCAAGATGGTCTACGTCTGGCTCGGGCAGCTCTCCAAGACCTACCAGACCGAGGTGCACACCCTGGACCAGATACCGGACGCCGAACTGGACCGGTTGGCGCGCTGGGGCTTCTCGGGACTTTGGCTGATCGGCATCTGGGAGAGGTCGCCCGCCTCCCAGCGCATCAAGCACATCGGGGGGAATCAGGAAGCAATCTCTTCCGCCTATTCCCTGTATGACTACGTCATCGCCGCCGACCTCGGCGGGGAGTGGGCGCTCGCGAACCTGAAAAAACGCTGCTCCGAGCGGGGCATCCGGCTTGCCAGCGACATGGTCCCCAACCACACCGGGCTCTACTCCAAGTGGATACTGGAGCACCCGGACTGGTTCATCCAGCTCGACTACCCCCCGTATCCCGATTACCAGTTTAACGGGCCCGACCTCTCCAGCGACGGACGCATCGGCCTCTACATCGAGGACGGCTACTGGGACAAGAGCGACGCCGCGGTCGTTTTCAAGCATCTGGACCGCGAGACCGGCCGCGTGCGCTACATCTATCACGGCAATGACGGCACCAGCACCCCCTGGAACGACACCGCGCAGCTCAACTACCTGATACCCGAGGTGCGCGAGGCGGTCATCGGAACCATTCTTCACGTGGCGCGCCAATTCCCGATCATCCGCTTCGATGCCGCCATGACCCTGGCCAAGAAGCACTACCAAAGGCTCTGGTATCCGCTCCCCGGGCACGGCAGCGGGGTCCCGTCCCGGGCCGAGCACGGCATGGACCGCCCCTCCTTCGACGAGGTGTTCCCCACCGAGTTCTGGCGCGACGTGGTGGACCGGGTGGCTGCCGAGGCGCCCGACACCCTGCTGCTCGCCGAGGCGTTCTGGCTCATGGAAGGGTATTTTGTCAGGACCCTCGGCATGCACCGGGTCTACAACAGCGCCTTCATGAACATGCTGAAGATGCAGGAAAACGCCAAGTACCGCCAGACCCTGAAGAACGTGCTGGAGTTCGAGCCGGAAATCCTGAAGCGCTTCGTCAATTTCATGAACAACCCCGACGAGCGCACCGCCGTCGAGCAGTTCGGCAAGGAAGGGAAATACTTCGGCGCCACGGTGCTGCTGGTCACCATGCCGGGGCTCCCGATGTTCGGGCACGGCCAGATCGAGGGGTTCCACGAGAAGTACGGCATGGAATACCGCCGCGCCTGCTGGGACGAACCGGTGGACGGGGCCCTGGTGGCGCGCCACGAGGCGAGCATCTTCCCGCTCATGCGCAGGCGCCACATCTTCTCGGGCTCGGAGCAGTTCGTGCTCTACGACTTCTTCTCGGGCTCGCAGGTCGACGAAAACGTTTTTGCCTACTCCAACCGCTCCGGCGGAGACCGCGGGCTCATCCTGTTCCACAACTGCTTTGCCGACACCGCCGGCTGGATCAAGTTCTCCTGCGCCAGCGCGCAGAAGGACGAGGCGGGGGGCAGCGCCCTGGTGCAAAGAAGCCTCGGCGACGCACTCGACTTTAACGGCGACGGCCGCCATTACTACAGTTTCAAGGACTTCGCCTCGGGGCTGAGCTACCTGAGAAACGGCCGGGACCTCTGCGATCAGGGGCTCTACGTCAAGATGGGCGGCTATGAGTACCACGCCTTCCTCGATTTCCAGGAAATCCGCGACGACGAGTTCGGCACCTGGGGAGGACTCTGCTACAAGCTCAACGGAGCCGGCGTGGAAAGCATCGAGGAGGAGGTGAAGCAGGTCCGTTTCGCCTCGGCCAACGAGTCGCTGCGGGCCCTCCTGGCCAAAGCCATCGCCGCCAGCGACGATCCCGAAAGCGACGCGCTGCTGACGGTACCCCTGCTGGAGCCGCTGCTGGCCGCCTTCCTGAAAACGCTCGCTCCCCAGGCGAAGGAGTCAGCCCAGCGCTCGCTGCTGGTATCCTTTGGGACTGAAATGACCCAGGCGCTGAAGTCCTCCACGGCAAAACTTGCCGCAACCCCCCAGAACCAGCTGCTGCTCTGCGCGTATCTCGCCCTGCACCGGATCGGGGAACTGACCGGAGCCGAGTCGGCGCAAGTGCTGGACGCCTTTGGACTGGTACGGCCGATCGTGGAGGCCTTCGGACTCTTGCCCGCTGCGGAGGTTATCAAAGACTCCCTGCCGCCCCAGGTCTGGGGCGACCTGCTGCGGGTACTGCTGCGGCAGGAAGCGTTCCTCGCCGAGTTCGCCGAGAAAGGGGCGCTGCAGAGTTGCACCACGCTCTGTGCCGATCCGGCGGCTGCCGACTTCCTGCAGTTGCACGAAAGCGGCGGGGTGCGCTGGTTCAACAAAGAGCGCTTCGAGTTACTGCTGGACTGGTTCTCCCGGATCGCCCCCTTTGCGGTCCTCGGGATGCCCCAGCCACAGGCGGTGCTGGCGGGAAGTTGCGCGCTGCTCCTGGACAGCGCCGAAGCCGCCGGCTATCGACTGGACCATCTGCTGAAGATCCTGGAAAAACCCTAAAAGAAAAGCAGCCCAGGGGGGGCGGGCATCTGCCCGTTCCCCCGACGTTTTCCCCTCCTCCGCACTCCCTCTGGCACCCCTAAGGCTCTCCACTTTCCTCACCCTGCAACACCCATTTGCCTGATTAATCTCGACCCGCGGCGTTGCTTGTTCGGGCTCAGTTGCTATACTAGACAAGATTAGTGATAACTAATGTTAGCTTGCGTCCGCTGCACCCCGCTCCGGAGGCACTCCTTTCTGGGTCGCGTATCTCAGTCCGACAACATCAAAAAGAGCAAAGTGGTGAGCACCATGATTAAAACCCTCATTGAAAACCCCCTGTTGCTGGTATTTCTTGTCGCCGCCATTGGGTATCCCCTGGGGCGCCTCAAGATCGGCGGCATGAGCCTCGGTGTGGGCGCGGTCCTCTTCGTGGGGATCGCCGTCGGTTCCCTGCATCCCGATCTCAAGGCCCCCGAGATCGTGTATGTCCTGGGACAGGCGCTTTTCGTCTACACGGTCGGCCTCGCCGCAGGACCCGCCTTTGTCACTTCGCTCAGGCGTGACGGACTGAGGAACAACCTGCTGGTGGCGGGGGCGCTCTTCGGTGCCGGCGTACTCTGCGTGCTGCTGCAACACACACTCCATCTGCATGCGGGCGTGGCCGCCGGGATGTTCGCCGGGAGTTTGACCACCTCCCCCGCGCTCGCCGCGGTGCTCGATACCATAAAACAGACCGCCGCGCCCGAGCTCATGGAACACCTGCTGGCCGAACCGGTGATCGGGTTTTCCGTAACCTACCCGATCGGGGTCATCGGGGTGGTACTCGCGATCAGCCTGGCGCAGCGGCTCTGGAAGGTAGATTACCCGGCTGAGGCGGCAAAGCACCGGGGCCCCGAGGACGACACCAGCAAGAACGTTACCTGCACCCTCAAGATTCACAATCTGCAGCCTCCCGGATCCACCATCGCCGAACTGGGAAAGCTGCACGGCTGGAGCGTACTTTTGGGGCGCATCAAGCGCGGCGACGAGTTCTTCATGGCGACTCCGCATACCAAGCTGGAAAATGGCGACCTGGTCATGGCGGTCGGGGATCCCGACAAACTCGCCCAGGTGGCAATCGCTTTTGGAGAGAGGATGCGCGGCATCCGTATCGACCGGACCGAGTACGAGTACCGGCGCATTTTCGTCTCCAACCCGGGGGTGGTGGGGCGGACCATCGGGCAGCTCAACCTGCGAGAGCGCTTTGGCGAGGTGGTTACCGAGGTGCGGCGCGGGGACGATGAGTTCCAGCCGCACGCCGAGATGGTGCTCGAATTGGGCGATATCGTCCGGGTGCTGACCCACCGTGACCATCTGGACGAGGTCTCCGCCTTCTTCGGCGACTCCTACCGGAAGGTGAGCGAGGTCGATATCATGACCTTCAGTTTCGGGCTGGTCCTCGGCCTCTGCGTCGGCCTGATCCCGATTCCCTTTCCCGGCGGCGGCGTCCTCAGACTCGGCTTCGCGGGGGGCCCGCTCATCGTGGCGCTGATCCTCGGGACCTACGGCCGCATCGGCGGGATGGTCTGGAGCCTTCCCTATAGCGCCAACATGACGGTGCGCCAGATCGGCCTGGTGCTCTTCCTGGCAGCCATCGGCACCAGGGCCGGATACACCTTCGTGCAGACCCTGAGCCAGGGCGGTGGCGCGGCGATCTTCCTCGCCGGCGCCGCGATCACCTTCTTCGCCTCCTTCTCGGTCCTCTGGATCGGGTATCGCTTGCTGAAGATACCGATGAGTTTTCTCTCCGGGATGGTGGCCGGCATGCACACCCAGATAGCCGTGCTCGGTTTCGCCAAGGAGCAGACCGGCAACGATCTCCCCGACCAGGGGTACGCCTCGGTCTACCCGGTGGCGACCATAGGAAAGATCATCCTGGTGCATGTCATCGTGAGTTCTCCCTGGTAGGGGGCGCACGCTTTTCCGCAGCGAGCCCCGGACCCAAGCCTCCGGGAAGGGCGTTTTCCCCCGTGGAGAAATATCCGCCGCGCGCCGGACCGGCGCAGAAAATCTGGTACAATAAACGCGGCTCTTTCATGAGCTGGTCGGCAAAACCTCCGAGCGGCGGCTGCGGGGGCCTTACCGGCCATTTTTTAGCAAGGAGAGTCACATGCCGGTTATCAACACCAAACTGGAAGACAACATAGGGACCATAACCTTTACCAATCCCGAGCACAGAAACGTGCTGAGCACGACGCTCATTACCGAGATGATCCAGTCGATCGGAGCACTGCAGAAGGGGAGGATGCGGGTGCTGATCCTGCGCGCGCTCAAAGGTTCCAAGGTCTGGTCCGCCGGACACGACGTGCACGAGCTCCCGATGCCGGGTCGCGATCCGCTCTCCTATAACGACCCGCTGGTAACCATTTTAAGGTCGATCCAGAGCCTGCCGATTCCGGTTATCGCCATGGTTGAGGGGAGTGTTTGGGGTGGAGCGTGCGACCTGGCACTTTCCTGCGACATCCTGATCGGTTGTCCGACGGCTTCCTTCTGCATGACCCCGGCGAAGATCGGTGTGCCGTACAACGTCTCGGGGATCCTCCACTTCATGAACATCATGGGGGTGAACTTCGCCAAGGAGATGTTTTTCACCGCAGAGCCGCTCTCGGCCGAGCAGGCCAGCAAGGCGGGACTGCTGAACCACCTGGTCGAGGAGAGTGAACTGGAAGATTTCACCTACGCGATGGCCGCCAAGATCACCAGGAACAGCCCGCTCAGTATCGGGGTCATGAAGGAGCAGATTCGGCTTTTGGCGAGCGCCCACCCCTTAAGCCCCCTTACCTTCGAGAGAATCCAGGGGCTACGCCGTGCCGTCTACGACAGCAAGGATTACGGGGAGGGGATCAAGGCCTTTCAAGGATTACGGGGAGGGGATCAAGGCCTTTCTGGAAAAGCGCGCGCCCATCTTCACCGGCGATTAGTCGTGTTTTGTCCCCCCTATGAAAATAGGGGGGAAGCCGAACGTGAGAGAGGCAGGGGGGTGTTTTGCCTGGGCTAAAGCCCCCCCTGTCTCGCTACGCGAGCCTTCCCCCCTGTTTCCACAGGGGGGACAAAACAACACCAGCCCCTTAACTTGACCGCAGTGCCCTTTGGGAGAGGGACTGCGGGCCATGACAGGCATCTATTCATCCCAATACCTTCCTGAATAAGAAGAGGGCCCCGTCGTAGCGACGGGGCCCTCTTTTCATTGCTATTTCTGTGTCGCTATGCTGTCGGTGCCTCTTCGGTCTTTTCGAAGTTCCCTTTTTCCTGGCACTGCGGGCATTTCTGGGGTTTGCATCTGCCGTCCTTGGTGAACCCGCAACTGCTGCATTTCCATGTAGCCATAAGTAAATCCTCCCTATTTGGTGTTGTCCAGCGTAATCTCGCGCACCTTCCCGAAGGTGGTGAGCGGTTGATCGAACTTTTTCTGGTCCCCCACCACGACGAGTTTCATGGCGTCGGGGTGCAGGTACTTCCTGGCGACTCTCAGCACGTCCTCTCTGGTGACGCGGGCGATGTTGTCCCGGTAGTTCTCCAGGTAGCCGGCCGGGTAGCCGTAAAACTCGAGCCGCGCCCGCTGGGCCACGACCGCGTCGGAGCGCGCGAAGCCGAAGATGAAGGAGTTTATGATGGAGTCCTTGGCGAGGTCCAGCTCCTTCGGGGTGACCTCGGCGAGGGTCATCCCGGCAATGATGGAGCGCAGCAGCGTGGTCGCCTTTACCGTCGTCTCCGATTTGGTCTCGGTCTCCGCAATGAAGGGGCCCCGAAAGCGCCGGCCGGTTTCGAAGTAGCTGTCCACGTTGTAGGCCAGCCCCTGGTTGGAGCGGATTTCCTGGGTAAGCCGGGAGGTGAAGCCCCCTCCCAGGATGAAGTCCATCACCTTTATGGCGTAGAGGTCCGGGTTATTCTTGTCGATGCCGAGGTGCCCCATCCGGATTACCGACTGGTTCACCTCTTTTTGTATGTGCAGCACCGCGGGGCTGGAGTCGTCCACCGGGTCCGCGACGGTCGGGAAGGTCGGGGGGCGGTTGGTCCACTGGGCAAAGAGCGTCTCCAGGCTGGCGAGCAGCTTTTCGCGGTCAAAGTCGCCCGAAACCGCGAGGATGGTGTTGGCCGGGTAGAAGTAGCGTTTCTGGAAGTCGATCATGTCCTGCCTGGTGATCGCCTTGACCGAAGCGATGGTCGGGATGAGGCTCAGCGGGTGACCCGGGTAGATGGCGCTATTCAGCTCGCGGCTGGCGATTTCCTTCGGGTCGTCGTTTTGGCGGCGAATCCCCTCGATCGCGTGCAGACGTGCGAGCTCCACCCGGGAGGGATCGAAGGCGGGCTTGGTCATCAGCTCGGCGAAGAGTGCCAGGGTGCGGTCCAGGTTCTTGGTGAGCGTCGTGAGCGAAACGTTGGCGCTGTCGGCGCCGATGGCGGATTCGATGGAGGATGCCATAAACTCCAGTTCGCGGTCCAGCTTGTCCGGCGTGGTCTCCAGCGTGCCGCCGCTTCTCAGCGTGGCGCCGGTGAGCGCGGCGAGGCCGACCTTGGCGGGCGGGTCGTAGATGCTGCCGGCATTGAGGTAGCAGGTCAGGTTCACGATTGGGAGCTCGTGGTCTTGCAGCAGGTAGACGACCATGCCGTTTCTCAGCTGCACCCGTTCGCTTGCCGGGATCTGGAACTTGAGCGGCGGGAAGGTCATGGTGCGCGGGTTGGCGCTCCCTTGTGAGCTGGCGCCTGCCTGGGGTGCGGCTCCCTGAACTGCGGCTCCCGGGGGCGTGGCGCTCTGAGTCGTGGCGC
>Ga0209123_1000261_pt1 | contig 76299 bp, 79 predicted proteins | sample BarGraIncu00431A_FD_184500 | JGI IMG/M metagenome (GOLD analysis project Ga0209123, IMG submission 184500) | Arctic peat soil microbial communities from Barrow, Alaska, USA - Barrow Graham LP Incubations 004-31A (SPAdes) (version 2) | ecosystem: Environmental > Terrestrial > Soil > Wetlands >... | reverse complement strand
TGAATTTTCAACTTCTACTCAAGTTACTGGAAAAGTATATGCTCCAGGGTATTATTCGCCAACTCCTAGTAATCTTACTACAGCGGTAGGTGACATGGGAACAGCGTACACCGATGCTGTTGGAAGAGCCCCTAATTATACTGAACTCTATACTGGAGACATTAGCAGTAAAACACTAACAGCTGGTGTTTACAAGTGGAGCACTGGTGTTTTAATAAATCAGAATGTCACTCTCAATCACAGAAGGCGATAAATCCATCAGCGGTGCCTGGATGCAGAATGCAAGGAACAAGCTCAGTTTTGCACTGGAGACTAATCTGAATGTTCCGGAATCAAAGGAAATCTTCTTATCTCTCATTAAAAACTCGGATGTTTGGATCGAGAACATGGTTTGGATTGATAAGCTGGGCATCACTGATGAGCTGTTATTGGAGGTTAACCCCAAATTAATTATCTGTCACATTAATGGTTACGGCACCCCTCGATTTGGTGGCGATGCAAGACAAATGAATAGACCTTCCTATGACCCGTTAGGACAGTCTGAATCCGGCTGGGCTTTATTGCAAGGTTGGCCTGATCGTGAACCCTACTATGCTCAACAATATGTCGGCGATTATATGATGGCGTTGATGTCGGTCAACGGCATTTTAATGGCTTATTTAAATGCTCAAAAGACTGGCAAAGGTCAGATCGTTGAGACCAGCTTGGTTGAAGGTTGGATGAGGTGTATGGATGATAACTTTACACTCTGGACCGAAAAGAAATTCCTTAAACAAAGACAAGGCATAAAGCAGAACTCTTACCAACCCGGTGGTGTCTTCCCCACTAAAGACGGAAAGTATGTAAATTTAGGAGCCTATGGTGCAAGCGCTTACTATAAAATTCTGAAGGGCTTCGGGTTAGACCCCGAGAAATTTGCTTATGAAAAAGCAGGCGGTAATGTTGAAGCAGTGGCCAGTCCACTGGGACAAGAGTTAGATGCTACGTTTGCAAAATTCTTCATGGAACATACAGCCCAGGAAGCAGTAGATATATGCATTGATAATAGGCTGGGTGCCGCTGTCGTAAGAAGCGCTGAAGACGCTTATAACGATCCGCACTGGCATAAGAGAGGCGACTGGGTAAAATATACTGACCAAACTCTTAATAAAGAAATTGAAGCCTTTGGTATTATACCCAAAATGTCGGAGACTCCAGGAAAAGTATGGCGTGGTGCACCCTCTCTAGGACAAGATACCGAAAAGATCCTTACTGATCTACTGGGCTACAGCGCCAGTGAAATCGAAGCTTTAAAAGGCAAAGGTGTTATTGATTAAACCATGAGTCTTCCTGTAGGGCTGATTGTCATCAGCTCTATAGGGATTATTACAGAGCCGCTGGAACGGTTCTTTTCTATTTCTGAAGAAAACAAGAATAAAAACACTGATATACAATAATAAATCCCATTCATCTAAATTCACTTAGATAGGAACTTAAATAACTGAATGAAATTTAAGCCCGTTATGAACAATTAATTTATTTATTGTTGAAGTAAGGAGGAAATAGCATGAATATAGTCGTTTACATCAAACAAACATTCAACACTGAGGCTAATATCGTACTAGACAGTAGCAGTAACATCGAGATAAAAGGTGTAAATCTAATCATTAACCCTTACGATGAATATGCCATTGAAGAGGGAATTAAGCTCAAAGAGAAATTCGGTGGTGTTGTGACCGTCGTCAGTTTAGGGGAATCAAATGTACAAGCAGCCATTCGTACCGCCATGGCTATGGGCGCTGACAAAGGCATATTAATCAGCGATCCAGCTTTAGTAAATACCGATGAATGGGGCAGAGCTGAGATTCTTGCTAAGGCACTCTCTACAATTGATTATGACATTATCTTGGCAGGGCGTATCGCAATCGACGATTGCGCCGGTCAAATCGCGATCCGTCTAGCAGAAGTATTAGAGATTCCTTCGGTGGGCAGTGTCATTAAACTGGAGGTTGACGGAACTCAAGCGACCGTGACTCGAGAAATCGACGGAGGAACAGCGATAGTCGAGGTAAGCTTGCCGGCTGTAATTACTGCGACTAAAGGGCTGAATGATCCACGTTATCCATCTGTCCCAGGTATTATGAAAGCCAAAAAGAAAGAATTAAAAATAGTTACACTTGCTGACCTTGGATTCAGTGCCGACGATCTCACACCAAAAATGAACGTACTAAGACACAGTATACCTAATCCTCGTAAAGCGGGTCAAAAAATCACTGGTGAAGCGGCACAAGTTGCACAAGAGTTAGCACGATTCTTGCGTGAAGAAGCTAAAATTCTGTAAAGGAGGAATAAACATGGCAAAAGGAATTTGGATTATTATCGAACAACGTAACTCTGAAATTCGTAAAGTTTCATTAGAACTTCTCAGCCAAGGACGGAAAATTGCCGATGAAACGGGTGAACCCCTTGTAGCTGTAGTACTCGGACATGGCATTGAGGGACTTGCTACGGAAGTTGCCCATTATGGAGCAGATAAGATTATTCTCATTGATGATGAGAAATTAGCTGAATATACCACGGGAGCTTACACTTCTGTTCTGAATAAGGTGATCCGTGAAGGAGAGCCTCAAGCCGTTTTGCTGGGAAATACCGCCCTTGGAAAAGACCTCGCACCTCGGTTGGCCCATCGTTTAGGCGTTGGTTTAGCTTCCGATTGCACGGGGATGGAAACTGATGCAACGAGCTTCCTGAGCTTTACACGTCCCATATATTCCGGTAAAGCTTTTGCTCATCTTACATCAAACGTTCGGCCAATTTTGGCAACGATTCGCCCGAATACCTTCATAGCAGGCGAACCAGATGCTACACGACAGGCTGAAATCGTGAAAGAAACTGCTACGATTGACCAAAGTGACTTACGCGCTATTCTTAAGGAAGTTGCCATTGCCGCTTCAGAGCGACCAGAACTTACGGAGGCAAGCATTATTGTCTCAGGTGGACGCGGAATGAAAGGCGAGGAAAATTTCGCTATTCTGGAACAACTTGCAGATGTCGTTGGTGGAGCGGTTGGAAGTTCAAGAGCTGCGGTAGACGCAGGATGGAAAGAATTGAAATTCCAAGTTGGACAAACGGGTAAAACGGTTGCTCCAACCCTTTATATTGCTTGTGGAATATCGGGAGCTATCCAGCATCTTGCGGGCATGGGATCCGCAAAATTCATCGTTGCCATCAACAAAGACCCCGAAGCCAACATCTTTACTGTTGCGGATTACGGTATAGTGGGGGATCTATTTGAAGTCGCGCCATTATTGACGGAAGAATTCAAAAAACTGGTTAAATAATATAGAGTAGGCAATGATCGTTACTCTCACCGCTTTGCATAATATTGGTGAGGGTAACGATCATTGTTAAGCGTACATATCTAAATTCAAAGAGTGCCAAAGATAATTACAGGAGGTTTGAAATGCGTATAGATTGGATTATTATATTTTCCATAATGATTATAATTGCGATAGTTGCCTTTACTTATGCCCTGAAGAAAAGAATTCGTATTTTAGCTTTTAGTGCCAAAGAACAGAGGTATGATAACCCCGGTAAACGCTTGAAGAATTTTGTTGTTCAAGTATTGGGCCAGAAAAAAATGCTCAATGAACCTTATGGCGTAGTCCACTTCATTATTTTTTGGGGATTTATTTTTATTGTTATAGGTGAGATACCCTTAATATTTGAAGGACTGTTTCCTGATTATTACTTACGTTTTTTGAGTACAAGCCCCTATTTCTATATGATCAAAGATCTTTTCACTGCGCTTGTGGTCATTGGCCTATTTGGAGGCGTTTATAGAAGATGGGTTCTAAAACCGGAACGCTTATCCCGGACGCCGGAAGCAGCAATTATAGTAATATTGATTATTGGAGTTATAGTAACAGAATGGATCTCAAGCGGCGCAAAGGTAGCGCTGGATCCTGATAATGCGTACACTTGGGCATTTATGTACCATAGCTTTGCTGGGATTTTCGCTGGATATAGTACTGATACATTAATTGCTATTAGAGATACGTTCTGGTGGATTCACATGTTCATAGTCTTGGGATTTTTAGTCTATATTCCCAACTCTAAACACATGCATCTATTAGCAGTACATCCTAATGTCTATTTTTCATCGTTAAAACCAATTGGCGCTCAGATGACGACTATGGACTTGGAAGACGAAGAGCTAACAGAGCTCGGTGTGGCTAGAATAGAAAGTTTTACTTGGAAACAATTGTTGGATAGTTTTGCTTGTGGCGAATGTGGACGTTGTATGTCTAACTGCCCGGCTAACCTTTCCGGTAAGCCTTTGAATCCTAAGCAACTGCTCAGTCATCAGCTGAAAGATCATCTTTTGGAAAAAGGCGCGATGATGACTAAGTATGGGCTAAAATCCACCAGTGATGATAATGAAGAAGAATTAGCGAAGATTGGGGAAAGTAATCCTGAGGATTACGCAATTCTAAAGAAAAATTTAATTGGAGATATTGTTACGGAAGACGAGATATGGGCTTGTACTACTTGCATGTCATGCCAAGTACAATGCCCAGTATCAAATGAGCATGTTAATAAGATCATTGATATGCGCAGATCTCTGGTAATGATGGATAGTAATTTCGCGCCAGAGTTACAAACAACCTTCCGTAATGTAGAGAATAACTTTAACCCGTGGGGTGTAGAGTATAGCGAACGCGCAAATTGGGCGGCTGATTTGGACGTAACCTTAATGAGTGAAGATAGCGATGTAGAATATCTCTTTTGGGTTGGTTGTTCCGGCTCGTTTGATGCACGTACCCAAAAAGTAACGGTCGCAGTCGCAAAAATACTCAAAGCGGCAGGCGTGAAATTCGCTATCCTGGGTAGTGAAGAGAAGTGCTGCGGAGATTTCATTCGTAAAACAGGGAATGAATTTATGTTTCAAACGATTGCAGCAGAAAATGTGGAGCTTCTAAACGGTTATAAAGTTAAGAAAATTATTACCGCTTGTCCACATTGCCTAAATACCTTAAAAAATGAGTACCCTGATTTCGGTGGAAACTATGAAGTAATTCATCATACCCAGTTAATTGAAGACTTAATTAAAACTGGAAAGCTGGTACTGAATACAGCTGGGGAATATGAACCTCAAAGAATTGTTTATCATGACTCATGTTATCTAGGTCGATACCAACAAGAGTATAAGGCACCACGGGCACTTTTCAATATGGTTCCCGGAGTAGAGCTAGTTGAAATGGATCGTAACCATGACAAGAGCTTCTGCTGTGGAGCTGGCGGCGGCCGGATGTGGATGGAAGAGCATCTGGGCGAAAGAATTAATAATCTAAGGGTGGAGCAAGCCTTCGATAAAAACGCGCAAGTCATTGGGGCCAATTGTCCTTTCTGCATTACAATGTTAGAGGATGGAGTAAAAGACAAGGCTGGAGAGGATTCTGAACAAATGATCCGAGTTGTTGATCCGGCCGAGTTTATAGCAAAGTTAGTCTAATAGTAAATTGTTAAAGTTTAGGGTCTCTTTATACACTTCTGGTTATTATTTAATATTTGTATTTGCGGCAGGAATATTCAGAAATTCATTGAAATTATAGACAAGAGTAGAAGATGCAAGGAACGATTGATCCGCTCGTAAAACTAAGGGGGCGAAATTTCAATGAGACCACAAATGCCAATGATACCACTGGAAGTACAACCTCATCTAAAGGGAAGACGATTGGAATTTGAGAGTATAGCGCAAATGCTGACCATACGATCCAATGAAACCCCGGAAGCGCCACACGTTTATTACTATGATCAGAAATTAACCTATAAAGATACCAATGAACGAGCTAACCAGGTAGCGAATTTTCTCAAAGAAAAAGGTATTAAGAAAGGCGATATCGTGGCGGTGATGATCCTGAATGCTCCCGAAATCTACTATGCTATGTGGGGTGCACAAAAGCTGGGAGCTATAGCCATGGCCATGAATTATTGCTTAATGGGCCCGGAAATTTCATATGTACTGAATGATTCCAAGCCCAAAATAGCTTTTGTTGGTAGTGATTACATGGCCGAATTCACCAAAGGACTCGATCAGGCCGAGTCCAAGCCTTATGTGGTTGAAGCTGTAACAAACGTAAAGCACGAATCAACTGTATCACAGAAAAAATTATCGGATATTCTGGATAAGTATCCCACTGACGAATGTTTAGTCAAGCAGAGTCTTGATGATCCTTTTATGTTGCTATACTCATCCGGTACGACTGGACAGCCCAAGGGCATCTTACTCTCTAACAGGGCACAGCTTTCACAATGCCGGAATTTTAATCGGATGGGCTACATAAAAGGTGATGACGTTATGCTGCTAATGTTGCCCATGTTTCATACCAATCCACTCTGCGTGTTTACCTACCCAATAAGTTATTCCGGACAAACCCTATGTATCCGCACCAAGTATTCTCCCAGCGATTTTTGGCCGGCAGTTATGCAATATGGTATAACCATTATTATGGGTGTACCCACCATGTTTGATTATATCTTAAATAAGGTTGATCCCACCGATATTGATCTATCCAAGGTAAAAATACGTTATGCATTTACTGGTGGAGCTCCTCTTTCGTTGACAATACGGCGGGAGTTTAAGGAGAAGTATAACATAAATTTTCTAGTAGGATATGGCCTTACCGAGGGATGTGGAGGGAATACCACTGAACCAGCCCTTGGACATTTCAAGGAAGGGTCATGCGGGATGACTCATCCTGAGGAGCAAATTGAGATCATGAGTAATGAGGGTAACATACTGCCCAACAATGTAGATGGTGAAGTTTGCATCAAAGGTGACTGTGTTATGGTGGGCTATTTGAATAAACCTGAGCAATTTGCGGAGATCATGAGGGGCGGATTTTTGCATACCTGTGACGTAGGTCATTTCGATGACGAAGGCTATCTGTACATTATTGACCGCATGGGGGACATGATTGTCCGCGGAGGCGAGAACATTTATCCACGTCAGATAGAAATTGTACTGGAAGAACATCCTCTGGTTGCTCAGGCAGCAGTCATTGATGTTCCCGATAAGTGCCTAGGTCAACGGGTCAAAGCCTATATTGTACCCAGACAAAAGGGTTCTATGACGGCTGAGTCGACTCGGCAGTGGCTGCTGGAACGTATGGCTAAGTATACGGTCCCTGAATTCTATGAATTTGTAGATCGACTTCCCAGAACGCCAAGTGGTAAGGTTCAGAAGTTTAAGTTGAAAAAGGGTAATGCAGTGCCCGATTAAGCTGTAATATTTATGTGGGAATTATTAGCTAGAACAGTGAGGTGACTCTAAATGACTTTCCCAATGGATGAACAAATCAAAGCTCTTCTTGACGACGTTTGCAAATCACTGAATGTATCCCTTGAAGAATGGTTCAAGACTGCGTTGAAAGCACCGGAATCCGATGTATCCGGATATATTCCTGACAATCAAATTGACCAAAAATTTTGGATTTGGGACGAGAGCTCATCTCAATTTGTCCATCGTTCTGACATTGATTAAGCGCGATTATTTATACAAAGTTTATCAGGGTTACTAGAGAATGTTCATAATAAGCAAGGTCAGGAGGTTTTACTCTGACCTTGCTTTATTGTTAGTTACTCCCTTTATAGACTTGCTAATTCCACTAATTATAGACTCAGCTAAAAAAGCTAATATCATTAATTTTATAGTATTTATTGACAGTTCTTTCGAACACTATGAAAACTAGAAGCGTTGTTATAATGAATAAAACGCTGTAGGCAGAGGCAAGCGTTCTATCACCACTTTGGATATATGGGAACATCAGCATAGAAAAGGTCACTACATTTCCTCCACCTATAAGGAAGGTTAGAAAGTATAAATTTTACCGCTTGAGCACGCGAAGGCGAAGGAACTGATGGTGGTCCGCCATAGTACGATGTGGTCTAGGTGGCCATTATGTCTATGATGGGAAGTTTAATTCTGATTCTGTAGTGTTTAATAGACCATTCCATTCCTTTCTAATATTATTAAAGCACCAAGTACTCTCCATTTATGTAAAATTCCATTTATGATGAGAGCGGTGGCAAACGACCTTTCCCGACTGAAGGCGGAAAATTCCGGAGTGATTCTCGGGCAAATTGGCGTGGAAGTCTCGGCCTGCGAGGGGAACTGTCAGTACTGTGTTTTCGGAAAAGACCATACTCAGGTTTCAAAAAGAAGGGCAACCAATGAGGAAATTGCCTTGAAAGCACAAGAGTTCGCAGGTCAAGGGGACTTGTATGGGATATTCCTTATGGCCATGCATTCCTTTGAGCTTGATGTAATTTTGAATGCAGTTAAAATTGTAAAAAAGAATATTCCTGAACATACGCAGATATGGGTGAATATAGGGGACGCAGATATCAATACATATCAAGAATTAGGAAAAGCAGGGGTAAAAGGTGCTTATCATGTTAGTCGTCTGAGGGAAGGCATTGATACAGATCTCAGCCCAAAGGCCAGACGTTCGAGCATGGAAGCAATTATTTCGGCAGGTCTGGATTTATATACCTGCTGCGAACCCATTGGACCAGAGCATACAGTTCAAGAAATTGTGGATAATTTCTTTATTGGGATTGAACTTGGCTGTTTTCAACATGCAGCGATGCGAAGGGTCGCTGTACCGGGTGTTCCGTTGTCTGTGTATGGACAAATTACGGAACTGAGACTGGCTCAGATCGTTGCCGTCATTACGTTAGCTACTTTAAATCTGAAGAGTATGCGATATATAGGCGTGCATGAGCCTAACCAACTAGGGCTATTATCTGGAGCCAATGTCGCAACAGCTGAAAGTGGAGCCAACCCCCGTGATAATAACAGTGAGACCTCAAAAGGTAGAGGATTATGTATGGCAGATTGCCGGAAAATGCTCTTTGAGGCCGGGTTTACAAGTATCAGAAGAGGGGACGATTCAATGATTCCTCTCGATTTTGATTATTTGCTGGAAATGAAGTCTGTTTAAATATTACGATTAATTAACGGCGATAAGCGGTTATATCGTCACCACTCTACTCAGAAGCGTTAATATCATAGTGGTAGTAACCACCATACTGGAGGAAAGCAACCAAGAAAAAATGAATATTTTGTTTGCCAGAAAGTATTTGCTCTCTGGCTTTTTTGAGATACGAGAAATCTTTAAACGCAAGAACTTTTTCATATTGGGAAAATAAGTACGAAATTGATACAAATACAATGAGACGGTACAAACGCTTCATAAAAAAAGCCTGCTCTAGTGCGGTATTGAGCAATCCAAACTTATTGGCATAGTATTTGCATATTAAATGCTTAGTAAGACAAAATCGCAATATTAAGCTTAGAAGACGCGAAGATTAAGGCGTCGAACGGTAAGACAATCGAATTAGGGAGGGTGCTGTTCTATGTCAACAGACCTTAGATCGGTTACGGTGAAGTTCCATCAAGCCATGTTCGAACAAATCAAAGTGATCGCGGAGAAAAGAGGTGAATCCACATCAGAAACAGTCCGGTATTTAATTAAGCGAGGATTAGACGAAAGAATTTATGAAGAAAACGCTGATCTGTTAGCTATGGTTGTTAGAGAGCAGGTAGAGCAAGTCATGGATTCTTATGCAGTATTCCCAACCTATGGGAACACTTATCAACCAAGAAAGGTAACCGCCAAAATATTTGATTCCCGAATAACTTTATGTAGAACTTTCAAGAACACAGAGAAAGTAAGTTAATAATTCAATGATCTCATGGGCCAGGAGCAAGAGAGGGAGCAAGAACCAATGAATATGAATATCACGCAAATTATCAGCAAAGCGATAGATGGTGGCGAAATAAATGCTAGTGAATTGAAAGAATTGTTTGCGGTCCATTACTTATCGGAAGAAGCCTATATGATTCAATACGCTTCCAGAAAAATGAGTATTGTTGCCTCAAAGGGAAAAGCAGAGGTTCATGCTCAGGTGGGATTGAACGTCGGATCTTGTCCGAAGAACTGCCAATTCTGTGCGTTTGCCGCAGTCAATAAGATTTTCGATAAGTTAATTGTTCGTCCCTTGGAGGAAATCATTGAAAGTTGTTTAGCGTTTGAAAGGGATGGCGCGAATGCTATTTTCCTAAAGGCCACAGCTACCTATAAATTTGATGATTTTGTTAAGGTAGGGCATGAAGTAAAGGTGGCTCTGAAAACAGAGTTACCCTTGATAGCGAATGTGGGCGACTTCGATGAGGAAGGAGTCAAGGCATTGAAGAAAGCTGGGTTTGCCGGTGTATATCATGCCGTCCGTTTGGGAGAAGGGAGTGTCACCAATATCGATCCCAAAGAAAGGCTAAAAACGATAGAGATTGCCAAAAAAGCGGGGTTAAGTGTCGGAACCTGCTTAGAGCCTGTAGGACCGGAACATACATTGGATGAACTGGTTGAAAAAACTTTAATTACTCGAGAAATGAGACCAGCTTACAGTGGCGCAGGCCGTCGTGTTAATATACCAGGCTCTCCCATGGAAGTTCATGGGTCCTTAAACTATGCTCAAATGGCTCATATCCTGGCGGCAGTCAGATTAGCCATTGGATATGACATTATTGGCAATTGCACCCATGAACCGAATAAAATTGGCGCTATGGCTGGGGCAAACTTGCTATGGGCTGAGGCTGGTTCTAACCCGTGGGATACAAAGGAACAAACGGTAAGAGGTATGACGGTGAAGCAAATACAAGAGGTATTCTTAGAGGCCGGTTGGGAAGTCCTTGAGGGCCCGTCGGTTATGTATGGTAATAAATAAAAGGAGGGCATCAAAAATTGGATAAGGTTATTGCGCAAATTATCAACAAAGCTTTGGATGGCGGAGAAATTACCGCTGTGGAGTTACGGTGCCTGCTTTCCGTACATCATTTATCAGAAGAATCCTTTATGATTCGATATGCTTCCAGAAAGATAAGCCAGACTGCTTCGAAAGGTAAGGCGGAGGTTCATGCGCAGGTAGGAATTGATTCTGGTCCATGCCCATTAAACTGTCAATTTTGCTCTTTCGCCGCATGTAATAAGGTTTTTGATAAAAAAGTAGTACGCACTTTAGAAGAAATAATCAAATCCAGTTTAAGATTTGAAGCAGACGGGGCGAATGCTGTTTATTTGATGAAAACAGCGGCCTACAGATTTGAGGATTTTATTAATATGGCTAAGGAAGTTAAGGCAGCCTTAAAGCCAGAAACAACCTTTATTGCCAATACGGATGATTTCGATGAGGACGGCGCTAGAACGTTGAAAAAAACCGGATTTGACGGTATTTATCATGTGGTTCATATGGGGGAGGGAACTGAAACGGAGATTGATCCGAAATTGAGGCTTAAGACTATAGCGGCTGCCAAAAAAGCTGGCTTGCTGATAGGGACTTGTGTAGAACCGATCGGACCGGAGCATACCTTGGATGAAATTATTGAAAAGACAATGCTGGTAAGGGAAATGCAGCCTGTACATGCGGGAGCAGGCCGTCGCATCAAAATTCCAGGTTCGCCCTTAGAAATTCACGGGGAGTTGAATGAAGCGCAAATATCACATATATTGGCAGCAGTCAAATTAGCTATAGGATATCATGCAATTGGCCATTGTGGTGGAATTGAAATAGGCGCTATGGCTGGGGTAAACCTGACTTGGGCAGAGGTGGGTTCTAACCCGCGGGATACAGAGGTAAATACTGTTAAAGGAAAAACCGTGAAACTGTGTCAGGCGGAACTAAAAGAAGCAGGATGGGAAATATTAGAGGGTCCGTCGGTAATGTTTAATTGTAGATAATTTGTAACTACTCAGGTATCTAATATGATAACTCAAAAAAAGCGAATAATCATCCCTCGAATGCGGCAAAAGGTTTCAGGTCCTTGCTTGCCGTGAAACTCACCGGTAATTTTCGGTTGAAACTCTATTCTGCGGACATCCCGTTCGGCTTGGTTATTATCAAAAGGGACGCGTTACTCGTACATGAACGCGCGTCTTCTTCTGCCAGTGACGGTTGCTGTTACCCATCTCGTTCAAAAATAGCATTATGATGATAAGCATTACTTTAAAGACACGTATCCCTTGTGTAGAGTTCCTACACAGTCTATTGAGATGAAATAGAAAGGATGATATTTATGGACACATATTACAATCCCGCGGATTTAGCTAAATTTTCAACGATGGGTGAGGAGGCGCCGGAGCTTTGGAAGAAATTTATGGCTTACTACGGAGCAGTTTTTCAGGAAGGAGCGCTCAGCGCCAGGGAAAAATCTTTAATCGCCTTGGCGGTTGCCCATGCGGTCCAATGTCCTTATTGCATAGAATCTTATACCCAGGATGCGCTGGAGAAGGGATCTAACCAGGTGCAAATGACGGAGGCCATTCATGTAGCCTGTGCCATTCGCGGAGGAGCTTCTCTCGTGCATGGAGTACAAATGAAGAATGTTGCGGGTAAGCTGGCCTTTTAATGTAACAGGTTTATATAGTCATGGTTTTACAAGGATTTAGAAATCTAGGGAGGCAATACGATTATGGAGCTCGTGGAATTAAGTTGCGATGCCCAGCTTGAGTACCTGAACAATATCAAAAGCATTAAACTGTTTACCGATAAGGTTATTGAGGTTAACTCACACCCTCTGAAAAGCAGCAACGCGATTAACACCATGCAAATTAATGTAGGCAAAGTTTGTAATATGGCATGTAAGCACTGTCATGTGGGTGCCGGGCCGCATAGAACCGAATCCATGTCTCAGGAGGTCATGGCTAAATGCCTTCAGGTGTTGGAAGAGAATAATTTCAAGGTTCTCGACATCACCGGTGGGGCTCCGGAGTTAAATCCACATTTCCCGTGGCTGGTGGCTGAAGCGAAAAAATTGGGACGTCATGTCATCATAAGAACAAATTTAACCGTATTAGATCTTGCGGAATATGCTCATCTGCCGGAATTTTACGCGGAGCAAAAAGTTGAACTAGCTTCTTCTTTGCCTTACTACAGTGAAAAAGACGCGGATCGCCAGAGGGGTGACGGTGTATTTCACATTTCAATCAAGGTGTTGAAGAAATTAAATGAGCTGGGATTTGGTAAGGATGAGGGCGATTTAAAGCTCAATTTAGTCTATAATCCGGGCGGAGCTTTCCTGCCGCCTTCACAAAAATCGATTGAGGCAGATTATCGCCGCGTTTTGTCCGATCAGCATGGAATATTGTTTAACAATTTATATGCGTTTGCCAATTTTCCGGTCGGCAGGTTCTTATCATTCTTGCATGATTCCAGCAATTTGCAAAGATATATGGAACGGCTTGCAGCCGCTTTTAATCCGGCTACGCTCAATAACCTCATGTGCCGGGAGCAAATCTCAGTAGGCTGGGACGGGTATATTTATGATTGTGATTTCAATCAAATGCTGGGGATGAATTGCTCGCCTAAACATATTTCTGAGTTTTCCTTTGAGGGTTTCCAGGAACGAGAAATTCTTATGAACAACCATTGTTACGCTTGTACAGCTGGCAGCGGATCAAGTTGCGGTGGGGCGGTGGTATAACGAAAGGCGACATGGTTCAACACAATAAAAGGAGGGTCGTTTTTGATGAAAAAAGTATATTTGGATAGCGGCGCAACCAGTTTCCCGAAAGCACCCGGTGTAGCTGGAGCGGTCAGCGAATATATCAACGAAATAGGTTGCAATCTCAATCGCGGTGGTTACAGCGATACGTGTGTTTTGCATCAGGTTGCCAAAGAAACGCGGGAACTGGTCAGCGAACTGTTCCATTTTCCTCATTACAAGAATGTGATCTTTACGCAAAGTGTAACGGTAAGTTTGAATTATATCTTAAAAGGCATCTTTCGGGCGGGTGATCATCTTTTGATCAGCGGGATGGAACATAATGCCGTAACGCGCCCCTTTACCCAATTAAAAGAGCAGGGTGTTTCCTTTGATTGTATCCCCTGCGACAATCAAGGGCGTATGGATCCCGCGGTGATTCCCGCGTTGATCAAGCCTAACACAAGAGCCGTGGTATGCACCCACGCTTCCAACGTTTGCGGTACCATTCTGCCCATCAGAGAAATCGGAGCAATCTGCAAAGCGCACGGTTTGATTTTTGTTGTCGACTCCGCCCAAACCGCAGGTGTTTTACCTATTGATATGGAAAAAGATCATATTTCCATTCTGGCTTTTACCGGGCATAAGGGTCTGATGGGACCTCCGGGTATCGGTGGCTTTGTAATCCCTAATGATCTGGCGGAACAGATGACGCCAATGATCGCTGGGGGAACCGGTACGGATTCGGAATCAGATGAAATGCCAACAAAACTGCCGACGAAATTTGAAGCCGGTACGCAGAATCTGCTTGGCATGTATGGTTTGCGCGTAGCCTTGCTTTACCTTAAAAAAGCTGGCATTGAAAACATCCATCGACGTGAAATGGAGCTATACGAGTACCTTCTGGCTGGATTGCAAAATATTCCTGAAGTAAATATTTATGGCACACAGGACAGTAAAACTTCCACAGCCGTCATTTCCATCGATGTGCCGGGATACGATATCGGTGAAATCGCCTATGATTTGGACCATACATACAAGATTACAACCCGCTGCGGCGTTCAGTGCGCGCCCTATGCCAACCGCACGTTAGGTACGTATCCGAAGGGGACCATTCGGTTTTCTTTAGGATACTTTAACACAGAAGATGAAATCGACTATACCCTGAATGCCATCAGAGAATCTTGTCAAAAGTTCAAGAAGTAAAAACAAATCTATCCTGAGTTGTAAGATTCGCGCCGCTTTTATGTGAACGGTGTGGTTGGACGATAGTCAGGGGCATATCCTGTAAAGCGATATACTCCTACAGATTTGCCAAAAGACTGCTAACAATATGTGCAACTAAGGCTTAGAGATACACCAATGTAGTCGGATCTCATGGGCCAGGAGAAAGAATAAATGAATATGAATATCACGCAAATTATCAGCAAAGCGATAGATGGTGGCGAAGTAAATGCTAGCGAACTGAAAGAATTGTTTGCGGTCCATTACTTATCGGAAGAAGCCTTATAAGATTTATATCCCAATTTGCAATAAAGTTTAATTTAGAGGAGCGATTTTTTATGAAAAAGATATTTCAGTCTACACTGATCCTGGTTCTGGTACTTATTTTATTAACGGCTGGGTGTGGCAAAACGGCTACACCGAGTCCTGCAACTACGGGCACTAACACGAACGATTTTGAAACGATTTTAAAGGAAGCGAGGGGAACTTCCGTTAGTTTTTATGGCTGGGGCGGAGATGATTCTCGTAATAAATGGCTGGACACAGTTGTAGCACCTGAACTTAAAAAGAAATACGACGTCACTTTAAAACGAGTACCAATGGATATTGACCAAATTTTAAGTAAGCTTTCCGGTGAAAAACAAGCCGGGACAACGAATGGTTCAGTCGATATCATATGGATTAATGGCGAAAATTTTTACTCTGCCAAAGAAAACGGTTATTTATATGGGCCATTTACGCAAAAACTTCCAAATTACCTGAAATACATCGATGCCAATGCTGCGGAAATGAAGTATGATTTTGCCTATCCAATCGAAGGGCTTGAAGCGCCTTACTCAAAAGCTCAGATGGTGATGATTAATGACAGCGCCGTAACTCCTGAAACTCCAAAAAACACCGCTGAGTTATTGGAATATGCTAAAAAATATAAAGGAAAAGTAACCTATCCAGCACTTCCTGATTTCACTGGCAGCGCATTTGTCAGAAACATTATTTGTGATATTGTTGGTTATGAACAATTTGCCACGATGAAGGCAGATAAAGAAACCGTAAAACAGGCGATCATGCCTGCGATTGAATATTTAAAAGAACTTAATAAGTATCTCTGGAATGAAGGAAAAACATTCCCGGCTACTTCAGCGCAGGTTAATAATATGTTTGCCGATGGGGAACTGGCGTTGAATATGAGTTACGAACCTTATTCCGTGGCTACTTCGATCGCCAAAGGAACGTATAAGAGCACGGCAAGATCCTTCCTGTTTGACAAGGGAATGATCGGGAATACAAACTATATGGCCATTGCGCAAAACTCTCCGAATAAATCCGGTGCCATGGTTGTAATCAACGAGATTTTATCTGCGGAAATTCAAGCATCACAATTTAGTGAGCTCAAGTTGCTGCCTGTGGTGGATTACAACAAATTATCCGATACTGAAAAGAAACTCTTTGACAGTGTTACGACTGGTACGGGAACAATCGCTCAAAGTACACTACTTTCCAAACGAATTCCTGAAATGCCAGCAAAATTGGTTCCGATTATTGAGCAAATCTGGCAAGAAGAGGTTGTCGGTAAGTAAGCGATTAGCCTACGAAAGGCGCTATCATAGTGATTGCGCCTTTACATAATCTTTAAAATTGGGATGAGGCTGTAGAAGTGAGGAAATTAAAATTAGCACCGTATATTCTAGTACTTCCTGTGGCTTTACTTAGTCTGTTGTTTATCGCCGGAATTATCAATGGGCTTATCCAGAGCTTTGGAATTATTCCTTCCCTGGGGCTAACTGTACCGACACTTCAATATTATATTGAGATTTTTAGACGTCCGGAGTTACTAGCTTCGATTGGGATCACCCTTTATATTTCTATCGTATCTTCTCTTGCGGCAGCCGTGATCGGAGTCTTACTTTGTGCTATCCTAGTAACGACTGGTATGGCTAAAGGGAAAATTATGCAAATAGTCAAGGTACCCATCCTGATTCCGCACACGGTTGTAGCTTTGTTTGTGATTATGATATTTTCTCAAAGTGGACTACTGGCTAGAGTGTTATTTGAGCTTGGCTTAATAAGCTCGCAAGAGAGTTTTCCATCTTTGCTCTATACGAGTCATGGGATGGGCATCATATTCGCCTATATTTGGAAAGAAGTCCCCTTTGTGGCTTTTTTCTTGGTTTCAGTCATGGCTAATATCAGTACGACGCTTGGAGAAGCCGCAGAAAACCTCGGTGCATCAAAATGGAAAACTTTTATAAATATTACGTTACCACTTTGTATGCCAGCCATTAAGAATGCCTTCTTGATTGTGTTTGCCTATTCGCTAGGTGCTTATGAGCTTCCCTTTCTATTAGGCGCAACCGCTCCCAAAACATTGCCGATACAAGCCTTTATTGAATATACCCATCCAGATTTGCTGCACAGGCCTTATGCTATGGCGTTGAACGGAATCTTATTTTTCATTTCTTTTGTCATTGTGCTGCTTTATTTTAAAGTTCTCCAGCAAGATGTGGGAAAAAATGGTGGTTTGCATGAATAACAAAAGCATTTTTTTAAAACTGTTAATTATGACATTTATTTTTTCTGTTCTCTCCCCATTGGTCGTAATCGCAGTTTGGAGTATTTCCGGAAGATGGTCGTGGCCACGGATTCTACCGGAAAGCCTTTCATTACGTGGGGTTAATGAATTGTTTGGTGGTTACTCGGGAGCTATGCAGGTGCTGGGTTCAAGTATTGTCCTTTCTTTGATCGTAGCATTATTCGCGGTAATCATTGGGACGATGACGGCGAGAGCGCTGGTGTTGTATGATTTTCATGGTAAGCAGCTAATCAAGTTTGGGACAATATTACCGATTATTATTCCTGGAACTGTTTTTGCTATGGGTGTGCATGTATTGTTAATTAAAATGGGATTAGCAGATACCGCTGCCGGAGTTATTATAGTGCACTTAATTTGTGCACTACCCTATGTGATCAAAATAATGACTGATATTACAGCTGCTTTTGGTAATAGGCTGGAGGAACAGGCCGGTGTACTGGGAGCCACTCCTCGTCAAATCATGACGAATGTAACTCTTCCTTCCTTGATGCCGGGACTTATATCTTCTGCAAGCATGGCCTATATTATGTCGTTTAGTCAATACTTTCTGACTCTGATTATTGGCGGAGGAAATGTGAAAACCTTTTCAGTTATGATGGTGCCTTATTTGCAAAGTGGGGATAGAACCATAGCCGCAGCCTACAGTATGGTATTCGTTTGCTCGTCTTTGATTGTTTTTGTTGTGTTCGAAAAAGCTGTGAAGAAAATCGGTAAGGATGAAAGTGGTTATTTCTTTGCATAAATTTGTTTGGAGGGAATCTCTTGAACTTAATGTGTGAAAATATTGTTGTATCTTATGAGCAAAAAGAGATATTGCATTCAGTAAGCCTAGAGGTTAAGGAGAGGCAACTTGTTTCTCTCTTGGGGCCCTCGGGTTGTGGCAAAAGCACGCTGCTAAAAACCATCGCTGGTCTGATTACACCTGACCGGGGGGATGTAATCATCGGTGGGAAGAGTGTCGCCAAGTTGCCTCCCTACAAACGTGGTACAGTGATCGTCTTTCAAGATTTGCGTTTGTTTCCGAATTTGAATTTGGAGGATAATGTTGCCTTTCCTCTCAAAATGCAAGGAATAGACAAGAAAGCGAGACTTTTTATTGCCAATGAGTTTTTGGAGAAGGTTCAACTGGATGGCTTGGCCAAGAGAAAAATTAACCAGATCTCCGGCGGACAGATGCAAAGAGCAGCGCTTGCCAGAGCGCTTGCCGCAAATCCGAAAATTTTACTGCTGGATGAGCCATTTTCCAGCCTTGACGAAAATCTGAGGCAAGATATGCGTAGCCTGTTAGTTCGCTTACAGAAGGAACTTGGCATGACCACAGTACTTGTAACACATGATCCAAGAGAAGCTTTGATGATTTCGGATAAGATTGCGGTTATGTTCAGTGGCGAAATTGTTCAGTATGATACCACAAGATCGTTATACAATTCGCCGACAAATAAAGGCGTAGCTGACTATTTTGGGGATGCCAATTATATTGATGGCAGGGTTGTAAACGGCGTGTTTGAAAGCACTATTGTAAGTTTTGCCGTAGCTATGACGGACGGTGCATATAAAGCTATGTTCAGGCCCACGGCTGTTATACTTAGCTCAGATCAGGGAGACTATGAATTAAGGAAGATTGAGTATATGGGAGAACATTGCAAAATAACATTGCAATACCATGATATTAAACTTTTGTTGTCAGTTGTGACGAATGATAGTTTGCAACTCGGCAGTATGGTTTCTATTGTGTTTGACACGTCTAAAGCGATATTGTTTAAAAACTAATTCATGATTTCTCCATGGATGTTCTTAATTGCGATGTGGACGACGGCCTAGCCAATTATACTCCTTTGCCGTAGAGGACGGGTGGGAAATCTTAGAAGGACCATCAGTGATGTACAGTCGGTAACAATATCTTGTGTAGATAAAGTAATTTGATGAAGGGTTCTGATAAAATGAAAAAGGTAATTCACGATTGTGATAACACTATAGGCATCTTGGATTGTGATGTCGATGATGGTCTAGCTTTAATATATCTAATGGGTAAAGAAAATATAGAATTGTGCGGGATAACTTCAACCTATGGCAATAGCGATATTGAAACAGTCTATGCGAATACCGCCACCATGCTGAAAGAACTTGGCCGCACGGATATTCCACTAGTTAAAGGTTGTGCTGACAGATATTCTTCGCGTAGTGAAGCAACGGAGTTTTTGGTCGAGACCGTAAAGGCCAATAAGGGAGAAATCTCGATCCTTGCTACAGGTTCTCTCACCAATTTATATTCAGCCTATAAACTAGATCATGAATTCTTCGAAAATGTAGCAGAAATCGTCCTCATGGGGGGTATAACTCAAGAACTAAATATTAACGGCCGAATTCTTGATGAACTCAATTTCTTTTGTGATCCCGATGCGGCAAATTGCGTACTCCAGAGGGGCAAAAATGTTTCATCTATTACTGGTAATAACTGCCTCATGGCTTATTTTACTGAACTGGAATTTCGCCAACGATTAGAGTCAAATAATAAACCGATAGCTCAATACATTTTTCAAAAATGCATAGGCTGGTTCGAAAATATGATCAGAAGGTTTGAAATTGACGGTTTTCATAACTGGGACGTAGTGGCGGCAGCCTATCTGGCTGAACCAGCGTTATTTAAAAATAATCCCCAATATCTAAAATCCGACGTGCAGAAATTACAGAAGGGTTTTATAAATTTAACAAATCAGGAAAATAGTAATACTAAAGTCAACCTGCCGGAGATTCGTGATCTTGGTTACTTTACTGAGGACGTTTACAAGGCATGGTTAGGCGTGGATATTTCTGTATAATCAAAAGAAAGTTCTCGACCTGAAAAATATGAGCGTGGGCCAATTATTTTTGTATCAATTTAGAACTTTTATTCCAATTTGAAAAAATATTTCACTCTAGAAAATTCTTATGGGTCAAATTTAAACCAAGGTCTCGAATGCATTCCTCGCTGATCTTGTGGTTGGGCTTATGAAAGTGTGAAAATAAATATGGTAATTCGATTGGATCTGTATTTGGTATGCTTCTTGCAAGAGTACAAGATAGTAGCATAATTTTATTGGGAATAATAGCAACCCGAAGTGCTAATTCTTTTTGGAGGTGAGAGAGTTTGAAACACGCAATCATTGTTTTTACAAAAGTACCCGAAGCTGGAAAAATCAAAACTTTGGGCTTGCAAAGGCAAACACTCATTGACGCGGTAGAAAAAAACATTCCCCTTCTGCCACTGGATATAGTGTTTGATATTGAATAGGGGGTAAGGTATGGACTTAACACATTTTGATGAAGAAGGTCGCGCTCGAATGGTCGATGTCAGTGACAAATCTGAAACGGACCGTAGAGCAGTTGCTCGAGGGAAAATCACGATGAAACCTGAGACTTTTGAGCGCATTCGATCTGGGCTGATCGCCAAAGGGGACGTTTTGGCGGTGGCCCAAGTTGCGGGGATTATGTCAGCAAAGCAGACATCAACGTTAATTCCTATGTGTCATCCGCTGATGATTACTGGGGCCAAGCTAAGTTTTAACTTAGTGGAACCCGGTGAGGTATTCATTGAAGCCATCGTGAAAGTCAATGGAAAAACTGGCATTGAAATGGAAGCTCTGATGGCGGTCAGTGTTGCTGCGTTAACGATCTACGATATGTGTAAAGCGATTGATCGATCCATGACCATCGGAGATATTTACCTCGTTGAAAAATCGGGGGGGAAAAGTGGACATTTTGTCCGTGAGTAGAGATGAAAGAGGGGCTTTATAATGGGTAAGATAATTGCTGTTTGCACGAGTCAGAAAAAAGGAATGAAGAAAAAGAATGTAGGCGAGGCAATTCTAAAAGTTGGCTTTGGACTTGAAGGAGATGCGCACGGCGGAGATTGGCATCGAATGGTTAGCTTGCTGGGAGTAGAAAGTATCAAAAAGATGACGGACAAAGGGGTAGATGTTGGTCCAGGGGACTTTGCGGAGAATTTAACCACGGAAGGACTGGAATTATACACGCTTCCCATAGGAACAAAACTGAAGATCGGGGAAACTAGTATCGGAGAAGTCACTCAAATCGGGAAAGAATGCCATACGAAATGTGCCATCTTCAAACAGCTTGGGGAGTGTGTCATGCCGAAAGAAGGAATATTTATTCGGTTGTTGGAAGGCGGAGTGGTACGTTCTGGGGACAGCATTGAGGTGATGGCTTAATGCTTCGAGTAGGGGTCATCACGGTTAGTGACAAAGTAACATTATTTACCATATAAATGCCCCCTACAATAGATGTCTTTTCTATCGTAGGGGGAGGTTTTGAACGTTCTTGATTTTTTGATTATGACCTTCAAGTTGTCGTACTCGAAGGGATTCCACTAGCCAATGTACGAACGGAATCGATGGCACATTGCGTCTCTTTTAGTGTGTTGAAATGCGAGAAGGAAAACCGAACAGAGCCCGATATGCTGAGAGCATCATGCATTAACGGTGCACAATGTGCTCCCGCGCGAACTGCAATGCCGTACTTCTCAAAAAGTAGATAGGCTGCTTGACCAGAATCATATCCTTTAATATTGAGAGAAACTACGGGTGTGCGTAAGGGGGCATCCAAATCGCCGTATAGTGTAATCTCGGGGATATCCGAAAGCGAATGTGCAAACAGTCGCGCCAATCCATCTGCGTTGTTGTGGATGGTGGACAGGCCAGCGGATTGAATATATTGTACGCCGGCCAACAGTCCTGCGATTCCGTGTGCATTTTGCGTACCGGCTTCAAAAGCATCGGGTAATTGACGGGGATGTTTGTGGTCAAAGGAATGGTGGCCGCTTCCTCCAACATACAAGGGCTCAGGCATGTAATCGGCTCCCAAACAGAGTCCACCAGTGCCTTGCGGCCCGAAGAGCGATTTATGGCCGGTAAAGCAAAGCGCCGAAATGTGTTTCATATCAATAGGCAAAAGCCCGGCGCTTTGTGCGGCGTCAACGATGAAGTCTACGCCACGTGTTGCACATAATTCGCCGATAGACTGTATATCAAATACGTTGCCTGTGACATTGGAGGCATGCGTGAGAACCACGGCACCAGTATCTGGGCGGATGGCTGAGGAAATTGCATCGATCGAAAGACGTCCTTTGCTGTCGCAAGGCACGATCGTATAATTTTCACGTCTGTAGATGGGTCGCAGTACAGAGTTGTGTTCTACTGCCGTTGTGACGATATGTCCATGGATACCGGTAATGGCAATATTTAAGGCCACAGTGGCATTGGGTGTGAATACAAGGCGCATTGGGTCGTCACTAACCCCAAAGAGCGAGGCCAAGGCTATTCGGGCTTCCATCATCACACGAAGCGCATCAAGCGCCGGTTTATGCGCTCCGCGTGACGCGTTGCCAAATGAATCCATAGCATGCCAAACGGCTTCCTTAACACAATCCGGTTTTTTTAGGGTTGTAGCGGCATTATCTAAATAAATCATAGTTACTCCAATTTCGTGCTGTAGTTATTCTTAAATCAGTATAATGCAGATACCTGTGCAAAGGAAGGGATTTTCATGATAAGTCTATTGTCAAACTGTACGTCGGGCGGCTGTGGGGCCAAGATTGGCCCGGGTGAGTTATCCAAGGTGTTATCCGGTCTGCCCGCTTTTTGTAACCCCAAGTTGTTGGTTGGTTTTGATGCATCGGATGATGCTGCAGTTTATCAAATAGATGCTGACACTGCCATCGTGTCCACAGTGGATTTTTTTTCGCCGATGGTGGAGGATGCCCGCTCGTTTGGTCGCATTGCAGCGGCCAATGCCTTGAGCGATGTATACGCCATGGGGGGTATGCCACTGTTTGCCCTGAATCTTGTCTGTTACCCGGAACGCATGGATTTAGATGCCTTGGGCGAAATATTATCAGGCGGCGCGGAAAAGATACAAGAGGCAGGAGCAGTACTTTGCGGTGGCCATTCCATCTATGACAAAGAGCCAAAATACGGGTTGGCTGTCACCGGACGCCTCGACCCAAAACGTATCTGGCGCAACAATACGCCGGAACCAGGCGATCAACTGATTCTCACAAAACCGCTTGGCGTAGGCATTATTATGGCGGCGTTGCGTGGAGAAATGGCAGATGAACAGGCTGTGGAGGCGGCGATTTCTTCCATGCAGCGGCTGAACAAATACGCAGCGGAGAAAATGCATCGTTTTCCGATCAATGCCTGTACCGATATCACAGGGTTTGGACTGTTAGTACATGCAAGGGAAATGGCAGGGGAAGCCACATCGATCGTATTGTATCGTTCAGAGCTGCCGTATATCCAACAGGCTTATGCGTATGCGGAGGATTATCTTACGACAGCGGCAGCACAGCGCAATCGCAATCATATGCAGGGCTTCGTGGAGTTTGGCGATACGCCGTTTGCCTTGCAGGAGCTGATGCTCGATCCTCAGACATCCGGCGGGCTATTTCTCAGTGTACCCAAAGGCTGTGTGCAAGAGCTCTTAAGTGCCATACAGGAAGTGGAACCGCAAGCTAGGATCGTGGGCGAAGTGCTCTTGCCCCAAAATTTACCGATTTTATTACGATAAGGAGGATTACTTATGACAAACATTGATGCCACAGGGCAGGTATGTCCAATACCTGTTATCCGTGCCAAAAAAGCGCTGGAGGCAATGGGGGAAGCAGGCGGCGTGGTTGTTGTATTAGTCGACAACGACATTTCGAGGCAAAATCTTCAAAAGATGGCGACCGGTCTAGGGTATCAAAATGAATATCTACCAAAAGAAAACGGTATTATCGAGGTGACTATTGTTGCAGGGGAAGGGTGCGCCGTGGAGCAGCAAACGTTAAAGGAAGATTTACAGTCAGATTCCGGTCTGGTTGTGGCCATTGGACGGGATACCATGGGGGAGGGCAGCGAAGAGCTGGGCAAGATTCTCATTAAAGGTTTTATCTATGCACTTAAGGAGCTTACGCCGCCTCCCACGCATATTTTGTTCTTCAATTCAGGGACCTATCTCGCCGGCAGTGATTCCAACAGTTTGGAAGACCTTCATGCATTGGAAGCGGCAGGAACAGTTATCCAGATTTGTGGCACTTGTGCCAATTACTATGGCATTACAGAGAAGATAGGGGTTGGTGAGATCACCAACATGTACGGTATTGTTACAGTCATGGCCAGTGCGAAACGGATTATCAATATTTAGGAGGCTTCTTGTGTCTTATATTCTTACTTTCTCCAACACACATGCTGCCATTTTTGCCGAAAAAGCGCTGCTGCAGGCCGGATATACAGTCGGGGTGATGCCCATGCCGTCTGGCATCAAAGCTGGATGCGGCATCGCGCTTCGGGTAGCTGATTATATGGCGTCAGATTCACTTTTGAAGGAGAATAACATATTTGTGTCAGCTGTCTATCAAGCATCAAAAAATTTTCAGGGTACTGTGTACCGTGAGGTGACATTTTGAGTGTGCCTGATGGAACTGAATTAATTGATTAAATTACATAAAAAAATAAGCCTTATTATAGGCTTATTTTTTTTAGAGGACCATTATTGGGATTATTCACTAGATGAATATTGGCATGGTTATTGCAACAAAAAATAGAAGGAGAAAGAAAAAGTAAGAAGTTCAACGGGAGGTAGCCTTATGGAAGCAAGCGGCATAATTTTGGCCGGAGGACTTAGTTCACGCATGGGTGCAGATAAAAACCTTATGGCTTATAGTAATGAAACTCTTATTGAACACATGGTTAAAGAAATGCGGCAAGTTGTAGATGAAATAATCATAGCCAGTAACCATACAGCCAAATATGGAATCCCGGGGACAACTGAAGTACAGGACATTTATCCAGGCATGGGACCTTTGGGTGGCATTCATGCTGGACTTCTGGCGACCAAGAAACCATGGGCTTTTGTAGTTGCAACCGATATGCCCTTGTTTAGGGCCGAGCTAGCCAATTTTATTTTGGAGCGTTGTGCAGAATATGACGTTGTAGTCCCTTATATTAATGGACGTTGGGAACCGCTATGTGCAGCTTATTCTAGAGAATGCATAAAGCCTATCGGAGAATGTCTGAAAGCAGATATAAGGCAAATACATCGCTTTTATTCACAGGTTAAAGTGCTTAAGGTAGGGGAAAAAGAGCTAAGGGCCGTCGGTAAAATCGACGAATTGTTTTATAACATGAACACCCCTGAGGACTATAGGTATCTCTGTGAGAGTAAAGTGACGTACCAAGGGTAATAGAAATAAAGCTTAAGAAATAACGGCACGAAAGTCCCAATATGACAATAATGTTTCATTTTAATACTGAAATGGAAATCGTTTTGCTTGTTAATTCCGATATTAAGCCATCACTCAGCTATATATAACTTGGCACAATTATTGCAGTAGTTAAGGTAAGAGAATATAAATAAGCGTGTTGTTCCCCGGTCTATAAGATATACCTCATTTGAGCAAGTAAAAGTAAACGCTAAATTATGTTTCGAAGCAGATGGGTAATATGGTTCGGAAAATGGATGAGAGGGGTGTTAGAACCCAATTACAGATCGTGTTGTTTCTTTTGTCATCACAACTCCGGGCGGCGAGTGTTGGTGAACCCTGTTCCTCAGAAAAAATAAAATGTAAATGCGAGGAGAGTATCTTAAATGCAGTTATTAGACGATATTACGGTTACAGATTCTACTGAAAGTGTTTGTCCAGTCTGTCTTAAAACTATAGATGCAAAGATTGTTAGCAAAGATAACCTCGTATACCTTGAGAAAGAATGTCCTGAACATGGACCATTTTCTGTCTGTATTTGGCCAGATGCCGAACATTATAATTGGCTCAAGTCGTTCCGTTTTCCTTTCGAACCATTAAAATCAGGGCGTCCTTCTAAGAAAGGGTGCCCCCACGATTGTGGTCTGTGTTCAAGCCACCTTCGACATGCTACGTTAGTCGAAATTGAGGTAACTGATCGTTGTAATATTAAATGTCCAGTTTGTTTCATGTCAGCTGATACGTCTATTAGACCTGCAATCGAGCCAAATCTTGAACAGCTTGAAAAACAATATAGGCAAATTATGAATAAAACCAGTCCGCAAACCAGTATTCAGCTGACTGGAGGAGAACCGAGTACACGCGGAGATTTAGCGGAAATCGTACGAGTGGGTAGAAAAGTAGGCTTCGAAGCCATCGAGATTAATAGCAACGGAATTGTTATTGCCAATGACCTGGAATATTTAAAGCAATTAGCAGATGCGGGTGTCAGTGGAATATATCTGCAATTCGATGGTTTGGAAGGCTCCATATACGAGAAAACTCGTGGGAAAGACCTACTTAAGACGAAATTACAGGCCATCGAAAATTGTCGCAAGGTAGGACTACAAGTTGTCCTTGCTATGACTGTAATTTATGGAATTAATCATGATCGAATGGGTGATGTCTTAGATTTTGCTCTAAAGAATAATGATGTTGTTGCGGGAGTCGCCCTTCAACCCGCCTTCATTTCAGGACGTTTTGAAGTCACAGCGGGTCGTCGTCTGTCGATGGGAGATGTGATCTTTATGCTTGCCGAGCAGAGCAAGGAACTCATTAAGCCCTATGACTTGTGGCCGTTGGGTTGCGCACATCCGTTATGCGATAGTGGTACTTATCTACTCGAAAAGGAAGGTACCTATGAACCGATCACTCGGCATATAACCCCGCAAGAATACGCTCGTTACTTCGACTCCGACAGTCCTCAAGGATCAGTTTTTACTGATATTGCCGACAAAATGTTTCCGGAGTCACACAAAGGGCTTTCAATAATAATCATGAATTTTATGGATGCCATGACTATGGATTTGAAACGCCTTAAAGAATGTAGCATGGTTGTATCAAAACCTGACGGTAGTTTGGTTCCATTTTGTTCCTATCAACTGAATCCGTTAGCCGGAAAAGAATAAATAAAGACGTCTTACGGTAATGCAATGTTTAAAAATTTAACTTTGGAGGTAATAGATGAACAGGAATGTGGATTTAGAACAAGAAGGTATAGAAATTAAAAAGTCATGCTGCTATTTTTGTCACGAAAACTGCGGCGTTTTAGCTTATGTGAAAGATGGCAAAGTCATAGCCATCGAAGGTGATCCCGAGTTTCCGACGAATCAGGGCGGATTGTGTTGTCGAGGAAATATTGCCTTAAAACATCTTGATCATCCTGCGCGAGTCAATTATCCACAGAAACGGATTGGCAAAAAGGGCGAAGGAAAATGGGAAACTATTTCCTGGGATCAAGCGCTCAGTGAAATTGCCGCTAAACTCACCCAAATCAAAGATGAATCTGGGGCCGAAGCTGTGGCTACAGCTGGTGGTACAGCACGTACAGATGACTGGGCACGTCGTAGGTTTATGAATCTTTTCGGTAGCCCAAATGGATTTCACAACGCTCATCTCTGCTGGATGCCAACCTTCATGATAGAAACGGCAATTTGTGGTTGGAGTCCTTTTGACTTGGACATGGGTAACAGTCGCGTGATAATTTTATGGGGACAGAATCCTGGCGCTTCAGGCATGCCGGCAATGCACCATCTTACAGAGTTACAGAGAAAAGGGCTGAAACTGATCGTTATTGACCCGCGTTTTACTGAAACAGCGGCTAAAGCTGATCTGTGGCTGCCTCTTCGTCCTGGTTCCGACCTAGCTCTAGCTTTAGCTATGTTGCACGTTATTATCTATGAAGGTTTAGCCGACGATGCATTTATTGCAGAGAATTGCGTTGGCTATGAAGAACTGGCAGCGCACGTTGCAGACTTTTCACCAGAATGGGCAGCTCCGCTTACTTGGCTTAGCGAAGAACAAATTAGAGAAGTCGCCACGATCTATGCCACAAACAAACCAGGCAATATCCAATGGGGGACTGCGCTGGATCAGCAGGGTAGAACAGCTGGAGCAGCCATTCATGCACGTGCCTTATTAAGAGCAGTCACTGGTAACCTCGATGCCATCGGATCAGATCTCTTGACGGGTCCTAGTTTAGACTCTATTACAGAAGAAGAGATGGAATGTAATGAATATCTGACGGACGAACAAAAGGCTAAGCAGATCGGCTCAGATAAATTTAAACTGATGACCTGGCCGGGATATAGTAAAATTGCGGAAAATACAAGGAAAGTTTGGGGTAAAGCACCTACCGCGGAATGGATGTGTGAAGCTCACCCCCCTTCAGTTTTTAAGGCAATTCTTACGGGCAAGCCTTATCCAGTGAGAGCGTTGCTAGTCTCAGCTACCAACCCCGTTAGCTCCTATGGAAATAGCAAAGTAGTTTTAGAGGCCTTAAGAAAAGTAGAATTCATGGTAACCTGTGATTACTGGATGACCCCGACGGCGGCTCTTTCCGATTATGTCCTGCCTATAGCCGGAGCGCTTGAACGCCCGACCATGACCGCTGTCTATGGTTGTGCTGACTTTATTCTTGCGTCCCAACGTGCCATACAGCCCATGTATGAAAGACGCAATGACTACAATTTCTGGAAAGACTTAGGAGAAAAATTAGGGCAAAAAGATATGTGGCCTTGGGAAACAGTCGAAGATGCTTACCATTTCAAATTAGAACCATTGGGGTATGGTCTCGACACCTATGACGAGTTTGTTGAATTTTACCGTTACCACTTTCCTGAAAGAGAATACAACAAATCTAAAAGGCAAGGTTTCGCCACACCTTCAGGAAAGATTGAACTTTATTCCAGTGTTTTAAAAGACCTCGGTTATTCTCCGCTACCGGAATACGTCGGTCCCGTAGAAAATGAGATAGATCACCCAGAATTGGCAAAAGAATATCCGCTGGTTTTAACGACTGGTAATGGGTTTATGCCCTTCCACCATTCGGAGCAGTTCCAGATTCAAGAACTTCGTTACTTGAGACATGAGCCCTATTTTCAAATAAACCCAGATACTGCTGCTCAATATTCTATTAAAGAAGATGACTGGGTTTGGATTGAAACGCAGCGTGGTCGTATGAAACAAAAAGCTGACGTAACTCAAGCAGTTGCACCAAGGGTGATTGTAACCCAGCGTGGTTGGTGGTTCCCCGAAAGAGAAGTCGTTGAACCGGATTTGGGTGGTTGCTTAGAATCCAATACTAATGTTCTGACAAGCACCAGAGACGAAGACTGCGACCCGATGAGCGGAACTTGGGCTAACAGGGGCTTGTTATGTAAAGTCTATAAAGTGAAGGATACCGACGGAAAGGGGGGTAACTAACATGACACGCTATGCAATGGTTATAGATACACGCAGTTGTATCGGCTGTCAATCATGTACAGTTGCCTGTAAGATCCAAAATAACCTTCCTGTAGATATGATTTACAACCCTGTGACGACAGTGGGCCCTACTGGAGTATTTCCAAATTTGCATATGGCTCATATCCCTCTATTATGTATGCATTGTGAAAATGCGCCCTGTATGGATGCCTGCCCGACGGGTGCCTCCCAGCGCCGCGAGGACGGTATAGTCTGGGTAGAAGAGGAAAAATGTGTTGGATGCAAGTCCTGTGTGATGGCTTGCCCCTATGGGGCCCGTGTTTGCAACCATGAAAAAGGCACTGTCCAAAAATGTGATTTTTGTTTTGACCGGGTGGATAAAGGTAATGTACCTCGTTGTGTGCAGACTTGTCATCAGAAGGCTCGCATTTTCGGTGATCTGGATGATGAAACCAGCGAAGTCTTTAAACTGGTGAACGGAGAGCATGCGGTACGCTTGCTGGATGAGCTTGGTACTAAACCTCGCGTTTTCTACATTTATGGATTGGAGGGACAAATCTGATGAACCACAAACATGAGACCTGGGGTTGGATGCTGGCAGTTGATTTCTTTTTCGCCGGTATGGGCGGAGGAATGCTTGTAATTGCCGGACTCGCTGATTTGTTTTTAGGGATCGGAATGACTTCGGTCTTGGGTAATCTTTTGGGTGCGTTATGCATTGGGTTAGGAGCCTGCTTATTGGTTCTAGAACTTGGCCGTCCGTTTCAGTCTTGGCGGGTGTTTATGAACCCGAAAGCCATTCTAACTATAGGCGCTTGGAGTATGGTGTTGGCGATGATAGCTGGTATTATCTTCGCTTCCTTTGGAATTGGATCCCTACCGTGGAGCGACGCAATCCTAGCTCGTAAACTTTTTGCAGTAGTCAGCGTAATCTTTGGTTTGATTGTGGCAACTTACCCTGGGATCTTGCTTGCACGACATAAATCTCGTCCGTTTTGGACTGGGGCGGGAATCATGGGCTTATTCGTAGTCTCTTCTTTAGTAACTGGTGCAGCTGCGCACATTATTAGCCAATTTGTATTTGACGCAGTTTCCTCAATAGTTAAGTCTTGGCAAATTGTTGATGCATCTTCTTCAGTTGTGCTGAAAGGATTGCCTTATTTGGTAGCCGGACTATTGATATTACAGTTGATTCTTTGGATAGGGTACATCTGGATTAAACTGACAGGAACGACCGAACGTGAAGCTCTTGCAGCTCAGAGATGGATGAGCGGAAATTACGCTATGCCTTTTAAAGGAGGTTTTCTCTTTGCAGGAACCTTTCTACCGCTGGTGTTGGTCTTGCTGCCCGGTAATCTATTTAAAGGGATCGGCGCTTTATTAGTCATACTGGGAGGAGTCATCATGCGTTTACTGGTAGTATACAGCGGTCAAGACCGGACTTGGCTGCCAGGTGAACAAAAATATCGATCCAGACTCCCTATTGGCGACGAAGCATTTTTGAAAGCTTGGAAATAAATAATAATAAGTACTTATATCAACGAATTCGTTAGGCGGAAAAGAATAAATAAATTTTTGAGGTTATTATGAAAGAAGAAAAGCAGGTAAGAACAAATTGCCGTTTTTGTGGGTATTTGTGCGGACATACAGCCACTGTAAGTGAGGGGCGATTAACTGATATTGCGCCGGATAACACTCGATTCCCCTGCGATAACAGTATTTTAAAAGGTTGCCAGCGCTGGCGGCTAGCAAAGGAATGGTTAGAGCATCCACAACGGGTGAACTATCCTCGTAAAAGAGTTGGTGAACGGGGCAGCGGTCAATGGCAGGAAATCAGTTGGGAACAAGCTTTGGATGAGATCGCAGAGAAATTACAAAGCTTGAAGGATCAACACGGACCAGAAATGCTTTCAACGGCGATTGGAGGTCCGAATACCAGTTATTGGCCTCTTCATCGTTTCATGAATCTCTTTGGTAGTCCGAACAATATGGGGATTGGACAAATTTGTTGGAATCCTGGTACTTGGGTCAATACGTTGACATACGGTTGGACCATTGACAATGAAATTGACCTTAATAATACTGAATGTGCTTTGCTTTGGGCAACAAACCCCAGAGAATCTGATAATTCTTTGTTTTGGAGGACTGTTTTAGAGTTTAGTCGTACTGGGAAACCTTTGATCGTGGTTGATCCTTGCTACACAAAGACAGCTGAACGGGCTACGCTTTGGCTTCAGATAAAACCAGGGACAGATGGCTTCTTAGCGCTGGGTATGTTGCATGTCATTATTAATGAAGGCCTGTACGACCATGAATTTGTAGAAAAATGGTGCCATGGATTTGACCGTCTAAAGGAACATGTTCGTCGCTTTTACCCAGATCATGTGGAGGGTATTACTGGAATCAGAGCGGAAGACATCATCAAAGCAGCACGCTTATATAGTAAAAACAAGCCGGCAGCTTTGTGTAGTGGGCGAGGAATAGATCAACTTGGATCCAATAGTATTGCCGTTCACCGTGCTTTAGCGATCATGCGAGCAATTACGGGGAACTTGGATGTTCCCGGTGCCTCTCATTTAAGCGTTATGCCTGACTTTGTGCCAGAGCTTGATCAGGCGTTAAGTGAGATATTTCCAGACGCTTCTCGTCAAAAACAACTGGGAAAGGATCAGTTGTTGCTTCAATCCTATCCTGGTTATGAACGAGTCAGGGAGCTTACTATGCGCCAAGGCAAGCGATTACCCATGCGCTACCTCACCTCCGCTCACCCCAATCTAGTGTGGAAGGCTATGTTGTCTGGGAAACCATACCCGATCAGGTCGATGATCGTAATGGCAACCAATCCTTTGCTTACACAGGCAGACACACAATTAATCTATCAAGCTCTAAAAAGTCTGGATCTGCTCGTGACCTTAGAATTGTTTAACACGCCGACAGCGATGCTTTCCGACTACGTGCTTCCAAGCGCAGGTGCTTTTGAACGCCCTTTATTTGAGACTAAAGCTGGAACGTCTAACTTAGCTTACGGAGGAGAGCAGACGCTTAAGCCATATTTTGAAAGAAGGCCTGACTTTTACTTCTGGAGGGAACTCGGGATAAGGCTAGGACAAAAGGAATACTGGGTGGAAGAAACAATGCAAGACAATTTTAAGAATTGCCTAGCCCCTACGGATTTGAGTTGGGAAGAGTTTTGTAGTGAAGGATTATATTCGAAACCAAACACTTATCAAAAGCATGAGATGACAGAAGCTCCAGGAGGACAACCAGCTGGGTTCGCAACCATCAGTGGAAAGGTCGAGTTATATAGTGAGATTCTTCTGGAAATAGGGTATGAACCATTACCTGAACCTATACTACCCTTATCTTCAAATACTAACTATCCACTGCAACTAATTACTGGTTCGAGGGTACAGCCTTATAACGCATCCAGCTTTCGTCAGTTTGATCGATTGCGAAAACTACATCCCGAACCATTGGCTAAAATCAATCCCACCACAGCAAACCAGTTGGGTTTAATAGAAGGATGTAAGATATGGGTTGAGACGGAACGGGGTAGGGCATTGTTCACATTAAAATATGCTAATATGTGCCCCGAAGTAGTGAGTGTGGAATATGGTTGGTGGTATCCGGAAATGGAAGCAGCTGAACCTTCCCTGGGAGGACTTTGGATTTCAAACGCCAACATTTTAACCAATGCGGATTTTGAAAAATCAGATAAACTGATTGGAACTTGGACCTATAATGGGATCCCGTGTCGAGTAGTTAAAAGTGAAACATTAAAACAATAATCTACACTCAATATATAGCATCAACAAGCGGTTGTGATGGAACCTGAAGCTGGTAATTACATTCGTAATTACCAGCTTGTTTTAATAGAGATATTCACCGGTGAAGAGCGACGTCGTTAATGCACCTTATGTTAAAGAATTTTCCATAGCGATACCATAACGATGAGTCATCTACAGCTTGGTGAAGACTCACAGCGCGTAAAAGTATACTTAACGTGCTAAGAATGCAGAAAGAGGTGAGCTTTTTGTGTCGTACATTGAAATTGGAAGCCCCGCATATCGTCGGGTTCAAGTAAGTATGTTATTGGGTAGTGTAGTTACGTTTGCTGTCCTATACTCGCCACAACCACTCATTAATGTCTTTTCTGAGCAATACCATGTTTCAGCATCCACAGCAAGCTTAACCATTTCCATTTCGACCGTGGCTTTAGCAATCGGATTGCTGTTTGTCTCCATGTTTTCAAACGCTTGGGGCCGGAAAGAAATTATGAGCATTTCGCTCATTCTTACCTCAGTATTTGCTATTCTATCGTATTTTAGTTGGAATTTTCAGATTCTCATTGTGATTCGATTGTTAGAAGGGATTAGCATAGCTGGCTTTCCGGCAACGGCCATTGCGTATCTGAATGAAGAAATATCTCCTCGGTACATCGGCAGTGCCGTAGGGGTATATGTAGCGGGGACTTCTGTTGGCGCGTTTGTTGGACGTGTGGTCATCGGTGCATTGACAGATGTCGTGTCATGGCGATTTTCTTTCTTGATTCTGGGAATTATCAGCTTACTCTTCAGTTTATGGTTTTGGAGGTTTTTGCCAGAATCAAAAAATATTCAACGTGTTTCTATTTCAGTAACAAACTTGGCGTTGAATTTTAAAAAGGTCCTCAATAGGAAGTTAATGCCACTTTATCTAATCGGTTTTTTGCTAATGGGAAGCTTCGTCACTTTGTTTAATTACATAGGCTATCCACTAATGCAAGCACCGTACAATTTAAGCCAAACTGCATTGGGACTAATCTACGTCGTAAATCTGTTTGGTACTTTGAGTTCTGTATGGTTTGGTAAATTAACAGATCATCATAATCGTGCACATTTAATCTGTTCGGCCGCCGTATTTTTATTCCTTGGTGCACTACTTACTTTGAATGGATATTTAGTATTTAAGATTCTTGGTCTTATGCTATTTGCTTTCGGATTTTGTGGTGGACATACAGTTACCAGTGGTTGGGTGGGTGTAGTAGCACCGCAGGGAAAAAAAGCAGAAGCAGCTTCATTGTATTTGCTGTTCTATTATGCTGGCTCTAGCTTTATCGGCTGGGGTGGTGGATTCTTTTGGACTTATTTAGGTTGGTCGGGATTAATAACCCTAATTTGTACTCTCGTGGTACTTAGTGCCGCTTTATCCCTATCTGTGATGAAAACACTACAAGATGTTAAGTGCAAACTATCGGCCTAATAAATTTTTACGAAACTCTTATGGCTCCTTGGGGCACAGACTAAATAATATTGGTGAATCTCGACAATATGTCGTCATGCCTCCGAGGGCAATTCGACATTAGTTATAGACATGCATGCTTGCCTTTAACGGTAGGCATGCTTTTGTTTTGTTGGTACTAAAAAAACTGCAATAGTCTCAAAATGAAAATAATGACCCAAAATGACCCAAAATAAAAAATATTTCAGTAAATGTAAGACGAAGAAAAAACGTTAAATTGGCGATTGTGGCGGGGCTTTTGCCAGTTTGTTAGATTGGCATGATTATTGCTGTATTACATGATACATACAGATCTTACGATAAGATTTGATTGTCTCGCAAAGCAATAAAGTCATAGTGGATGTGAAAAGGAGGTTAGAAGGTTAATTATGGCAGCCGAAATACTTTTTGCTGAAGAGCAGGATGAAAATGAATTAAGTGAAATTCTCTTGGAGTATGGAATGGGTATTCCTGGTGAGATTGAAGAGCAGCTAATCGTCAAAGATAATGAAAGAGTCGTAGCAGGCGCAAAGGTTGTTGAGTATGAAGATAAGCATTTTTACTTGGAGGTCCTAGGGGTTAAACAAGATAATCTCCGACAAGGAATAGGTCGACTTCTCATGAAAGAGATTGTTCAGAATCCATGGAAGTGTTGTAAAAATTCTTTATCAGAATTTGAACCGAAGGGATCTTATGTTATTACGACCGTGGCTAGAGGATACGCAGTCGGCTTTTATCAGAAAATGGGTTTTGAACCTTTTGAAATGCCAGAATTATTTAGAGAACAATGTAGTGATTGCCCAGATAAAGAGGACTGCGGACCAATTCCTATGAAGTTTATTAGAGAAAATCAGGGCAGATGAAAGATTGGCAGATAGGGCTGACCAAAATAAAATGTATAGTTACTTTTGCAAGATGAAAACCTTAGAAAGGTTTTGCTGAGTAGGTAAAAGGAATAGAGGTTCATATAATAATCCCATTATGAAAAAAAAGTATCATAATAAAACATCATCATTACAAGGTGCCCTGTAGTGCGAAGTTGTAAAAGCCCATTAAGGTTGGGCTTTTTGTTATTTGTAGTCTTTTCCAACGCTTGGCATGCTTATTGCATAATAAATAGTTGTAGGGAACGATAACTTCTAGTTTCCCATGTTGGAGGTGAGATTTTAAAACTGAGTTATTCAAACAATTACATAACTCCGAGCCGGATTACCTACGGTAAGACTAAGGTAGTACGGCCTGGGCTTCTAGCCCACAGGGTTGTAGGAAAAATCTTGCAGCCTCCATGCATGGAAAGGAGAGCATAAAATCACTGAGTGTGCTTCTGTATTTCTATGAAATAACAGAGGTATTTTTATTTATATAAAGGAAATAAATTTTAAAAAATTGACAATTTGAGCGTAAAGAAGTGAAGAAAGAACTTAGACCGTTTGTAGAAATAGGAGGGTTAAGAATGAAGAAAAACATCCAGTTGGAAGAAGCCCAAAACTTATTACTAGATAGGATAACACCCGTTGGAAAATGCCTAGTATCGTTGTTGGAAGCATCCGGAAGGGTTTTGAGTCAAGACATAATAGCAAGCACGAGTATTCCACCATTCAGTAAGTCGGCATTAGACGGTTATGCTTTGATTGCTAGTGACACTCATCAAGCAGAATCTTCTGCTCCCATTTTACTTAGGGTCATAGAGGAAACCAGGGCTGGCTTTGTTGCTAAGCAAAAAATTGTAACTGGTACGGCTATTAAAGTGATGACGGGTGCCCCCATTCCTTACGGAGCTAATGCATTTATAAAATATGAAGAAGTGATTAGAAACGGAGATTATATATCTATTTTTCGAGCCTTAAAAGCCAAAGATAATGTCATTAAAGAGGGAGAAGACATTGAACAGGGAGCGGTGGTCGCCCATAAGGGCAGGTCGATTACGCCACCACTGGTCGCCTTACTTGCTGGACTAGGTAGAAGCCAAGTGCCAGTCTACGCTAAACCTAAAATTGCTATTATGAGTACTGGAGATGAAATACAGGCTCCATCCGAAAAACTACAACCAGGAAAAATATACAACAGCAGTCTTTATGGACTGATGGCACGATGCCGTGAGCTGGGAGGTCAACCTTTAGATTTGGGTATTGTACCCGATGACATAGAAGCCACAACTGCACGGATTTTAAAAGGTCTGGAGGAGGCAGATATTGTGGTGAGCACTGGAGGTGTTTCTGTTGGGGACTACGATGTCATGAAAGATGCTATGGTGGGTGCCGGGGCAGAGATCATTTTTTGGAAAGTTGCTATGAAGCCTGGATCGCCCATCGTTGCAGCAGTAAAGGACAATAAACTTATTATTGGCCTTTCAGGAAATCCGGCGGCGGCTATGGTAACGTTTGATCTGATTTTAATCCCTTTGATAAAGAGGTTGATGGGAATGCATAATCCGCTACCTGATAAAATGCAAGGGATATTTGCTGATAACTTCTTGAAAGAAAGTCCCCAGAGAAGATTCCTGCGAGCAAAATTGGAGAAAAAAGATGGCGTCGATTGCTTTAAACTCACAGGAGATCAGGGTAATGGAGTATTAATGTCTATGATCGGTTGTAATGTCCTGGTAGATATACCGGCTGGTAGCGGTCCCGTTATCTCTGGACAAAGTGTTTCTGGTCATATTGTGGGGAATGTTAGTGATGCTTACCATACAGGACCGGCATTGAGGTTAGAGCAAGCATAGAAGTTGAAGAGCTAATATTTTAGTTAAGGGGATGACACGATGATTGACGGTCAAAACAGGCAGATAGATTATTTGCGTATCTCGCTTACTGAACGGTGCAACTTGCGCTGCAGGTACTGTATGCCTGAGAAAGGTGTCGAGGATGTTGGTCATAACCGGGTATTAACCCTGGAACAAATTTTTCGCTTGGTAAGGGTAGCAACTCAGTTGGGCTTCCATAAGGTGAGATTGACCGGAGGAGAACCCCTTGTAAGGAAGAATATTATTAAACTGATCGGAGATATTGCAGGGTTGCCTGAAATTGATGATATCTCTATTACGACGAACGGAATATTATTTGCGGATATGGCAGAAAAACTGAAAAGTGCAGGTTTAAAGCGAGTTAATTTCAGCCTTGATTCCTTGGTAAATGAAAAAGTTAGCTATATTACCCGAGGGGGCCAATTAGCAGAGGTGAAGCGTGCTATCTTCAAAGCGTTGGAACTTGATATGCACCCTGTAAAGTTAAACGTAGTAGCAATTAAAGGGTTTAATGATGATGAGATCCTTGATATTGCCCAATTGGCCCATGACTATCCATTGCATGTGCGCTTTATTGAATTTATGCCCATAGGCGATTTATCTTTTTATAGTCAAGAGAAGTTTATTAGCATCGACGAGATACGCGCTAAAATAGAGCAAAAATATGAACTATCAAACGGTAAAGATATTATGGGTTCTGGGCCAGCCAAATATTACAATATCGTGGGCGGGCAAGGCTCATTAGGCTTAATAAGCCCTATTAGTCATCATTTTTGCGATAAATGTAACCGAATTCGTTTGACAGCCGATGGTAGATTAAGAAGCTGTCTTTATGATAGTCAAGAAATTGATTTAAAATTGGCCCTACTAAATTGCAACAGTGATGAACAGTTATTAAAATTATTTACTAAAGCCATCGAGACAAAACCAGGTAGACACCAGATGCAAGAAGGCTGGGGAAGTGAAAATCGTCGAAAAATGTTCCAGATAGGGGGGTGAGGGATAAATCTATGTCTCATCTTTGTCTTAAAAACATCCATCAATTATCTTGGAGAAAAGTATAACCTTAGGGTTACAGATCATACAATCGAATTCATGGTTACTATGAAGCTGGATGTGATTTATAAGGTAGGAGACAAGGTCGGTGTTGAATTTGATATTCCGAAAGGGATATTTTACAGCACAAGGTAGAAGAGGTATCACAGTATGAAGAAGGTGTTAGGGTATGCTCTCTGAACAATTGTTGGAGGATGTTAGAACCTATATAAACCAAACAGATCGCATGTCAGCATTGAATTTGAAGGAAACTGTGGCAGTGAGATTTCTCGCTCAGGGTGAATATAATTTAAACTATATTTTACAGGCGGGTGAACGAAAATACGTATTAAGAATAAATACAGGTAGTCAGATGGAATTGGTCAATCAGATTGAATATGAATACAGAGCACTTAACCTGTTAAGTCAATCACATGTCACGCCCCAACCATTTTATCTAGATGATACTAAACAAGAGATCCCTTACGGATTACTCATTATGGAATATCTCCCAGGTGTACCGTTGGATTATCGCATCGACTTAATAAGAGCAGCTCGAACTCTCGCTCGCGTTCACGGCTTAGAGTTCAATTCCCGTGAAGTAGAGTTCTTGATCAAGGAGACTGGCCCCTTTACTGGAATTTATAATGAAGCCACCAGCTTATTACAAAAATATTTTTCTTGTTCTCAAGCAAATCCTCAAGTAGCTAACTTGTTGGAAAAATTCTTAATAAAAGCTGAGCATCGAAAACGTGAAGAAATAAATCTTCAAGAGGATCCATGGTTGAGGGTTATTAATACGGAAGTCAACTCTCATAACTTCATTGTGAATTCTAAGGCAGAATCATGTAGCTTGATAGATTGGGAGAAACCAATCTATGGTGAGCCCGCTCAGGATATTAGCCATTTTCTCATTGCAACAACCACTATGTGGAAGCAAAACTACATTCTTAGTTCAGAAGAAGAAGAGTTATTTATCCGCGCTTATATAAATGAACTTCCTCCTTGTCCCCAGAAAAATACCTTGAGAGAGCGAGTGGAAATATTTAAATTCTTTAATTATTTACGGGCTGTGTCATGGTGCGCAATGGCCTGGACTGAATATATCAAGCCAGGGCGGCTCTTGAAAAATCAGGATACATTCGAAAAGATTAAAAGTTATTTAGAACCTGATTTTTTGAATAAGATCACTGCAATACGTTGAGGAAAGAATGAAATAGAAAACCATTTTTAAAGACCTTTACGGATGATGTTTACGAGGCTTGGCTAGGTCTTGACATCACGTACAACCATGGTTCAGGAAAGGGTCGATGAGATATGAAAAAATCTTTAGGTGCAACAATTCATGCAATGCCTTCACCTGTTTGGGTCGTGGGGAGCTACAACAACAAGGGTGAGTCAAATATTATGACTGCAGCATGGGGCGGGATATGCTGTTCGTCTCCACCTTGCATTGCGGTATCCTTGCAAAAGTCGCGCTTAACCTATGCGAATATCATTGAACACAACGCTTTTACAATTAGCATACCGTCTAAGCAACATGCAGTGGAAGCGGATTACATCGGTATTGTTTCTGGGAAAAACACCGATAAATTTTCCGTAACTGGACTTACACCTGTGAAAAGCGATGTCGTTGATGCACCGTATGTTAAAGAATTTCCCATAGTGATAGAGTGCAAACTTTTGCACACAATTGACATTGGCTTACACACTCAGTTCATCGGACAAATCGTCGATGTGAAAGCTGATGAGGAGGTCCTTGGGGAAAAGGGCGTACCAGCGATCAATAAGGTGAATCCAATCATCTGTAGTGCTTCGGATAGAACGTATTACACGCTTGGTCAGTATTTGGGCCAAGCCTACGCCCTTGGTTTAAAACTATCAGAAGAGAAGATTTCCTAAATTTGAACTAGTCTTAGACCGGTATTCCCAAAATGGGACTGGTGGTGGAGCGGAATATATCCTTCTGAATCCTACAAGCGTTGACCTAAAAGGACTTCTTAACTTACCCCATACTTGGTATGATTTTTGCATTGTCTATTAGTATTGTATCTATTGTTAGTTAATTAGTTGGTGCATTCCATAGCATAAGGGGCGCGTTTTATTCAATGAATTTGTTAAGCAACTATAAACTAGGGCTTAGCGACTAAAGATGGAGAGGAGCAAACAAATTGAAAAATGCAATCGTTGTTTTTACAAAAGTACCAAAAGTGGGTGTAAGCAAGACTAGGCTTACCACTGCCCGGGGGGGCCTGTTTACACCAGAGGAAGCAAAAGACTTTTACGAAGCGTGTCTGCTAGATGTTATTGATCACTGTGTATCCGCTGATAGTGGGGATGTATATATTTGTAAGGACAGTGTTGGGGACAGCGAATATCTGAAACAACTTCTTGCCAAGATGTCAAATCCACAAGCAATAAAAGAGATATTTTCGGACGTAGAAGGTACATTTGACGAGTGTATGCAGTATGCGGCTGATTATATACTGAAAAAAGGCCAGGCTGGAAGGTTGGCGGACAGTGTTCTACTCGTAGGAGGCGATCTACCGTGTTTGCAGCCATCAATTATTAAAGAAGCTGTGAGTAAAATGAAGAACCTTGCATACACCAACCAAGGCGTAGCGGTTGCGATGCACTCTGAAGGGATGGAGGCGTCAGTAGGGGCTGCCATGGTCGCATCTGCTTGTCAAGAAGGTGGATTTTCAATGATAGGTTACACGTGCACCACGCCATTTGACTTTGAGGGAGTTTTTTATAATAAGGAAGGAATCACTGCACTTGATGTTCTGGTTCAGAAAACATCTTCACATAATATCCCGTTTGGGTTAGTCGAAGCAGTACCGGATGTTGATATTCCACTGGACCTGGCAAGCCAAATTCCAGTCTTAAAGGCTCTACAGTTGGCTGAGAAATATGATACGACGATTGATTTGCCGATTAGAACGATAAAATTTTTAATAGAAGAAATGGGTCTTGAGTCTTCGGCCATGCCCCCACAACGTTAGGTGAGATTATGAGGGAAAAAGTGACACAAATAAATTTGGAAACAGCAACACAAAAAATAACCGAGGAATGTACGGAATGCGGTTTGTGTTCAGAGGCTTGCAATTTCTTAGCTCAGACAGGTGTCTCACCGCTCGAGATGGCCCGTAGAGGGATAGCGATGGAGGAAGCGTACGGTTGCGCGCAGTGTGGTATGTGTGGAGTCATATGCCCGCTCCATCTAAATCCCATGCAGATGTTTGTGGCCCGACGAGTTGAAGCAATAAGCAATGAAGAACTTGACCCCAACGATTTCAACTATTTTTTACCAGACTGGGAAGAAAACGTCATGAAGTTGTATCGCAGTTATTGTGAAGTTGACTATAGCAAGATAACCATAGATTTAGATTCTAGCACCTGCTTTTTCCCCGGTTGTACTTTGATGACGTACTCTCCAGGGCTGACTAAGAAAATATATAGTCAGATACAATTGAAATATGGGTGTCAGGGGATGCTAACAAGCTGTTGCGGTAAACCCTTGTACCAAATGGGGCTAATAGACAGAGCTGAGAAATATGCGGAAACGATTATTGGAGAAGTACTACAAAGAGGAATACAAAGGCTCGTGGTAGGTTGCCCAAGTTGCTACTATTTGCTCCGTGATTTGTTAAAGGGGACAGGTGTTGAAATTCGTACAGTTTATGAGATGCTGGATTTTAAGAAAAATTCGCCAGAAAGTTTACCTCAGTGTACAGTCCATGATCCGTGCCCTGACCGGGTTGAAGGGATATTTTCGCAGCAAGTCCGTGGTGCCCTCGAAACTTTTGGGTATGAGTTGGTGGAGATGGAGGGTAACAGGGAAAATGCACTATGTTGTGGGAGCGGCGGCCAGATCTCTCATTTCCGGCCTGAACTGTCATACAACTTAGTCGAGGGCAGATTAAATCAAGCGAGCAGTACAGGTGCTGCAATTCTTGCCAGTAGCTGTCTCAGCTGTGTATTAAACTTTGCCCGCTTGCCGTCTAAACTGTCTGTCAGACATGTCTTGAACCTTCTTCTTGAATATGATGAAGACTACACGGATACCAAAAACAAGGCAGCACAAATGTTTGCACAACAGGATCAAGTAAAGGATTAGGAAATGATGATGACAGACCGAACAGGTAAAGGAGATTGTTAAGATGGGTAATGAACAATTGGCCAAATCATTAAAAGAAATTTTAGGTCTACGATGGTCACCGGTAGCCATTAAACTCATGAAACCCGGGGAAGAAATACCAGAAGGATTGATGGAACCCCCTATGCCGCTTCGTCATTGTCAGTCAATTATTGCAGCTCGAAGAGGGAACTGCCTGTATATGCCACCTCGCAAGCACGCCTGCCCAGACGGTTCGGGTATTCTAGGAATGGTGGAAATGTCTAAGAAGTTGAGATCTGGAGAATTATATTTGCTTTTCAAGAAATTGCCAAATATAGAGTGTGCCCAAAAAATGATTGCTAGCAGGCCAGAATTTGAACCAGGGAGCTATACGGCAACCGTACTGGCACCTCTTGAAAAGGCTACATTTGTACCGGATGTTGTTATCTTTACGCTGTGGCCGGAACAAGCGATGTGGCTTTGTTGCGCTAAAACCTATTCCAGCGGAGAACGGCAGAATTTCATCACCTCAGGTTACAATTCTGCTTGTGCTGATCTCACCGTTCAGGTTATGAAGAGTGGGGAGATGAATATCTCTTTTGGTTGTTACGGTGGGCGGGCTTCTAGTGAGATCGATGACTTTGAACTTTATGTTTCGATACCGTATGGGCAATTGCAGGACATAACAGATGCGCTCCAAAAACTATCAGTCAAAAGTATTCCGGAAGAACGAAATAAAATATATATGCCCCCTATTATGGACAATGTTGGTCTGCCTGGGGTTCAAGAAGATGGTAATGTTGAGATTTTAGTCGATACAGATCGTTGTATTGGATGTGAGCTATGCGCAGCATTTTGTCCAGGATCAGTTTTAGAGATGGTGGATTATCATGGGAAAAAGAAATCAAGCGTCATTGCCATTGAAAATTGCAGTTCTTGTTATACCTGTGTTGGACAGTGTCCTCAAAAGGCTATTCAGTTGAAACACCGAACAAAAGTGGGTTGAATAGGAGGTCGTAACAATGCCACAGTTTAGAATTTTTGGTTCAGGGGCTGGGACAGGAGTACCCTCCTTCTTTTGTAGTTGTCCGGCGTGTCAGGAAGCTAGAGAAAACCCAGAGTATACTCGGACTCGAAGTGGAGCTTCCGTGTTTACGAATAATACCACGGTTCTAATCGATGCTTCACCGGATTTACGCACGCAACTGGAAAATAATAATATCACGAAGGTCGACAGCGTTTTCCTGACTCATTGGCACTATGATCACTTTAGTGGTCTAGGAGAGCTTGAGTATTATGTAAAATTAGACCGAATAGAAAAATTGCCCCTTTATTTACCGCCTAGCGCTGTGGCTCAATTTGAAAGCGCGTTTCCGAATTTACTGGATATCTTCAACATCATACCGTGGAAGTTTGGCCAACGATACCAATTCGGAGAAGTGTATTTGACACCTCTGCTTGCTAACCATAGTATCGAAACGGCAGGATTGTTAATAGAATCTGATGAAAAAAGACTCGCTTATTTTACGGATACTTCTGGTCTACCTGAGGAAACAGAAAAAGTCGTAAGTGGCGCTGATTGGCTAATTTGTGATGCCACGTTTTATGGCGAGAATTGGTATCCTCATTCTCATATGTCTGTGGAGCAGGCGATCGAACTGGGCAGACAAGTTAAGGCCAAAGAAACAATCTTAACGCATATGTCCATGCATTATAGCCAGGCAGTTACTACAGTGGAGCTTAAGAGAGAAGTTTCCCAATATCATAATGTTTTATTGGCTTATGATGGAATGATGATAGAAATATAATAACGAGGAAAGGATGCGCTATCTATGCAGTCAATTAGAGTAGAGGATTCGGTAGGGACGGTTTTATGTCACGATATCACCAAAATTATTCCAGGGGAATTTAAAGGACGAGCTTTTAAAAAAGGTCATATTATCATTCGCGAGGATATTCCAGAGTTACTTAATCTAGGGAAAGAACATCTATATGTATGGGACATTAAAGATAATCAATTGCACGAAAACGAGGCGGCGATTCGGCTTGCCAAAGCAATTAAAGGCCAAGGCATAAGCATCAGCGAACCTAAAGAAGGAAAGGTCAACTTGACAGCGGATTATGATGGCTTATTTGCAGTAGAAGAAGACTTGCTTATCCAGATTAACATGATCGACGATATGGTATTAGCGACTCGGAGCAACCGGAGACCCGTGAGAAAAGGGGACACCTTAGCAGGTGTACGAGTAGTACCTCTTATTATTGATGAGAAAGTCATTCGAAATGTGGAAAACATCAGTGCCACTAAACAAATCGTTCAAGTAAAGCCTTTTCGGGAACTAAAGGCAGGCATTATTACGACAGGTAGTGAGGTCTTTTCGGGTCGGATTGAAGATAAGTTTGGACCAGCAGTCCAGCAAAAATTAGAAAACTATGGATGTGAAATCATAAAACAAATCATTGTTCCCGATGACGTTGAACAAATATCTAAGGCGGTTAGAACGTTAATCGACCTAGGTGCAGAATTAGTATTGACAACAGGAGGTATGTCTGTGGATCCAGATGACGTCACTCCCCGTGCAGTTAGAGAAACGGGTGCTGACATTGTCACCTATGGAGCCCCAGTCTTACCGGGTGCGATGTTGATGGTTGCTTACTTGGACGATGTTCCGATACTCGGACTACCAGGATGTGTGATGTATCATTCTATTACTATCTTTGACATATTGCTCCCATCGGTTCTTGCAGGAGAGAGAATAACAAGACCAATGGTCGCTAAATTGGGTCTGGGTGGACTATGCCTGAATTGTGGGGTGTGCCGTTATCCTATATGTACATTTGGGACGGGTGCGTAGAAAGTAGCTATGCATATTTTCAATAAATAAATTAATTAAAGGAGTATGAACTCATGAATGTAACCTTAGAAAAAATAGAAAACAGTGAAGCTTACTTTGAGATGGTCATTGAAGCAGAAAAGTTTGACGAAGGTGTTGAAAAATCGTACAAAAAAAATGTTGGGAAGTATGACATCTCTGGCTTTCGCAAAGGGAGTGCACCGCGAACAGTTGTAGAATCGAAATTTGGGCCACAAATATTTTTTGAAGATGCGATTGATTTTGTTGTTCCTAATGAATATTACGGTGCCATTAAGGAATTGAAACTAGACATTATTGGAGAACCTGATATTGAAGTAGGCCTTTTAGAAAAAGGAAAACCGGTTAGTGTTAAGGTGCGAGTGCCCGTTAAACCTGTAGTTATCCTTGGAAAACTTGAAGGCTTGGAAATCAAAGTGCCCAAGACTCATGAAGTCACTGAAAAAGATATTGAGAAGTATTTACATGAGTTGCAGTCCAATCATAAAATAGTTATCAATAAATCGGATGAACCAGCCGCTCTTGGAGATACAGTTACCATGGATTATAAATGCACCGTTGAAGACCACGCATTTGATGGTCAAGAAGATTTCAAACTGATTCTTGGCTCCGACATGTCTTTCCCTGGTTTCGAGGATAAACTCTTGGGTGTGAAAAAAGGTGACACGATGAATGTCGAAATTAGTTTTCCTAAGGAATACGCGGCAAGTCAACTGGCTGGCCTAAATGCTCTATTTGCGGTAAATATAAAAAACGTTGAAAACATTCAACTCAGAGAATTAAATGACCAATTTGCCCAGGAAATAGCCAAAGTTGAAAACTTAGAAAAATTGTATTTAGAGGCTAAGATGGAGCTGATCGAAATGGCTTCCCTGCATGCTTCAAATACGGAAAAACAAACTGCCATTAGAGCTTTATTGGATACGTGTGAGGTCTCCGTTCCCGATTCTATAGTAATGGAGCAGGCCAAGGCGTTGCTGGAACAGTTTACAAATCAATTACAATCCCAGGGCGGAACGGTTGAACAGTATCTTCAAATGAATAATAGCAACATTGATAACCTCAAGAAGCAAATATGGGAAGAAGCTATAAATGTAACAAAATCAGGTTACATATTGGAAAAGGTCATTGAAGAAAAGGGCTTTGAAGTGAGTGATGAGGAACAAAATAATGGCATTGAAGCCTTCGCTACCAGTATAGGCATGGATAAGGAAAATGCAAGAGAGAACCTTGGCCCATTATTGAGAAAAGTGTTATTTGATTTAAAGTCAAATAAGGCAGCTGAATATTTGCTGAAGCATGCAGTTATTACGATTGCGTAGATGAACAAAGAAACGAGGAAAAATACTTATGGATACGAATGAATTTCAGCTTGCAACCTTTGCTGGAGGTTGCTTCTGGTGCATAGTGAAACCTTTCGAGGAGACACCGGGTATTATCAAAGTGTCGTCCGGTTTCACTGGAGGAACTGTGGTTAACCCAACCTATGAGGAGGTTTGTTCTAAGACAACGGGGCATTATGAAGCCATACAGATTTCATATGATCCGCTAATATTTACGTATAGAAAATTGCTGGATATTTACTGGCAGTTGATTGACCCTACAAACCCTGAAGGGCAGTTTACTGATCTGGGGCAGACCTATAAAACGGTAATATTTTATCATAATCAGCACCAGCATCACCAAGCATTAGAGTCCAAAAAGGCTCTTGAGGTTAGTGGTAAGTTTGAAGCCCCAATCGTCACCGAAATCCTTCCGGCAGTAACCTTCTATCCGGCAGAAGAATACCATCAGAACTATCATCAAAAAAACCCAGTATTTTACAACGAATACCGTAAGGGAACAGGTAGAGATGCTTTTATTAAAGAACATTGGAGTATAGAAAAAGGTGAAAACTAACAATAGAGAACCCTCAAACAATGTGGGTTCTCTCGTTTTTTACATTTGGGCAAGCCTATACCCTTGGTTTGAAACTATCAGAAGAGAAAATTTCCTAAATTTATACTAACTAAGACGCGTATTCTCGAAATGGGACTGATGGTGGAGAGATTCTATTCTTTTCTGATGCTGCAAGCGTTGACATAACAGGATTTCTTATTTTACTCCATACTTGGTATGTTTTTTGCAGTGTCTTATTAGTATTGTATCTAACTAACTAGAAGTTTATTAAAAATCATGCTTTGTACAAGGAATATTTAAGAACATTGACGGGAGGATATTATGAGTAATAATATTATGAGTTATTTAAAGAATGATAGGTTTGCTGCTTATGTAGGAATAAAACTTGTTGAAGTGAAACCCGGTTATGCAAAAGCCATCATAGAGATTACCGACAAGCATTTAAATGCAGTCAATATTGTCCAAGGTGGAGTAATATTCACATTAGCGGATTTTACGTTTGCGGCTGCCTCTAATTCGTATGGACAGGTTTCATTAGGGATTAATGCAAATATATCGTATTTTCAACCACCCAAAGGAAAAATACTCATTGCTGAAGCAATAGAAATCTCGGCAAATAAGAAAATCGCTTGTTATAACGTTGATATTTGTGGTCAAGATCAGGATTTAATAGCTAGATTTACTGGAATGGCATATAGAAAAAAAGATAAACTTAATCTTGATCTTATGGATAGCCAGACAGAAAAGTGATATTCACACTAAGAGACGAGTTAATACAGTCCTAACTGATATTAATAAAGAAAGTAGGTTTGGTTGATGTTCAAGATTATAAACCGCATTTTAAGTTTTGTTGTGCTATCATTAATTAGCATTTTCCTTATAACGGCATGTGCAGTGCCGGTCCAAAATACAACCCAGCCTGAGAAGCAACCCACTACCTTAACAATTCCAAAACTACGAATTGCGGCCGCGGCTGATCTAACCTTGGCCTTTAAGGAAATCGCTACCCAATTTGAGCAGGAGACTAAAATCCCTACCGAGATAACTTTTGGTTCCACTGGAACGACCGCCATGCAGATCGAAAACGGAGCCCCATATGATGTTTTTGCAGCTGCTGATGTTTCATATATTGATGGACTTAACAAAAAAGGCTTAATTCTAGCAGGCACTCAACAGCTTTATGCCCAAGGAAGAATCGGCATCGCTACTCTGAAAGAAAGCAATTTAAGCATCAAGGATTCACAAGATCTAGCGGATAATCCTAGCGTCAAGAAAATTGCCATTGCTGAACCGTCACATGCTCCTTACGGCAAAGCCGCCAAACAAGCTCTAGAATACTGCAACCTGTGGGCCAAGGTAGAAAGTAAAATGGTTTATGGACAGAATGTACAAGACACTCTAGCGATCCTGAGATCTGGCAATGTGGATGCTGCGATTATTGCCCTTTCCATCTCTAAATCTGATGAAGTGAACTTCACTCTAATTGACGGTTCTTGGCACGCTCCTCTCAACCAAACGATAGCTATCTTAAAAGCGACGAAGCAGGAAGAAAATGCTCGTAAATTTGTTGCCTATGTCAATGGGGAAAAAGGTCGTGTCGTCATGAAAAAATATGGATTCTTACTCCCAAGCGAATTCGCAAAGAAATAAGATGATTGGGAAAGTGGTTACAAACTATGATGATATCTGAGTTAATGCCTCTTTATCTATCTTTGCGTTTGGCTTTAACCGCTACTTTCATCGGGCTGCTGATCGGTTTGCCTATTGCCTGGTTCTTAGGGAACACTCGCTGGAAAGGTCGGGAGGTTCTCGATTCGCTGATCAGTATCCCTATGGTGTTGCCACCGACTGTTCTTGGATACTACTTATTGGTCATACTAGGCCGGAATAGTTGGATCGGAAATCTGGCGGAAAGTCTCGGAACCCCTCTTGTGTTTACAACGCGGGGAGCGATTATCGCGGCAACCGTTGTTTCAATTCCTTTTTTTATTAAAACTGCCCGTGCAGCCATCGAAGGGATCCCATCCAATCTATTGGATGCCGCCCGCGTTCTCGGAAGAACGGAACTTAATATTATTTTCAGCGTTGTGATCCCCAACGCTTGGAAAGGGATTGCTGCCGGACTTGTACTTATGTTTGCTCGGGCGTTGGGGGATTTTGGAACGACACTCATGGTCTCAGGTGGCATACCGGGTGAAACTTTGACCATGCCTATTGCAATTTATAATGCCATGCTGGCCGGAAATCAGGCAGCGGCCAATCGACTAGCTTTGATTATGGCGGGCACAGCACTGCTGGTGTTGGCTCTGATCAATGGTCTGACTCGACAGGTCGGAAGGAAGAGGAAACGATGATAGACCTCCGGATTTCTAAAGCCTTGGAATTTTTCTCCCTTGAAGTGGATATCAAACTGTCAGAAGGGTCCTCATTAGCCTTAGTCGGTCCCTCGGGATGCGGAAAAAGCATGACTTTGCGCATGATCGCTGGCCTAGAACAACCAGACAAGGGGTATATTAAAGTTGGGGACACCGTTTTCTATGATTCCAATGAACGCATCTTTGTCCCCGCTTACAAACGCCATGTCGGGTTTCTTTTTCAGAGTTATGCTCTTTTCCCCCATCTCACGGTGGAGCAAAACATCGCTTTTGGTCTAAATCATGGACCAAGGCTAGACAGACAGGGAAAAGTTCATTCGATCATAGAACGGCTAAGGCTTAAAGGATTGGAAAGGAGCTATCCTCAGTACATTTCTGGTGGGCAGCAACAGCGGGTAGCTTTGGCTAGGACGCTCGTCACAGACCCAGAGTTGCTCCTCTTAGATGAACCCTTTTCCGCTTTAGACTGCCAAGTGAAGAAGAAGATGGAAAAAGAAGTCATCGATGTGAGAAATGCTTACTCCGGTACAATGATTTTAGTGACACACAGCTTGGAAGAAGCGTTCCGACTGTGTTCTAATATTGCCGTTATGGATAATGGTAATATTATTCAGTTAGGCACCCAAGACGAGATCATTCACCATCCGGCTAACCGCACTGTAGCCCGCTTTACTGGGACAGAAAACATTTTTGACGGAACGGTCATCGAACGATACGGAGAAACAGCCCTACTCTGGGTAGAAGAATTGCACGTGCATCTCACCATTCCAAATACTCTAAAGCAAGACAATCTTTCCTTGGGAATTCGGCCTGCTCAGCTAATTGTAGAGCAGGACCATTGTACACGACTCGAGGACGAAGAAAATAGTTTATCCGGGCGAATTGTTCAAACTATTCCTACGCCTGATGGGCAGATTGTGTTTATTCAGTTAATGAGAGATGATTCGGCTTCTCTGTTGAATAATACTTCGTTGTCACACAGGCAACGTGACTATGATCTTCAAGCTTATGTCCCGTTCAATTACGGTAAATCGGATCATCGTCTGTTTCAACCTCGGGATCTTTGTCAGGTAAATTTTGCGATCTCCGCGATCGCACTTTGGCCTCAGGACAAACGATAAGTTCCCCTTTTATTTTTAGCAATTTTCATAGCGTTAAGTCCCCGCCGCAAGGTCCGGACTTAACGCTTTTCTGTTTCATAATGATATATATTTTCTCAAAAAACGACGAAGAAATTTTTTTGAAAGATGTAGGAGGATAGGCGAAATCCACTATTCATAGAGTTTTGCGAGATTAAGATCGAGTGGCATGGCTATTGCATATAAAGAATTATGATGGGAGTGAGAGAGTTTGAAACATGCAATCATTGTTTTCACTAAAGTACCGGAAGCAGGAAACGTAAAAACTAGGTTGACTCATGAACGTGGTGGAATTCTGACTCAGGAAGAGGCGAAATATGTCTATGAGGCTTGCCTGCAGGATGTGATTGATGTTTGTACTTCGGTAGACAACGCCAAAGTTTGGATTTGTTATAACGCTAAGGGAGATAGAAACCATCTAGGTATGATACTGACTCAATTAAAGCGTCTGGATAGAATTGCAGGAATATTTGCAGACGAGGGTGGTTGCTTTGATGAATGCATGCAGTATGCGGTCGAGTGTCTGTTAAAGCCCGGCCAGACGGAAAAATTGGCGGAGAGCATACTGATAGTAGGCGGCGATGTGTTGGGCTTACAAAAGCACACACTGATTGATGCAATAGAGAAACTAGAAAGGCTAAGTAGCAGCCCGGCTGGACAACAAGCTGCCACTCATAATGATAGTTTCCATTCAGATATTGGAGCAGCAATGGTTGTGAGCGCGGACCAAGAGGGCGGGTTTAACATTGCAGGTTATACCTGTAACACCCCCTTCGATTTCCGAACGGTATTTTATAACATGGAGGGAATCACAGCGCTAGAGGCACTGGCAGAGAAAGCCAGAGAGGAACACATTCCCCTTCTGCCGCTAGATATTGTGTTTGATATCGACCTTCCCGTAGATCTGGCAACCATAATTCCAATTCTGAATGTATTGGAACAGGGTACAAGCTATGATTCCAGAATCACCGCTCCGGTGCGAACCATAGCAGTGCTACGGGACCTAGGGTTAAAAGCTACTGCGAACCCAGTTGAGATTAAGATCTGCGCGGGCACAGGCTATTAGCCAATTTTTATGATCTGCAAGGAAGGATATTAAGATTTTTTTGATTTTACTTATCGTTGTCATACTGGATGCAATTCAAGGAACTCCAGCCAACAGTCCTGCTATTTCAGAAGCAAGCGGCATATTTTGCCTTTTGGAGGAAACAAAGAACCCTCGAGTTCTGGAATCCAGTGATTCCGGGCATCGGGGGTTTTCGGAAGTACTCTTCTATATGTGGAGAGGAGATGCGAAGACCAATATTTGGGTTGATACATTACAATTTCTCCGTAGTAACGATTTAGACTGATCCAGGCATAGTTGACTCGTTTTTCGGTGGCGTATGCCACCTGCAGGACTGTTGTACGACGCCATCTTTAGGCGGCAATTTATGTTTACCGCATGGATTCGCGCACATCTTTTCGATATAAAAACACATAACGGTGGGACGTTCAACTGATTCAGGCAGAACTGCACCACATTTTCTGCAGTTTTTATGTTCAGGAAATGTATAGCCATTGCAGACCAGACATTTTTTGGGTTTTTCTTTAGGTGGCTTACAATTTCCGCAATAGGGATTACAAGACCAACACATAATATTGCCTCCTTGGTGTTCAATAAACAAAAGTGGCTACTTTCTGCGTGCTGAAGTAGCCACTTTTCTCATGTAATGAGCTGCTTTTTAACTTTTAAATCCTACTCACCAGCAAGTTGGCTAAGAGCTGTTAAAAGCGTTGTCTTAATGTGAAATACATGCACCGTCTCTGGGTAGGCCACACCGGCACGTTCAAAGATGTCCCGTAGCGTTTGTTCTAGCACATCATTAGGTTTATAGTCTTCCAGAGCCATTGCCATATCATTCTTGAGTACCGATAGAGGCGTTGTTGAAGGACGGTTTTGTTGAAGTTTATCCCACAACGCCGCCGCATCTATTAATGTAAATGTCATTATTAATACCTCCTTTAATTGTTGTTAATATGAGTATCACACTAATGAAGTGCATCGTCAAGGCTTGTAAAGAGACGTGGCTTAGGTCGCTTTTTCATTTTGAGACAACTCAAAAACGGTTCATTCTCTCGAATTATAATGATCAAAAACCTTATAGTGTCAAAATGATACTAAGGATTTTCTCAAAAAAAAATAAAAAAATTGTGCATTTATATACAATATCTATCACACAACGTGGACACACTTCATTGCATTTGGTAATTAGAGTGGAAAGCAATCCCGAATTTCCTACTAAACAGGGCGGGTCGTGCTACCGGGGGAATATCGCAATGCAGCATAGACCATCCTGCTCGAGTTAACTAAAACCAGGAATTCCATCCTAAACCTTGGGCAGAAATGAAAGCGGCTTAGCCATGCCTGGGTGGGGTCTAGATTGCTAATGCCAATATCTTGACGAATGCCGATTCTGAGTCTTCTGATCCCTTGGTTGGGACCTCGACCTATAAAGGTTTGACCTGTTGCGTGGTTTAGTCGTGAAAAATTTCCTAAAATGATACTGTGATTTCAAAAAAGGATTATCCAATTATTCTACGATTCACCTGCTTTGCGACCTAATAAACGACAGTTTATGCATCTCAAAAAGAGATAAAGCACTTTGAGGTATATGAATGATAATACCTTAACAATGCTGGTTTCAAGCCGTTCTCCTAAGCTAAAACAAGTTGGCACGATTATTGCAATTGTTAACTAGTAAGGTAATACAAGCAAAATGGTTAATCTGGTCCAGTCAATACATAAAGGTGGTGGTGTGAAGAAAACGAAGAGTTTGTTAATGGGGCGTAGTAATAATTTATCAGATCCCAAAATCTAGAAATCCAAGTTTTAGAAAGGGTTGTGAAAAAATGAATAAAGAATGGAAGCATGAAAACGAAGATGGTTCTTATACAGTCAGGACCTGCGGCTGGTCGCCTCCAGGGGACCATCCAGTAGGATGCGGTATGAAATTGACCGTTAAAGGCGGTAAACTTGTAAAGGTTGAGGGGGATGCAGAACATCCCATTAGTCAAGGCAGATTGTGTATTAGATGTCTAACGCTAGCTGAATATGTACATCATCCTCAACGTATTACTTCTCCAATGAAACGGTCATTTGAGGATCGGGGAAAAGAGAAGTGGTCTAAGATATCCTGGGATGAAGCTTGGGATATTATTGTTCCTAAGATTTTACAACTTAAGAAAGATCATGGTGCTGAGTCGATAGTCGTGTTCGGTGGAACTGGACGAGAAGCATGCCTATACTACTATCCGCTTGGTTTTGCCTCAATTGGTACTCCAAATGTGTGCTATCCGCTCAGTGGTTGGTCTTGCTACGGACCAAGATGCGCGATCACGGACTATATCCTAGGCGCAGGGTATCCTGAGATCGACTTTGCTGGTACCTTCCCAGATCGCTATGATAACCCTGCATTTACGTTGCCAAAATATATTGTTGAGTGGGGTAAGAATCCTCTGATGTCCAATCCGGATGGTTTTTATGGACATTCTCTCATTGATATGATGAAGCGCGGAACTAAAATGATTTGCATAGATCCGAGGATCACTTGGCTCGGCACTCGAGCGGAGTATGTATGTCAATTGCGTCCTGGCACAGATACTGCCCTCGCAATGGCATTCCTCAATGTCATTATTAACGAAGACCTCTATGACCACGATTTTGTGGATAAATGGTGTTACGGCTTCGACGAACTTAAAGAACGCGTTCAGGAATACTCGCCCGAGAAGGTTGCGGAAATAACTTGGGTGCCGAAACAAACGATCATTGAAGTTGCTAGAATTATCGCGATGAACAAGCCTACTGCTATCCAATGGGGTTTGGCTGTCGATGAAAATCCAAACGGTGTCCAACTCGGACACGCAATACTTTCTATCGGTGCGATTACTGGCAATCTCGACGTGCCTGGTGGCATAACCTTAGGGGCACCCGCTGCACTCCTCGGAAAATGGCGTATGGATACCCGGTCCAATATATCAGAAGAACTTTGGGATAAGAGAATCGGAGCCAAAGAATGGCCAGCACTGGCTAATGCCTTGGCTACGACTCATCCAGACGAAACACTGGATACTTTGGAAACAGGCAAACCATATAAGCTTAGAATGGGCTGGTTCAACAGTAGTAACTTCATTACCGCTACTTGTTCTGCTCAACCTGACAGATGGTACAGGGCTCTTAAATCCTTGGAGTTCAACGTAGTGCAAGACTGTTTCATGACCCCGACAGCGATGGCTTTTGCCGACATTTTCCTGCCGCTACCCACGTTTGCTGAGCACGATGGCATAGTGATTACTCACTTTGGTCGAAATCCCGTATTTTTAGGAGCGATGAATAAGGCCTTTACTGTCGGTGACTGCAAGTCTGACATCGAAGTTTGCATAGAACTGGGTAAAAAGCTCCATCCTGATATGTGGGAGTTTGATGACGTTCCGGATTTCTTTAGCAAGCAATTGAAACCTGAACTAGGCATAGATTTCAATGACCTGAGAGAAATGGGCGTGTATCAGCCTAAATATACGTATGGCAAACACGAAAAGGGCCTCTTACGGCCAGATGGTGAGCCAGGTTTCAACACAGTAACAGGCCTGGTTGAGCTGACATCAACACTTTTCGAAACGTGGGGCGACGATGCTCTACCGTATTACAAGGAGCCTCCATATAGCCCAGTAAGTACTCCAGAGCTATTTCAAGAGTATCCGTTAATTCTTACTACTGGTGCTAGGACTTTCACCTCATTCCATTCGGAGCATAGACAAATTTCAACCTTACGCGAGATTACTCCAGATCCGGTTTGTGAATTACATCCCGAGACTGCTCAGAATCTTGGTATCAATGAAGGCGATTGGGTCGACCTTGAGAACATGTTTGGTAAGTGTAAAATGAAGGCCCATCTAACACCATGCATTCATCCGAGGGTCGTTCATGCAGTGCACGGTTGGTGGTTCCCAGAGAAACCTGCTGAAGAGCCGAGTCTGTATGGCGTATGGGACTCGAATATTAACAAATTGGTACCTCATAAACACATTGGGAAACTTGGTTTTGGCGCTCCATTCAAGCAAATGATTTGCAAGGCTTCCAGAAGGGAAGCATAAGATCTCATCGTTGAAACAGATTAATAGGAGATTATTGGGATTGGAGGAAAAAAATATGTCAGGTAACGGTTTATTGATTGATTATGAATATTGCACGGGTTGCCATAGTTGTGAAGTCGCTTGCAAAAACGAGCATGGAATTCCTCTTGGCAAGTGGGGCATTAAACTTACTGAGGTTGGTCCCTGGAAGGTGACTGATGACAAGTTCGAGTGGAACTATATCCCTGTTCCTACCTCGCTCTGCGATTTGTGCGAATCAAGGGTGGGCAAGGGAGAGAAACCGACTTGTGTTCATCACTGCCTTGCTAAGTGCATGGAATACGGGCCGGTGGAAGAACTGGCGAAAAAGATGGCTGCTAAAGGTAAGAAAATGGTAATGTTTGTCCCTTAAGGAAATGCTATTCGGGGCCCCTTCATAGGAGGGGCTCCCTAAACATCAATATCCAACAAATACGCAATTATTGGAGGTATTAACCATGAATAAAGAAGATTATCTAAAACTTGACACCGATTCTGCATATAATTTTCTAAGTTCGGAACTAGCGGCAGGAAAAGATTTTAATCAAATATTAGAAAGTATAGGTATGAGTAAAGTCGATTTAGAGAAGAAGCAAGGCTTTTATCATATAAAAGGTAAAATCATGAGGAAACCTTTCAAGGGATACGCAGTTTCAAAGGTTGAGGAAAAGTTTCAAGGGTTACAACGCGAAAAGTAATTTCTCATCAAGATATCGTAGCTGATTAAAAGCCAAAATGTTATTCGAATTGTAGTTTGCAAAGGAAGGTGTAAGCGTGATTCAAAGAAATACCAATACCAATATTGAAAATAGAATGCATTATGGCTGGATGGTTGCTTTTGGAGGGTTCCTTACTCAGATAATCCTGATGATCAGCCTACAGACTCTGCCGATTATCATGGCTCAAGTAAAAGTAGGCCTTCATTTAACCAATGCATCAGCAGGGACGATCATGTCAGTCTTTGGGTTGACTTATGCTGGCTGTTCATTTATCTGGGGATATATTGCTGATCGATTTGGTGCACGAATTGCAGTAACAGCCGCCGGTGTAATTTCAGCCTTGATGGTCATATTATTTGGCCTTATTGGCGACTCATTTACCAAAGCCATCATTATATTTGCTTTGGTTGGGTTCGGGGTTGCTGGTATTTATAGCGCCACAATACCAAAACTCATCGGTGCGTGGTTTCACCCGAGTAAAAGAGGAAGGGCGATGAGCCTCATCACCCCCGGTGGTGTTCTGACGGCTGCAGCCTTAGGAATTGTGGCACCTAAGCTTTCAAAAGCTTACGGCTGGCAAAACACCTTTGTTATTTTGGGAGTAGTTGCCCTTGCATGTACAATTCTGATATACGTTATCGTAAGGAATAGAGCTGCAGACAAGGGTTTGACACCCATAGGTTCACCGTTGGATGTAATCGTTGATTCCGCTCCACCAGCAAAGGAAGGTGGATTCGGCGAGGTCCTCAAAATGAGGATAACATGGCATCTAGGAATAATGTACATCTTCTGGCAGCTTGCTTTTATGACCGTTACTGTTTTCCTAGCTGTTTCTGTTAGCGGCGCTGGCTTTACTGCTGCGCAAGCTGGCCTTGCAGTCACAATCTATAGTTTGTGTCAACTTGTGGGTCAACAAATATGGGGTCCGTTATCCGATCGAATAGAGAGAAAATTCGTCATAGGAATTGCCGGTGCCTGGTGGGCAGTATTCTCAATTGCATATATTTTTGTTTACGGAAGTGGACTTAGCAATATGTATGTAGTCGTCGGTTTAATGGGAGTTGGTATGGGGATGGTTCCTGTATTGTTGGCCTCCTTTACTGACTATTTTCCTAAGGAAGTTCGTGGAACTGGTGCCGGTGTTATCTCAACTTTTGCCATAGTTGGACGTTTCTTTGGACCTATGGTAGCAGGAATAGTAGCAGACGCTACTGGTAAAGTTAGTTCAGTTTTTGGGTTCGCAGGGGCAATGATGCTTATAGCTGTTTTGATCGCATTAACGTTACCACGCGTAAGAAATAAAACTGCATAAATGCCTTTGGACTAAGATTAGATTTGTTGGCACATGCTCCACTGACGACAGCTTCCTTTCTTTGCGGGTATGATGAAGATTTAATTTTTGGATCTAATAAGATCAGGATAATGATTCCTGATCTTATTTTTTGCAGCAACAGTATGTGCTGCAAAATTATTGAATAATCTGTGATATCTACTTGACCCGTCCTAATACACGATATAAAATGTATGATGTATAGGTATAAATGCAAGCTATGGAGATATATAAATTCGTGGACGCCTCGGATGGAGTGGCCACTCTAGGTTTCCAACATATCATGAGTGATGCGGAAAGGAGTAATAAGAGTCATGCGAGCCTTCAAGAAAGAATATAAGCAGAGTATTCAAAGTTATTGAGGAGGAAAATGCAGATGACTATAAAAGAAAACCTAGGTTTTGACGCTCCGAATTTTCACCAAAATCTATCTGATGATTTCCATAACAATATATCCGAAAAAAGTTGGGAAGAAATACTATCCTACAAAAAGGATTTTTTACAAAATGTTGCCGCAGACCCTTGTGATAATGAACACATGAACAAAGAAGTAGGCGCTTCCTGGTTGAGATCTCGAGAATTGGGCATCAACCCCTTCATGGAAGTGAACAAGTCGTATTTGAGTTCAAAACAATATAGGCAGACAATGGAAAAAAACCGTTTAATTATAGAAATAGCGAGGCCAATGGTTAATACCTTTAAAGTTATGACCCTTTTGACTTCGGGTTATATATTATACTTATGCGATAAAGATGGAGCTTTTTTATTGCAAGAAGGCGATATGATGAGAGTGCCTACGGAGAGTTTAGTTTGGAATGAATATACCATAGGTACCAATGTTCATTCTTTGTGTGTACGTCTCAAGCGACCTGTACAGTTGATGGGTCCTGAACATTATTGTGTAGCTTTAGAGAATATTATTGCTTCGGCTGCGCCCATACTGGATAAATCAGGAGAAGTAGTCGCCACTCTGATTTTGGGTCAACCTTTGATCGACAGACCTTGGCTAGAGAGTTTTAAAAATTTTCGTACGCAAACGCTAGCCCTAATAACTTCTTTGGCCGCGGCTGTAGAGGTACAGATCAGATTGCATATAAATAACGAAAAGCTAAAAGAGAGCAACCTCAATCTAAAAATTGTTAATGATAAATTGACAACCTCGCATTGTACATTAGAAACCACATTTGCTTTTATTGATGAGGGTATTATAAGCATTGATCGAACCGGGATAATTATTCATATCAATAAGGAAGGTATCCGGATGTTGAAGCTTAATTCGGATGAAATAGGGAGCATCAATATAGAAAAATTTCTATGTTGTCAATCTAAAATCATGGATTTAGTCATGAAAGGGAAAAATATTGACGTTGAAGAATCCATTTGTCTAGCTGATGATGAACACACTTATATGGTGAATATTCGGCCGATTGTGAACTCAGATACTAATCAAGTTGAATCTGCGGTTTTAAAACTTACACAGATTGAAAAGATAAATGCCTTGGCAGTTAATAGATCGGGAAGCATCGCCAGTTATAGCTTTAAAGATATTCTTGGGGAGAACAAAGAATTCAAGAAGAGTATAGCCATAGCACAACGCTTTGCTAATTTGCCGGAAAATATTCTGATGATTGGGGAAAGCGGTACGGGAAAAGAACTTTTTGCTCAGGCTATCCACAATACATATCGCCCGCAAGGAACGTTTATGGCAGTAAATTGTGCAGCAATGCCTCGAGAATTAATAGAGAGCGAACTGTTTGGTTATGAAGGAGGCAGTTTTACGGGCGCGGAACGCAATGGAAGACCAGGGAAAATTGAACTAGCACATGGTGGGACACTCTTCCTTGACGAAATCGGGGACATGCCTCTTGAGATTCAAGCTGTTTTACTTCGGACTTTAGAAGATAAGCAAGTCATGCGTATCGGTGGCAGACGCTATAAGAAGGTGGATTTTAGGCTAGTTGCCGCTACAAATAAAGATCTCTATAAAATGGTGAAAGAACATCAATATCGTGAAGATTTGTACTTCCGCCTGTCAGTATTGACAATTAATATTCCACCTTTACGTAAACGAGGTAATGACATAGAAGTTCTTAGTAAGTTGTTTATAGAAAATTATTGTAAAAAACAAGGGAGGAAAATTCAGCAAATCAGTCCAGCGGCACTAACAAAAATTAACGGATATGAATGGCCCGGTAATGTACGACAATTGCAAAATGCTATGATTTATGCAGTGAATACTGCCCAAGATAATCTTATTAAGCCTGAGAACCTGCCCAATTATATTCTTCTAGACAGCTGTCCTATAATATTAGATGAAGTAACGGATACCAAAATGCTTCGTCTTGAGAATCTCGAAAAGGTCGCTATCGAAAAGGCTTTACTACATGCTAACAATTATTTACCTGATGCGGCAGAGATCCTAGGAATAAGTCGTTCGACACTCTATCGAAAATTGAAAGAGTATAATATTGATAAATAAACCTACTGCAAAAAATCTTTTAAAGATGCTCAAATAAGCAAGAATGGGTTGTGAATAAAGGATGAATTCTTTACAAAGGGAATTGAGGACCGTCAAAGGTTTCCAATTCCCTTTGTGTTTGCTCATTGTGTCTCATGCCTGGTTCTCAGACCCAGGGAGGGTTTCCACCTCCTAAATCATCTTTTTTATTCGTGTATATTCTGAGATCCACTCAAGCAGTGGTTTAGAAATTCTAAAATGATACTTAATCCCAAAAAAGGATTAGTCAGTTTTCTTTGATTTAACTGGGTTTGCGGACATTGAGACTTGGCTAAGGATGCAAAAAGAGATCAGAACATTTTGCATTCAGTGGACCAAAAACCCTTAATTATCAGGTATACAGCCAATGTGCCACCTTATTGACAGGTTGGCACAATTTTTGCATTAGTAGTACATGTAGACCTGAGGAGGTGTAATGAAAATGTGTTTTAGACCTGCAGCATTATCAAAACCCGTTGAATGTCCGAATTGCAAAAAGAAGCTCGCTGCCATAGGAGGAGTTCGACAAAAGAAGTGTCCTTTTTGTAAGACTGAAATTCCTGCAGACAATGCTGGAAAGGCTGACAAATAAGGTCCGCGTCATCACCCCTATGACTTATTTGGTATGCAAGAAGCATGGAGTCATTGTAGGGGGACCTGTTCTATAAAGAGCGGGTCTCCAGGTCCACTTGCAGGACCCGTTTAGGCTTTCTCCGGGACATCTATTCCTTTCAATCATCGAAGTTGATAGCTTAATTCACTCAGTGTTCTCGCTTGGTTACTGCAAGTAGATCTTGCATGAACAATAATGTAGCTACAAAGGGAGAGTGAAAAGATGAGAAAATTTAGCATATCTGAAGTTATAGATTCCCTCGGTGTAAACAAGTTTACTTGGCAGATTTTTTTCCTCCTTGGATTCGCGATGGTGTTTGATGGCTTTGATTACATGATCGTATCCTACACCATGCCGCAAATAGCGCTTGAATGGGGTTTAAGTGCAGTTCAAAAAGGTAGTTTATCCTCTTGGAGCCTCATGGGTCTGATCGTTGGTGGCGCAATCGCCGGGATCATCTCTGATAAAATTGGTAGAAGGAAAACTCTGATTTACTCTATTGCCGCGTATTCCGTACTAACCGTTCCTATCTACTTTGTACACAGCTTCGAGGCGTTTGCATTTTTCCGTATATTGACCGGAGTGGGGTTGGGTGCTTGCATCCCTGTTGTCGCAACGACATTATCCGAATTTGTACCAACCAAACGACGATCTGTTTTCATTACGTTTGGTATGGCATGGATGATCGTTGGTTGGGTACTGGCTGGCGTTGTGGCTACCTTTCTTGTTCCAAAACTTGGTTGGAGATTTTGTTACCTGTTGGGTGGTATACCTTTACTGTATTCGATTTTCTTGTATCTTAAAATGCCAGAGTCAATCCATTGGTTGGCGAGTAAAGGACGTAAAGCGGAAGCTGTTAAAGCTCTTCAACATGCTGAGAAAATCGCGACTGGTAGATGTACTAATTGGGACTCTGCAGGATTAATTGTTCCAACACCGCCTAAAATGGTCGGAGTCAAAGCCCTTTTTTCCAAAGAATATAGAACAATAACTGCCGGTATTTGGATCATGTACTTTATGGGCTGCTTCATTGTTTATGGCATCAATGCGTGGTTACCTTCATTGATGTTAGAGAAAGGTTTAAAGCTGTCTTTCGCATATGGCTTGGCAATCGCGCAAAACTGTGCCGCAATTATTGCCAATTGCTCGACTGGCTTCACCTCAGAAATACTGGGACGCAAAAAAAATATTGTTATGAGCTATATTGTCGCTGCCGTTGCCATTGTCGTTATGGCATCCGTTGGGAATAATTTCGGAGCGATCCTTGCTGCAAATATTTTCCTGGGTTTTGCTGTTAATTATGCAATTACTGCTATACAGCCACTAATTGTAGAATCTTACCGAACTGAATTTAGAAATACAGGAGTAGCATGGTGTCATGCATTTGGGCGAGTAGGGGGTGCAGCTGCGCCGATCGTCGCCGGCATAATCATACAAATGAAACTTGGATATTCAATGTCTTTTTTATTTTATATTATTCCGGCGATCATCGGTGCTATTGCAGCTCTTATATTTGTGAAAAGTGAAACTAAAGGAAAATCCCTTGATCAACTTGCCGAAGAACACATTAATATTCCTGTTTGATATTTTTAGGTCTGACGAAACTAGAATCATGCATGCGTACCTTTAATGGGTAGCATGCTTTTATTTTACGGCTACATAAAAAAATGGGCTGAAACTATCAGAAAATAATTAAGTAGAAGGAGTATGAATTTCATGAATGTAACTTTAGAAAAAGTTGAAAACAGTGAAGCTTACTTCGAGATTGTAAATGAACTTCCTCATATCCCCGTCATTTCTATTGTGGGCGGAAAGTCCAATTCAGGGAAGACGACGCTTTTAGAAAAACTTATCCGTGAAGCGAAGCGACGTGGGTGGAGGGTGGCTACCTTGAAACATGATGTCCATGGGTTCGAGATGGATCAATCGGGCAAAGATACTTGGCGCCATGCCCAAGCGGGTGCGGACGTTGTCGCAATAAGTTCACCCCATAAGGTTGCTATTTTGGAGAGTGTCGCAGGAGATCAGCCACTCGACGAGGTCCTCGCCCGAATTAAGGGAGTAGATGTGATTTTTACAGAAGGATACAAGTACGGTAATAAGCCAAAGATTGAGGTGTATCGCTCCCTAGTGCATCAAGAACTTTTCTCCAAACTTGAAGAGCTTATTGCTATAGCAAGTGATATCGCATTTGATAACGGGATTCCCTGCTTTGGCTTGGATGATGCCCGGGGGATTTGCGATTTGATCGAAGAAAACTATGGGGTAAAGGGCGCCCCGTAATTGGACAGGACAGTACACTGGAGCTTCTTTGTAAAATACGGGTTTGGTGACATTATCAAAGTGAATTAAATTCTGGGAGAGGCCCTATGGAATTTACCTTTATTCCCATTGTTCTATCTCTGAAAGTAGCCTTTGGCTTTATGTTGCCTTATATTTTTGGTAAGAACGGTCCAATAGAACAATGGTTCGAGAGTAAACCCAAATGCACATTGCACATGTAGTAACGTAACGATATAATAAGAGTATAATGTTACTATAGGGGGCGTCGAAATGAATATTAAACCGTCCGCGGCAATCCGCAATAACTATAATGAAATATCAATGCTATGCAAAGAAACAGGAGAACCAGTTTATTTGACAAAAAACGGTGAGGGCGACTTAGTCGTAATGGACATCGGAGCTTTTGCACGTCGAGAAAGTATGTTGCGACTTAGAGAAAACCTTGTGGCTGTTGAGGAGGACAGAATGGCTGGGAAGAAAGGCTTTTCTATTGATCAATTAGATGAGATGATGAAAAAAGCCATCAAGGAGGTCGTTGATGGACAGCGCAAGTAAGTATTATAAGGTTCTTATTTCTCAAAGAGCTGCAAACATGCTAATCCATCATGTGCGTTTTATGGCTCAAGCGAGTCCAGAGGCAGCAGATAGACTCCGAACTGAAATAATAGAAGCATCCAGATCTTTGCAAAACTTGCCAGAACGTTCCTTAGAACTATTTGAGCCAGTGCTGTCTACAAATAAATATCGTAAGTTGATCGTAAGTAAACGATATTGCCTTGTGTATCAAATAAAAGATGAGACAGTACATATCGATTATATTTTGGATTGTCGACAGGATTATCAGTGGTTAAAGTGACAATGGCAATTATTATCATAAAAAACCATGGCTCCACAATGTAGTATTGTCGGGGCTATTTCTCATTAGGGCGAATTAGAGGAAAATTCCGTTGTTCGGAACCTCCCAACAACGGAATTTAATAGTTAAAAATATAATATGAAGCACTAAACAGGGTGTAATAATTTCAGTAGGTTAACGGATAGTTACCTACAGAAACCAACAAGCGAAAATGATGACGGAGGAGACGTGTGGGGCTTTTTTTAGAGGTCAGGGTTCTAGTAAAATCATGGCAAAGCTATTTTCAGAAATTCTAGGATTTTAAAGGATAGGTGCAAGTGAAGAAGTATATTACTGTTATTCAAATCAACCTCCATAATAAGTTCGATTTTTCCAATTCTATATTGCATTGTGTTGCGGTGAATATCCAAGGTGCTTGCAGACTCGGTCATGTTTTTGGAACGGATGATATACGTATAAAGACTATGTGTATATTTGGTATTATTCTGCCTGTCATATTCGATCAGTTTCAATAGCGATGGATGGCAATTTTTTTTCACATTTCCGCCGTTAGAGCACATCTCTATAATATGGTATATTGCATAATCCTCATATTTGAAAAGACCCGCTTCTTTATCTATAAGTATTCCTAATTTTAAAGCCTTCAGCGACTGTAAATAATGATCCCGTACCTCTACCAAGCTGTTAAAACAACGACTGATTCCTGCATACATGTTACTGGTCTTAAGAAATCCTTTCAAGCCCTCTAATTCCGCTTTTAGGGATTTTTGTTCATGATCATAACTAATAATCATCACGATGTTTTCAGCGTGTACGACAGCTTTACTGTTGCTTATTTTTTTTTCGAACTCATTTCTCATAAAAGTCAGGGATGTCTCAGAACCAGCAAAATGGCTTATATCGATGGTCAATACGAATAAGTTTCTCTTGAATTTAAAATTTATTGTTTTAATCCTTTCGCTAATAACCTTGTCGTCGGTGACTTTGCCTTCCAAGAGATCCTTAGTAAAGCTCTCGTGCATTAATCCTCGAGAATAGTGAATGAATTTATTTTTCTGCAGTTCAATCGATATTGCTTTACATAATAGGGAAGTAAGTTCAAGGTCGGACTCTTTAAAAGGTCTTTCATGGGCGCAAACTGCAATACAGGCAATTTGTTTGCTGCCAATTTTGATGCTTCCCATAATTCTGGGATATTTTGAGTAAGCGTCAGTCCAGAAAAAAGGGGATTCGCACGTATCAACCATTTCAACGAGTTTATTCGTGACATAAAAGGACCATGAAGTAAATGAAGAATAGCCAGATGATACGATTTCATTCCATACGGGATCATCATTGCATTGAGCGTTGTTGGTAATCGCGATTGTTTTATTGCTCATATCATTGATCGAGAAAGGGTTGCCAAGCATGTCATAGCCTATTTCGACGATTCGTTGCAGTCCACTTTCCTGTGAGAGTGATTCTAGAAGCTTAAGTGAGGTCTGAATCATAAATTGACCTTGAATCAGTGCATCTTTTATATCGTTGAAAATTGCATATATATTCGCATTTTTATCAAGTGCGATGAGATTTATACAGGCGTCTTTCTTAAATTCATCGGAGATAGAAACATCTTCAATACATAGGATATTGACGGTTTGTTCTTTAAAACCGTTGGCAGGAAGCTCTGAACTTTTACAAACGTATAAAATATCTGATTCTAAAGGGACTAGTTCAGTTGGTAAATATTTAAAATCCCGGATGCTAAAGTCTTGTTTGACTAGTCGGAAATCTGGGTGGTAATTTTGCAATATAGCTTGTAGTGCCTCGCGGTTTATTTCCATCAGATACCTCCTCAACAATGGACCGGCAATGTGAACAGAATATTCTCAACAAATTCATAATTACCCACAAAGGCTGTACTACATAGAAAACGAATAATAATAATATAGTTTAATTATAACTTAAGTATGTAAAAAGTAAAAAGGAGGAAAAAATTAACTTGATTATTATTGGTGAAAAGATCAACGGTGCAATTCCTTCTGTCGCCAAGGCGATCGCTGAAAAGGATGCAGACTTTATTCGTAATCTAGCGAAAACTCAGACCGATGCCGGCGCAAACTTCATTGATGTATGTGCATCAGTTGAAGACAGTCTTGAACTCGAAACTATGAAGTGGCTTATCGATTTGGTCCAGGAGGTGACTGATACGCCGATCTGTATAGACAGCCCCCATACACAAATATGCGTCGAAGCGATTAAGTTCTGCAAAAAGCCTGGTCTGATCAATTCGGTATCCGGCGAAGGCAACAAGATCGAAATGGTGTTTCCCGTCATCGCTGATACAAAGTGGGAATGCGTTGCCCTCTTATGCGATGATACAGGAATTCCCAAGACTGCCCAAAAACGTATGGAAGTGTTTGGCGAGATTATGAAAAAAGCAAAAACGTATCATATTGCCACGTCACGCTTGCACATTGATCCGTTGGTAGAAATGCTCTGTACGTCTGAAGATGGCATTAATATGGTGGCTGATGTTATCAAGGAAATCAAAGCTCAGTATCCTGAGATCCACGTGACAGGGGGCTTAAGCAATATTTCATTTAATCTTCCTGCTAGAAAACTGGTCAATCAGGCGTTCATCGTACTGGCAATGAACGCGGGGATGGACAGTGGGATCCTCGCCCCGACGAACCAAGATTTGATGGGCATGATCTATGCCACGGAAGCACTCTTAGGTAAAGACGAATGCTGCATGGAATACATCGGAGCATATCGAGAAGAATTATTTGGTCAAAAAAAATTAATTTAAAATAATCTCGTAATTTAAAAATGAGGAGGACTTAAAAATGTCTAAGATCGAAGAAGTAAAAGCTATGTTAGAGGCAGGAAAAGCGAAACGAGTTCCAGGTTTGGTACAGGAAGCCTTGGATGAAGGAGCCGGAGTGCAAACCATTCTCCAGGCTATGATTGACTCTATGGGCGTCGTCGGTGACAAATTCTCCTCAGGAGATATCTTCGTACCTGAAATGCTGATGGCTGCTAAAGCGATGTCTAAGGGTGTAGAGGTACTAAAACCTTTACTTACTGGAGACACCTCATCTTCTTTAGGTACCTGCCTTATTGGTACGGTTGAAGGCGATCTTCATGACATTGGAAAAAACCTTGTTGCAATGATGATCGAAAGTGCTGGATTTGACGTGGTCGACCTTGGCGTAGACGTATCGGCAGCTAAATTTATCGAGGCTATCAAAGCAAATAAAAACGTAACCTTAGTCGCCTTGTCAGGGCTTCTCACAACAACCATGCCGGCCTTGAAGCAATCCGTTCAAACGATCAAAGCCAGCGGATTGACAGGCTTCAAGGTCATCGTCGGTGGTGCGCCTATATCCCCAGAATTCGCAGCTTCAACCGGTGCAGATGGTTTTGCTCCCGATGCAGGCAGTGCTGCTGTCAAAGCGAAAGAATTAGTCAACGCTTGAAACAAGCTATTAATAAGGGGGCTGTAATTTATGTTAACGAAGAGACAGAATTTAATGGAAACGATTCAAGGTGGAAATCCCGATCGATTTGTAAATCAGTACGAATTTATGAATTTAATCATGGAAGCTCCCATTGGAACGATGGCCGGCCCTGGTGAGACCGTGAAAAATGAGTGGGGCATTACCTTTAGCTGGCCCGAAGGTCAACTCGGTGGTTTCCCGGTGCATGACGCTGAACACAAGGTATTGAAGGATATCACTGAGTGGAAAACATACGTTAAAGCGCCGGTCGTTCAAACGTCTGATGAAGCTTGGTCTGCAGCTGTAGCACATGCCAATGCTGTCGATCGTAGCGAGGAATTTGTAACAGCGTTTGTTGCACCGGGTGTCTTCGAAATGACGCATCACCTTATGAGCATGGAAGATGCACTTATGGCGCTATATGAAGAACCTGAAGCAATGCATGAGCTGATTAATTGTATTACTGAACATGAGTTAGACTATGCAAAAGTATTGATCGATCGTCTCCATCCTGATTGCATTTTCCATCATGACGACTGGGGCAGTCAAAAATCTTCTTTCATTTCTCCGGCAATGTTTGAAGAGTTCTTCTTACCAGCTTACAAGAAAATATACGGCTACTATAAGGATCATGGTGTCGAACTGATCGTGCACCACAGTGATTCTTATGCTGCGAATCTAGTCCCCTATATGATCGAAATGGGAATAGATATCTGGCAGGGAGTTATGACGACGAACAACACGCCTGAGCTGATCAAGAAATATGGTCAACAAATCAGCTTCATGGGAGATATCGATAGCGGTGTCGTTGATTTCCCAGCTTGGACACCTGAATTAGTTGCTACAGAAGTAGAGAGAGCTTGTAGAAATTGTGGAAAGTTATACTTTATTCCTTGTTTAACCCAAGGTTTGAATTTTAGTTCATTCCCAGGTGTATACGAATCAGCAACTCAAGCGATCGACACAATGAGCAAAGAGATCTTCTAAACACGTTGTCTATGTAATTCAATTTTTAGAAATTGAGGTGCCAAGATTATGAAAATCAATAGGACCTTACTTAAAGTCGCAATCTTAGCTGTAGCCATGCAAAATAGCGGGATGGGAGCCATTACACCCGCTTTAGGAGCGATGATAGCGGCTTTTCCAACGGTTGCGCCTAGTTTAGTCATGATGGTTGCTACAATTCCTGCTCTATTGTTAGCAATCATTCCCCCAATTTATGCTAAAGCTACTGAATTCATGAGAAAGAAAAGTATTTTATACATCGCAGCGGTTCTATTCCTGGTTGGAGGCGTCGGTCCAGCGTTTTTCCATACTAATATCTATGTAATTTTAGGATTTCGGGTTTTATTAGGTATTGCCAATGGTATTGTCATCCCTATGACTACAGACCTTTGTGTTGACTTCTTCGAAGATCAAGAGCGAAATGACATGATGGGTTATGTATCTAGCATTACAGGTGTCAGCGGAGTCGTGTTCCAGATGCTAGGGGGCTATCTTGCTGGTCTAAACTGGTATTATGGTTTCTACGCCTATCTTATTTCAGCGGTTTTCTTTCTTTTTGCTATTATCTACCTACCTGAATCGGATAAGAAACAAAAAATGGCGTCCGAAGGGTCTAATGTCAAAGCAAAAGTGCCTGGAAGCGTCTACGTAATTTCAGCGGCATTTGGATTCTTCTTTTTGTTCATGTACATTATTATTACAAATGCAGCGATTGTTATTATGGGTGAAAAACTTGGGACCACAGCCGAAATTGGCCTTGCGTTTTCTTCCTTAACGCTTGCTTCTTTTGTAACCTCAGCGGCTTTCGGGCAATTGTTCAAACGTCTTAAGTATTCCATACTTCCAATTTCCTATATTTTTGGTGCTCTCGGGCTCTATCTGTGCTATATCGGCACTACCTTCTGGACGTTTACGCTAGGAATCGCTGTTTTCGGTCTGGGATTGGGTACGGTCGTTCCGGCAGTGATGACCAAAATTACTGGATTGGTTCCTTATGAATTGGGAACGAAAGTTATTGGAATTGCATTCTTAGGTATGGGCGTAGGCGGGTTTATTCAACCCATGGTTTTTGCTGTAATCTTAGATATGGTTCATCAAGGACCTGGAAGATACCCGTTTATTATTGGTACAATTGGAATGCTTGTATTCGCTGTGGTGATTTTCCTTGTTGACAGAGCAACACCGCTTATTCCTCCCACAACGATACAAGCATAGGATATACTTATAGAATGGTATTAATTGAATAGTTTTCGCAAGAGGAGTGAAAGCAGCTGTTCATAGCTGTTACTTTCACTCCTTTATGAACTTTAATGTTCAAGTAAACTGAGGCCCAGTAAAAGGGCGAACGTCATCAAATGGAGGGCATAAAAAAGTGAACAGCGATATGGATCAGACGAAAGGGAATCTGAGAATCCAAAAATATTTGGGAGAAAAGGGACTCATCGTCTTAATAGCCTTTTTAAGTGCGTTTATCCCATTATCAACCGATCTTTACCTACCGGCCTTGCCGCGGATGGCCGAGAATTTTAACGCTGCTCCAAGTTTAATCAATCTTACCTTAATCTTGTTTTTTCTTTTCTACGCGGCGGGCTCTCTGTTCTGGGGACCGCTAAGCGATAAGTATGGAAGAAAACCAATTTTGTTAATAGGATTAGTTATTTTCACAGTGGCGAGTGTCCTGTGCGCCTTTTCAGAAAATGTATACCAATTAATAGGGTTTCGAATTATTCAGGCCATTGCCAGTGGAGCGGCAACTTCTGTCGCACAAGCCATTGTGAAGGATAGTTATTCCGGGAGAAAACGCTTATCTATTTTATCCCTAGTTGCCTCGATGACAATGGTTGCCCCTATTGTGGCTCCGGTTGTCGGTGCTTTGATCTTAAGGTTTACTTCATGGCGCGGAGTATTTATGGTCTTGGCAGTGATCGGTCTTTTGATCACCTTCGCGGTGATTGCCATGGAAGAAACGATTGAGCAGCGTTCTAAAGGAAGCATCCTCCAATCCTTGGGGAGATTAGGCGTTGTTGCTAGAAATCCAGGATTTATGGCACTTTTACTGACGTTTGCCTTAATGGGTATTCCGATGATGTCGTTCATTACATCCTCGTCCTACATTTATGTGAATCAGTTTGGGTTAAGTGAACAGGTTTACAGTTATTATTTTGCAGGAAATGCTGTTTTTATGGTCATCGGTCCCTTGCTTTATATGAGACTAACAAGGCTAGTTAACCCAATTTCACTCATCACAGTCAGCTATGTCATCGCCTGTTTCAGCGGATTATTAATCGTTACGGTAGGAAGTCAAAGCCCGATGTTGTTCGCCCTATCATTATTACCTGCAACGTTAGCCGGCAGTGTTACCCGTCCTCCAACCGCTAACTTAATGCTTGAGCAGCAAAAGGGAGATACTGGTGCAGTCGTGTCACTCATGTCCTTTACAGTTACGATCTTTGGTAGCATCGGCATGATGATGATTTCATTGGATTGGGCAAATAGGGTTAGGGTTATGGGGCTGTTGTATGTGATTTTTGCCATTGCGAGTTTAGTTTTATGGAGTTGGATCTCCAAAAAATCGTTTGTTCAGAAGGTCTCGTTAAAATAGATTCAATTACATGCAGCAGGAGGTTAATTATGAAAATAACAATACTACCAAATCGTGTCATAATTCCTGAAGTTCATGAAACCTTAATGGAGGTGCTGATTCGATATCAGCTTCCCGTGCAGGCTATCTGTAATGGCAAAGGAACGTGTGGTAAATGCAAAGTACGGATGACAGGATATGTCTCTCCGCCAAGTGATCGCGATATATTGCATCTTAATCCCCTAGAATTACAAGCGGGATTTCGACTTGCTTGTAGTGTGGGGCCTAAAGACGGAATGGTCATTGAACTTAATTTTGTGGAGAGCCAAGATCGTAAAGTGAGCGCTCTCCACAAAATGAAAAAGACCACGTTAGATCCAGGGGTTAAAAAGGTGTATATACAGTCTAGCAAACCAACACTAGCCGATGAGCGGGGAGATTGGGATCGCGTAGTGGATGCCCTAAGCACTCTCACGGGCAGAAGTTGCGACCTGACAAGTCTATACATCTTAGGCAAGGCTCCAGAAATTTTAAGAGCAGAAAAATTCGCTTTAACGGCTACTGTCTCTGAAGATAAGATACTGGAAATTGAAGCGGGGGATACCACCAAGAGACTGTATGGTGTTGCAGTTGATGTCGGCACAACCAGTGTTGCAGTGGCCTTAATTGATTTGAATCAAGGGAAGATCGTGAAGGTTGTCTCAACTGAAAATGAGCAGACTGCCTATGGTGCAGATGTAATTTCCCGAATTTCATTTGCTATGGAAAGCGAAGAGGGTGCCATGGCCCTTCGTGTTGCGATTAGGAGAACCATGAATCATTTGCTAGAAGAACTCGAAGTTCAAACTAAGGTGGGAAAGAATGAGATCTTCAAGATGACGATCGTTGGTAATACGACAATGCAGCATCTCTTTCTTGGCTTAGATGTATCCCACCTGGCAGTTTCACCGTTTGTCTCTGTTTGCAATAGACCGTTAGAATTCATGGCGATGGAATTAGGACTGGAAATCAATCCCCAAGCGAAAATCTTGCTCTTACCGAACATTGGAAGTTTTGTAGGGGGCGACACAATAGGGGCTATTGTGGGAACACCTGAGGTTTTAGGGCAAGGCAATCATTTGCTCATTGACTTAGGAACGAACTGTGAATTGTTTCTAAAGACAGAAAATACTATGATGGCATGTTCGACAGCCGCAGGACCTGCCTTTGAGGGCGCGGGTATTGCCCACGGTATGAGAGCGAAGCAAGGCGCCATTGAAGGGGTAACTATCACAGAAGGGGGAGTAATTTGCCAAGTGATTGGGGAGCAAGAACCCATCGGGATCTGCGGTTCAGGCCTTATCGAGGCGATTGATGAGATGAGAAAGGCTGGGGTTATCAATACACAGGGGAAGATTGTGGATCCTGAAAAGGTGCCAACCCTTTCGCCTGAGCTGCGAAAACGGATTAGATCCATTGAAAGAGGACGCGAATTTATCTTGGCCTTTGGAGCAGATCAAGGGCAGGATATAACTTTAAGTCAAAAAGATATAGGAGAATTGCAGTTAGCCAAAGGGGCTGTCTGTGCAGGAATTAAAGCGCTGGTAGAAATGGCTGGAATAACTGTATCTGAACTCGATTCCGTGACGTTATCGGGAACCTTTGCCACATATCTCAAGGCGACTAACATTTTGAATATTGGTCTCGTTCCAGATATCTCCGAAGACAGAATAAAGACAGTGGGAAATGCTGCACACGTTGGCGCAATTCTGGCTCTGTTAAACCACCAAGAGCTGGCAATGGCGGGAGAGCTATATAAAAAGATTACCCATGTTGAACTTGGAGGTAGTACCATATTCTCCAACTATTTCATGGATAGTATGTATATTGAAAGGTTGAGCTAATTAAATGCAAGGTGGTAATTTTATGGAATCGACTTTAAGTAATTTAGTCAAGGACGCCTATACTCTAAATGCAACCCATGCTTCAATCGTTGAAGTCTCTAAGATCATTTTTAATGAGGATCTCAGAAAGCTTTGTGAACAGAATTCATGTGGATCTTACAATAAAAATTGGATGTGTCCTCCTGCAGTGGGTGCTATTAATGATTTAAGAGAGCGGGCCTTGGGATTTAAGCAGGGTCTTTTCGTGCAGACAGTCCATTCCATAGAAGATTCTTTTGACTGGGAAGGTATGCTAGAAGGAAAAGCGAAGCACACGAAAATATTCAGGAAGATACTTGAAGGTATGGAGACTAAATACGACTTTAAAGAAGTACTTCCAATGAATGTAGGTGGCTGTACTTATTGTGCAAAATGTGCCTATATTGTGGGAGAAGAATGCCGGTTTCCTGATAAAGCAGTGTCGTCCGTTGAAGCAAATGGGATTGACGTAATGGCCTTGGTAAAAGTTTTGGGAATACCCTATAACAATGGTAAAAATACAGTTTCCTATGTAGCTTTGATCTTGTTCTGATTGCTATGACCAGAGATTACATCGCGAATGTTACTGCATGGACAAGTTTTATTGGATTGCATTTGATAATCATCTTCTTGCAAGTAGTGTTGACTTAATTTGCAGGAGATACGAGTGTCAATTGGTATTGGTTTAGGCATAAGTAGGATATGATAAGCTATGTAATTAACTAAGAATGGAGTATTGAAACCATGAAAAGGAATTTAGGTGCCGTTAACGCATTATACCCCACACCAGTGGTTATTGTGGGAACCGAAGTAAACGGTAAAGCAAATTATATTAACATTGCCCATGTTGGAAGTATTGATATGAGAACATTGTCGCTTAGTATGGGCAAAACACATCATTCGAATAAGGGTATAAAAGAAAATATGACCTTAAGTATAAATATCCCTTCCGAAGACATGGTTGTAAAAGTGGATTATGTTGGTTTTGTTTCTGGTGCCAATCAAGATAAGTCAGATGTATTCGAGAGTTTCTCGGGAGAACTCAAAGGAGCGCCCATGATCAAAGACTGTCCAATTTGCATGGAGTGCAAAGTCATAACCATAGTTGACATGCCTAACCTTGATGTTTCTTTGTGGTACCGGTTAATACATATTGTAACGAAGAAATATTGGCTAACGACAAAATCAACTTCTCCAAGGTAAAGCCCCTGCTGTTTGATATGCTGCAACGGAAATACACCACGTCCGTGTAATCAAATTCCTGAAATAACCGGACCAATTAAATAGATCAAGAATACAAACTAACGACGATGAGTGCATGGCCTACATTTTTTTAGCCAGATAATAAAAGACAGCCACTCCACAAATATATTTAAATGCAATGACAACCCAAAGGGCTATAATAATCCATTTATCTACGCCTATAAACGTAAAGACGATATTTAGCATCGTTAGGACAACGAACATAATGATGTAGGTGATCCGTCCGGATTTTTCTCTCAACATGATCTTTCGTTCATCTTTTAAATTATTTTGTTCTTCTTTTATTTTCGCTTCATAAATTGGAGCGTTTTGTGGTTTTGTCCAGTGAACATATTTATATATTTGGATGATACCAGGTAAAACCAAACCACTAGAAAATCCAATGATAAGTCCATTGTAAGATACATCAGGGCCAAATTTCCCAAAGAATATTAAGGCAATAGCACAAATAAGGTTTCCTATGCCTGTATACAACATACTCTTTTTCATCATATTCATCCTCCTCATAATAAAGACTTCTACAAAAAAGATTCTACATTTCTTTAGAATATTTATTCAAAGACAAAATATAAATTGCATAGACAAGCAAATAGGCTACAACCACGAGATAAATTATGAGTCGATCGGCCTCTATTAAGACATATATAAGCATAAGAATACCAAATACCGTTCCCATAATATCAAAAGCCTTTGCCTTCGCTTTGCTTTTGATACTTACATTTCGTTCCATCTTTCGCTTCAATATTCATTTGACGCTTATAGGATGGATTTCTTTCTTGAACTTTATAATCTATAATTACTCCTAGACTCATGCCGAACAGACCCGCACCTATACCAATACAAATTCCAGAAATTGACTTTAATCCTGGCTCTTTTAACATAAATCCACCGACGCAAAACAAGCCAATTCCAATGAACAAAAAAACATAATATAAGAAACTCTTATTTTTCATTTTCTTCACTCTCCTCATAAATAAAGATTTCCTCAAGACCCATATCAAAATATCGAGCTATTTTAAAGGCCAATATGATTGAGGGATTATAGCGACCATTTTCAAGTGAACCGATTGTCTGCCTTGAAACTTCTAAGGCAGAGGCTAATTCTTCTTGTTTAATTCCGCGCTGTTTTCGTATTTCTTCTAATCTATTTTTCACAGCAACCACCTTTCTCCACCAAATGGAAAGTATGCTTTACATTTAATGTATCACTGGTTGAGTTAAATGTCAAGCTTACTTTCCATGGTTGATCAAAAATTTGTCGGCCCTTTAAACGGCCGACGAAAACTAGACCCAAAATTAGCTGAGGGTGAGGGGGGCATCACAAAAGTATGGAATAAGAATATTCTCAATCGCTTCGATCCGTCCTGAATGAAGGAATACTTGTTATTTTGTTGAAGTAATATTTGTCCAGTTGGCAGTAATTCGTATATACTTGCCAACATGCAGGTAGCGTGACGCATCGTGAATACCTGGAACGTTAGTACGCCAAGAAGTTTGATACCTCTTGCAAGGTGAAAGTCCTTGTTGGGCAAGGTCTAACCAACCACCCATATCGAGTGTTGCGCCGAAGCTGGTAACAGTAAGGTGAAGTGTACACAGAGAACCATATAGGCCACAGGGAGGACCGTAACTCC